>Ga0265592_1000639_pt1 | contig 17329 bp, 15 predicted proteins | sample saktaG_7_FD_190141 | JGI IMG/M metagenome (GOLD analysis project Ga0265592, IMG submission 190141) | Saline water microbial communities from Sakinaw Lake, British Columbia, Canada - sak_2010_1_5_120m | ecosystem: Environmental > Aquatic > Non-marine Saline and Alkaline > Saline ... | reverse complement strand
GCGGTCACATCAGGAAAAGAAGCTCTTGAAGCATATATTACACACCGACCAGATATTGTTCTTTTAGATATAAATATGCCCGAAATAACCGGGCTGGAGACCCTTCGTGAGATGAAAATGATAGATTCTGATGTGATAATAATCATCGTGAGTGCATCACGCCAGCATTATGACAATGCCGTTGCCCTTGGTGCTACTGCGTACATTGTTAAACCCTTTTCCAGGCAGGATATCATCAGGGAGATAACAAAATCTCTTAAAAATGGCAACTGAAACCATCTCAAAAAAACCGGCTCTCCTCTTCGTCGTATATATAGAGGAGAATCGTTTCGATTCTGTCAATACCCTGAATTATTACAAAAACAAATTTCGTACATCAAAAAAAACCTTATTGCATTCAGCCTGACCATGCGTGAACCACTGTCATACTGACATAGAGAAATTACAGGAAATCTTTTTAGCATAGTAATTTCTGACCCTCTTCAGGCAATTGAATAGAAGAATGAGCAACAGAGGCCTCTCTGATATTCATGTATTTATCTTCTGTTCAGGTGAGAAGGAATGAACAGATAGGTAAAGAAGGTGAAAACACCTGATTTCTTTATATTTTTCAATGGAAAACCTTTCGTGTGATTTTTGCACCAGTAAGGGCTTTGTACTATCATTATCACATTCTCATTTTTTAAAAAAAATGCGATGATGCAAGACATCAGGCTCAACCTATGAAAATGAGGATCCATTTTCATGACAAATTCTGGGTTTTATTAGAATGCAAACCTTTGTACAAGGAATAGAGATGCATCTGTGAAATAATCAGGGGAAACAGTCCCAAAATTATCTTCTCCCCTGTATTGGCCAGTCTGGCTTACAAAATAATAGCATCCTTTCGATGAGGATATCAAAAATTCGATTCCCATCTCTTTTATATATACTGAAAACAAATTTGAAACAGAGCTAAAAACGCACATAGGGGGATATTTGTGGCTGTAAAAGAAAACGTATACGAGGATGAGGAATTCTTAGAACTTGAAGATAATAAGCCGCTGGAGAGTAGAAAGGCTGTAGAAGAAGGCGTATACGAGGATGAGGAAGAGAGGGTAATAGAAATAAATGGAAAACTCATTGCCCTCATCGCAGTGGCAGGCATTGTAATCGTCTCCTTATTAGTATTCTTTGTTTTTTTTGGGGCACAAGCACCCCCTGATGTGAAGATAAAGAGTGAACAGACCGGAGATACACTGTATCTGTATCATGAAGGTGGAGATGCTCTGCTTCAAAAACCACTCCATGCATATGTCGGATCAGAAGAGCTCCCGGCATCACGGATAACACTACTCTCTGCTGACTGGCCCTGGTCAATTGGTAATATTGTTAAAGTGGACTTCAGTGGCTATATGCTCCCGGCGTTGTTCAGAATGACCTATATGCCAGGTAACGAAGAATACACCATTCTCACGACAACACTTTCTGCACCTCCTACACCAGAACCGACTCCAGTACCAACCCCAATACCAACTCCTGAACCTACACCGGAACCGACCATACAACAACTTCCTATCTTCCCTCAGCCGGGCCAGACCCTGCAACCACTGACACAAGAAGATATTGCCGCTCTCTCAGGCACCAAGGTAGATTTCCAGGCATTTCCTACGTATGGCATGTCGCCCTTGTATGTCCAGTTTGGTGACATCTCAAACGGTTGCTATATGTCGAGAACCTGGGATTTTGGCGATGGATTCACCTCATCAGAACCATACCCAAATCATACCTATCCATTTCCGGGAGCCTATAGCATCTCACTCTCCATCACCTGCACCAAAGACGATGCTCCCTGTACTCTGTTAAAACCAGACTATATCACAGTCGCGGGATTACAACGCCAGAATATGATAATTTCCGGGGACCGGACAGCTCTTTTGCAGCCAGGTGGTAAGATCTACTTCACAGTTGCAGGTCCGAAGGCAACCATAAAGATTGGCGGAAAAGAGTACTATTTCAACAAAGGAGATGAGATAGAACTTGTCATTGGAAACGATGGAACCGGAACACTGGCCATTGTCCCGGGTGTCATTACTGATTGTGGATTTGATGATGTTTCTCTCTATTGTAACAACGAATTTATAACAAGGGGAGTTCTCAAATCAATTCTTATCGGCACGTATGAAAAACTTGAGACAAGCAAAATCACCGTGGTCATTCCGCCTGCTGCTGCAGAACTCAAAGGAATAATACCTGAAATTGAAGATATCAGCGGTCATGCCTGGGAAGAACTTATCCTGTCTGATATTGGAATCGATGATATGGGGCAACTCCAGCTCATAACGAACTACCCATACTGGTTTAGTTTCAGGGGAGCCGTTGAACAGTACCAATTCAACCGTATTCCCCAATATTCATAACATTCATGAATCCATTTTCTCAGATACTACAACATAGAAATGACGCCCGAGAAAAATTTGCCGGATACCTGGAGAAATTGAGATGAGAAAGCCATCCGGATTATCACAGACAACCATGATTCTCATCCTCTCTGTAGTCATGGTCATTCTCTTCATCCTTGGAGTTTTCCTCGTCATCATCGATCCCATCCCTGATCCGATACCCCATGCAACGCTTGAGATAACCGGGAGAGGAGATGAGATCCTGGTGGAACACATGGGAGGAGATCAGCTTGCAAAGCAGACAACCACGTTCATTGTTAATGGTCAGCCCGTGAGTGATGGGCAAATTGAATTGATAAATGGAATCTGGCCATTTAATTCTGGAGAAGCCTTGAAAATCTTCTCTCCTGCTGGTTATAGTGAGCGTGTCCTCGAGATATATCATACCGGAAGGAAAGGAGAACAATTTCTCATAGACAAAGCCGTCATAGCGGCTCCGGTGAAAGAACCAGAATTTGTCGACCTCACTATTGAGCCTTTGGTGTCTGGTACTCCGACAGAAAAACCTACTATTATTCCGATATTTCTCAATGATGCCGAACCCAATCAGCCACCGGCTGCCGACTTTAGTGCAGACAAACGGATTGGTGATCCCCCCTTTACTGTACAGTTCAAAGATCTCTCATGGGGTTCTATTGGGAATTATCAATGGAATTTTGGTGATGGAACCACTTCAATGTTACAAAACCCGTCTCATACCTACTTTGTTCCGGGCAGCTATACAATCAGTCTCCTTGTCTCAAATGGATATGGTTCAAACCGAAAAACTCAAGAGAATTTTATCACCATAGGATCGCCTCCCCAAACCGAATTCCTGGTCGAACCGGTTGAAGGCAAAGCACCACTACAAATTCAATGCACCGACCTCTCAATTGGCAACCCGAAAGAATGGTCCTGGAGTTTTGGAGACGGAGAGACGGCAAATACTCAGAACCCCACTCATATTTACCAGTATCCGGGAACATATACTATCTCACTGACCGCAACCAACAGTTATGGCAGTGATAATCGAATCAAGACTGATCATGTCACTGTCAATGCCCAGACACTCCATGATATTTTCATTCAGAACAGCAGAGATGGTTATATTGAGAGTGGAGGATTTATTAAACTCAGAGTAACCGGAGAAGGTGCCAACACCATAAAGATTGCTGGAACAATTGAGACACTTAAGAAGGATGATGTTGTCCAGTTCATTCTTGAGGGCACCTCAGATGGAAGACTCTCCTCGACCTCGTCAGATTTGCTTGCATTCAACTTTGATGATGTGTCCCTCTTTATCAATAATGAACGGATAGCCCGTGGGACCATAAACAGCGTTAAAATTAACGGATACGACAGTTATAGTTCCACACTCAATATTATCAGCCCCGCAGGTGACAATATCCAGACATTGTTCATCGACGATAACAACATGGTATTTGTTAAAAATCCACAAATAACGTTCCAGAACATCGGACCAGATAGCTGGGGGCGGATGAACTATCAGAAGTCAGCTCTTTCCATGAATTATCAAGGCGGATCTGAAGAGTACCTGATAACGTAAATAAAAATTCTGATCTCTGAACACTATTTTTTCATACGTGGTAAAAACAGATTATTTGCATCGATTACTGATATACCCTGACATTTTACTTGATACCGAGAATATTACGGTAAACAGTCAGAAAAAAACACATAATTTATTAGAAATCTCAGTAAATCGTATAATTGTTTATTTTGTTAATTCTAAATCAATCCATCGTATTCCTCAAATGTGACACAGTTCAATACTTGGGTGGAGTAGAAATTTGTCATGAAAATGGATCCTCATTTTCATAGGTTGAACCTGATGTCTTGCATCATCGCGTTTTATTATTATCAGTGGTGTAATAAGGAAAATTGATATGATTTGTTTGGACAATACCTATTAATGAACCAATTATTTGAAAAAGGACAAAAAATCAATTCTCCTGTCGGGTTAGAATATGAAATTCTTGATTTTTTAGGTTCTGGGGGTCAAGGAGAAGTATATTTAGTAAAGTCTGAAAATAAACAATATGCATTAAAATGGTATTTTTTTAAACAAGCATCACAAGAACAAAAAATAGCTCTTGAGAAATTGGTTGAAATTGGTTCGCCAAATAATTGTTTTTTATGGCCAATTGAACTGGTATATTCAAAGGATAATCAGGGATTCGGTTATATTATGGGTTTACGTGATAAAAAATATAAAAGCATAAATGATTTAATGAAAAGAAAAATTGAACCCACTTTCTATCATTTAATTTCAGCTTGTTACAATTTAGTTGACAGTTTTTATGAGTTACATTCAAAAGGGTTATGTTATCGTGATATATCTTTTGGAAATGTTTTTTTTGATCCAAAAAATGGAGAGGTACTAATTTGTGATAATGATAATGTAACAGTTAATAACTCAAATGGATTTATTTCTGTTTTGGGCACTCCTTCGTTTATGGCTCCAGAAATTGTCCGGGGTGAGGCATTTCCAAATCGAAATACCGATTTATATTCATTATCAGTGCTTCTTTTTTATTTGCTATTTATATCTCATCCATTAGAAGGAAAAAGAGAATCGAATATTCATTGTATGGATACACGAGCTATGAACCGATTATACGGAGAAGACCCTGTTTTTATTTATGATCCAAACAATCTTTCGAATCGCCCTGAACCAGGAATTCATGAAAATGCAATTATTTTTTGGAGAATATATCCGAAATATTTAAAGGATTTATTTATTCGAGCCTTTACGAAGGGATTAAATGATCCTAATAATGGGAGGGTTAGAGAAATAGAATGGCGTGATGGATTAATCTTATTAAGAGATTCGATAATTTATTGCAATAATTGCGATGCAGAGAATTTCGGGGATATTACGAATATAAATAATGAAAAAAAATGTTGGCAATGTCAAAATTCTCTAGAATATCCAACAATATTGCAATTTTCTTCTTCAAATTTTATTTTTTTAAATTCAAAATCAAATATTTTCCAGCATCACCTCGATCATTCATTCAAATTTGATAAAGTCATCGGCACAATGAATAAACACCCTTCAAAAAACCTCTGGGGGATTAAAAATGAATCTTCAAGGAATTGGACGGTTCAAAAATCGGATAATACACAGGTAAAAATCGAACCAAATCAAACCGTTTCATTGAAAAATGACTTAAAAATTGATTTTGGAGAAATATGGGGAGAAATCAAATCACAACTATAAAATGTTATTAACTCCATTTCACTGTTAGATATTATGACATTACCAGGAGGAGAAATTTCTTCCCGTCCACTTCATTTTTTTTGGATTGTAGATTGTTCCGGTTCAATGGTGGGGGATAAAATTCAAACGGTGAATAATGCATTGGATGAGACAATTCCAGAAATGATAAAAATTGCAGGGGAAAATGCCAAAGCTCATTTATTTGTTAGAGCTTTAAAATTTTCATCAGGAGCAGAATGGGTTGTAAAAGATCCAACACCTGTTGATCAATTTAAATGGATACCCTTAGATGCAGATGGAGTAACCGATATGGGAGCCGCATTTGAATTATTATCGGAAGAATTAAAAATGCCTCCAATGCCAAGCCGCGCACTACCACCAGTTCTTGTCCTTATTTCAGATGGACAACCAACTGATGATTATAAATGTGGGCTTCGTTCAATATTCAATGAACCGTGGGGAAAAAAAGCCGTAAGAATTGCCATTGCCATTGGCGATGCTGATGTAGATACTTTGAAAGAATTTATTGCAGATCCTGAAATCCCCGTGTTAGAGGCTCGAAATCCTCAAGCATTGACTAGGTTTATTAAATGGGTCTCTACTGCCGTAGTTGAAAAATCAATAAATCCTCCCTCAAAACTTCCAGGAGAAAAAGGACATAGTGGAATTCAGATATCAAATGATCCCATTCTGGAAAAATCTGATCCTGAAACAAAAAGTTCGACAGAAATTGATGTATGGTAATTGATTTTTATGCAATTGTGGAAGATAATACATTCATCAGTATGTGGAAAAACACATATTCTCGAAAATATTCCTAATCAGGATGCAATTGCAGTATTTCCAAAAGTACCTGATTTAATCAATCCTCCGTTTATTTGTTCAATAGCAGATGGGCATGGAGGAAAAAAATATTGCTTTTCAGATGTGGGTTCATCATTCGCCGTCAAATGTGCTAACAGTGTAATATTTGAAAGTGTTTTTAATGGGGAATGGAACCTTGATTCAATAAATAATCAGATTATTCGTGAATCAATTGGCAAAAAAATTGTAGAAGAATGGAAAAGAGAAGTGATGAACCACTATATTCATAATGCACCATACTCACTTATAGTAGAAAAACAGCCCGTCAAATACTCTTTACCCATTAATGAATACTCAGCATACAAAATGTATGGTTCAACATTAATATCTTTTTTTCTTTATAATGATTTTTTAGTAATCTTACAGCTTGGAGATGGGGACGTATTAATCCTATTTGATGACGATAAAGTAGTAAATCCATTAATTAAATCGGATGAATTGATTGCAAATGTAACGTTTTCACTTTCATTACCTGCAGCATGGAAAAATTTTAATATAAAGGTAATTTCTTTAGGGAATAAAAATGGAGAATACTATCCTCCAATTTCATGTATTCTTGTTTCTACAGATGGTTATTCTAATTCGTTCTCAGAATATAATGGATTTATGAAGGTTATACTTGATATTCGGGAGGAGGTATTATCCCATCCAAATGGAGTAATAGCCGGAATTGATGATATAAATGAAATGCTTCCAGAATGGTTGAATGAAACATCTAGTCAGGGAAGCGGTGATGATATCTCATTGGTTATTGCATGTAATGTTAATTGCCTCGAATCATTAAAAAAAATAAGGAATGGTTCTTATGAATGAGTTTAAAATGGAACTAAATTGTACAAAAAAAGTACAGATAATTATCGGAAAGTGCATTAAAACCGGCCAACTTTTTGGTATGAGAGCAGAAGAATTTTCTCCTGAAATTTGGTCCGTTACTTGGGCTTTTCCAATAAAGGATAAAATTGCTAAAAATGAAGGATATGATAATACCAAAATTTCAGGATTCTTTAATTTTACAGATACGTATCCTGGTTGTCCTCATTGTGGTGCGAAAGGGTCGGTATTATGTAGATGTGGGAAAACTACTTGCTTTGATAATGATACTACTATTGGAAAATGCGCTTGGTGCAATAATCAGTTCAATGTTGCCTATAATCGCTTAACTATGGATGTTGGGTCAGATCGGTAAAAAATTATCGTGTTTCCAAGTTATTTACTGTTTTTATCCAAAAATCTATTGCCATCGCGACAATTTTTTGATCGAATCCTTGTTTACCTAATTTATTTTTAAAATCTTGCTTAATTACTTTTTCTGGTCTATCGTTTTTAATATCATTGATTAATCGTTCAATTAATTTTAATCCTAAAAAATTAAGGATCATAGTATATTGTGCATCTTTTTCACCGCGATATAAATCCATAATTGTTGATTTTAACCTATATTCCCAATTTTCATTATTGATTAATCTAGGTAAATATTCATGCACAATCTCAAAAATTTCTTTTTGGATTGGATCGTTAAGGGAAATTGTGATTGAAGAAGGAGATTTGGTAAATCCTCTTTCTATATTGTTATCGTTCTTTCGTCCTACATTATTAATAGATGATTCACATTGTTTAGCATGATAATCATCTCCTATTTTTAAAAAAAGAGGAATTAATCTACGAAAAGAATCGAAATCATTGTTATTGGAATAATTATAAGATTGATCCAAATATTCGTTGACTTCACTTTTCATCTCTGTTGTTAATTTTGGATTCTGTTTTAGAATAATTTCAGCTTTATCTGCCAAATATTTTGGATTTGTAGAATCTATCGCAATAACTTGATTAATGATTTCTAACGCTTGATCATATTTATTCATATTAGAAAGAATAGAAGCTTTATAACTTAATGCGAGAGGATAATTAGGAACCCTTTTTAATGTTTTATTAATTTCCACTAATGCAATGGTATAACGTCCATTTAAACAAAAATCATTAATTTTATTTAATTCTTCTATTATACTCATTATTAATCCTAAATTTTAATACTTATTTCTTTAGATAATTTAAAAATCTTTTTCTCTTATAAAATCGCATTAACCTACGTTAAGAATGATTCTTCAAACACGACCTCAAGACTGGTCTAGAGTATCTTGGGTAATTTTTTATTTTTTAGGGTATTTAATTGCAATAATTCTCGTGTGGCATTATTCTCAAGTACATAATTTAAGAGAAGTACCAATTGTTCAAAATTTTATCAGCATTTGTATTGGTGCCTTAATTATATCTGCATTTTTTTTAGTGCTAACTAAAAAAGCACGATTAATAGGCATTTTAATAATCTCTACACAATTTCCAATAATATTATATTTTCTTTTTCATTCAATTATTGACTTACAAAGCTTTTGTATAGGCATCATTTCCGGACTCTTTTTTGGATTTTATGCCCTGTATTATGTAAAATTTGATTGGCTTGCGAAAATTTCGAAATATTGTCTCTATATAATAACTGCGTATTTCTGGATAACACTTTTTTTTGCTCTTTCTATTGGAACGTATACTGTTAATTCACCGATTCAAGTATTTTTATTAGTTGTTTCATTTATTTTTTGGATGGCATTTATTCAATATTTACGAATAACACTAATTAATATTTCAAATAGTGATGTTCTCATTTTTGGTTCTTTTAATTCTGGTAAATCGGTTTTTCTTGCAGCATTAAATTTATTTTTAAATGATAATATGTATGGAGAAAACCCAAAAGAAATATTAGTTGCTATGGATTCCTCTTTACTATCTGATATATCCTTAATGAAAATGTCTGATAGATTAAAGAAAGGAATTCCAATACGCTCAACTCGCGCATCGGAATTTGCGCTTTACGAATTGTCATGCAAAAAATGGGGTTTTTTGCCAATTCATATTTCCTCTATTGATTATGCAGGAGGTTATACTTTCCAGGTGGACGCAAAAAATTTTAATACAGGAATTTCAACATTGTCTTCCTCGATACACATCAAAGCTGATGAATTAAAGAAAAACCTCAGTAGTATTCAATTTTTGAATTGGTTGAAAGATAATCACTTTAATGAGTTTATTAAAAATATTAATGAAATTGGCAATGTTATTTTATTTCATAAATTAAAAAATTCGGGGAAGGTAATTTTTTTAATTGATGGGGAAATTTATAACAAAGACCTAAACGATGAGTTATTAAATGATTATTTGTCTCGCATTTCGATATTAATTGATCAAATTGGCACCAAAAAAGAGTATTGTTTTGTAATAACAAAAGGAGACAGCCTGAATGTAATCGGTGATTATGTTAAAACGAATCATGAAACCTCGAGTATTGCGAAAAAAATAGAAACGGTGGCATTCAAACAATTATATCAAAATAACCATATCTTTAAGGGAATAATTAATAAAATTGATAAACATCCTATTATAAACCCAAGAAAAATTCATTGTTATCTCATTAGTGTTGATTCAAATGAAAGAGATTCAGAACAAATTTCGGGATATAAACCGTGGAGAATTCGCAATATAGCAAATTATATAATGAAATTTTGAGAGGATTATTATGGAAGATGACGACAATTATGGTTTATATAAAGAAAAAGGAATATGCATAGAAGGTAAATTAAAAGAATATGCAAAATTTGCAGATGATATAGATAGTTATAATATATCTCTTCGAATAGATATTATTACCAATTATTTCTTACTCGGTACTCAGTTAATTGCAAAAAAAATAGGAGGTCGAGATGAAAGAAGAGTGTTCATTCAAATAATTCCATTTCCAAAAGATGCAAATGCTATTATTGAGAGTGTTTATGATTTTTTTTTGAGTGCTCAAGCAACAATTGGAGAATCACCTACAGGTTCACTTGAAATTGTCAATATTGCATCTGAGAAATCTGATTTTGATAACTTTAATACCGTTTTTATAGAAGAATCAAAAAGATTGATGGAGGCAAATGCCTCAATAAATAAGGAAGATGTCGAAATTATTATTGGGCGAATTCTCCAAAAACAATCATTCCGTATACAATATAACAGTTTTAATTCTTCTATTGTATTTTTATCTGATTTAATTCTTCAATTAAAAAAGGAAATTCACTTAAATATGAGCTTTGTTATTTCTTCTCAATATTATCCTAATTTTGTTGATGTTATATTCCAAAAGGAGGAGAAAGATTCAGATTATAATTTATCTGAATCCAAAAACCTAATGACTCCACCAGATATTAGAAATGCCCAAAAATTTGCTCACGAATTTAAAGAACATAAAGACAAATATTTAAGTTATTTAAGTGACAGGATAGCGCTATTTAATACAATTCGTTCCAGTTTAATTGAAGATGACCAAAAAAAACTGTCACAAGTAACTAAAAATAATATGAATGAAAGTATAAACAATTTAATAAAAATAAAAGATAAAAAAGAACGAAAAAAATTAATTACTAACTATTTAGAATCATTATACGAAAAATCTCTGATTGGTTTTGATATCGAGAATATTATATTTGAGGATAATAGAGATATTGTATATATTGGAATAATAGAAAAATACGTGAATAATTCATCATTATCAATAATAGAATCTAAAAAATTCATCGTGCTACTTATAATACTATTAATAATTGTTGTTATCTTAGCATTAATTTTTATTATTTATATTCCAATACCTTCTATTAAAGATATTTTTCCTCCTTCTAGTTAAGGAAAAATTTCTCCTAATATCCCCCCAAAATTTAATTTTACACTTTTTGCGATTGTTATCGTTTTGCCTGGAGGAATATCCAGTGTTTTATTGCTCAAAATTGCAGACCAATTAACTGGAGAATCATTTCTCATCCCCAATATACTTGGGTTATTTGGATTTTCAATTATTGTCGCAATAATATCATTATCCAGGATATTGGAATTTTGATAATTAATATGCCTTCCAGCAATTGTTACCCCTTTTGATAATAATAAGAAATAATGGCCACTCGGGTGATAAATCATTAATTTTGTTGAATCAGGAGATGAATTTAAAGGTTGAATCACAGTTGGAGGAATTTGGGGTATGATACTATTTGGGGAAGGCTGGATATTCTGAAGATTTATGGCAATCGGTGGTTTTTGTTGGACATTAGATATCTTTGCACGAACATTTTCACAAAAATTTTGAACAAGGTTCTTATGGATCATTTTAATTTCGGCTGAGTTGCCTGATGCAAATATCGTAATTTCCCCCATAATTAGACCTACCTTATATCGAATACTAGTAATATTTGAATATGGAAAATCTTCTACTCTTACTCCATAGATAAGCCCTTTATCAACAAATATTACTCGTTTATTAGTTGCAACCAAAACGCCAAATCGATCTAAATAGGTACCACTTACGATTCTCTCTACGATTTCATCATCCCACAAAATCCCGGGAAGAGCCTTAATTTCTCTTAGTGCGATTAAAGAACTACCTCCAGGTGTAGCTTGAATTTGTCTTACAATATCAGCATAATCCATATATTTCTCAATTTAAGTTCTATTAATTTCTTTTTCTTTGTAAATATAATATATTATTCAATTCATTTAATCTTCCTGAACTTCAGAAATTTAACAGCTATATATTAGTGGAAAGACTCAATTCATCGTACCCCCACTAATGCTTATTTTAAGTTTAGGATATCGTGTACTAGATCTCAGTTTTGCAAACAAACCTTCTGATATAGGAATAATCATCTTATCATCTTTGTAAAATATTGAGTAATTGCCTCCTTGTATTAATTGTTGTCCGGGTATATTTACCAAAATATCAATTTTCAAGAAAAGTTCATTCAATTTGGCAATATTTTCTTCAATGATAATCACTCTAAATAAATCGATCTTGCTACAACCAGAGGAATGTAATTCAAATCCTATTTAGTTCCACCTTTCAGCTTTCATTTTGGGGAATTGATTGTAGTTTACTTTTTTTCAATTTCCAAGCATTAAATTTATTCTGATTTTCATCAATATATCTTAAGATGCTTTTTTTGAGAGCATTAAATCAAGGTGATATTTAAAAACGGCATCTGAACGGTGAACGTGGTACAGATAGTAACACTACAAACAAAAAAAACCCTGTTGAGATCTGTAACGGTAACGTGTATCGTTATAGAGAAGAATATATCACCCAACTGACAAAAATTGATGAAAGATTTGTATTTATATAAAAACCGGGTCAAAGCAACCAGTTGCATCATACAAAAATATATTGAGCTGGCAGGATATACGTACCACAACTAAAATTAGATAGTATGACATTCCAGAAAAAAAAGTGTAGCCTGGTATTTTGGAAAAAAATCTATAGATGCCTGTTTTCACCATCGGTAAAATCGTTTCCTTGGGTTCCCTACACGAGACTTTCATTTGTCATTGTACATAATCTGTAAACCTGCAAGACCGAAAATGAGTATAAACCTATGCGTATCCCCTGATTGCCATGACACAAAAAACGATTATCATTGTTCTTCTTCTGGTACTCTTCTCTCTGCAGATATATGCCTCTGCAGCAGAACTTCCAGAGAAGATACAACTCTATAAAAACGACTTCTCAACCTCACCTGATGACTGGCTGACAAAAAACCCGACACGATATTACTGGGACAATGAAAGTAAAGTGTACCACTACCTCTCTAAAGGAGGAACAAGTGGATATACTACGGTAAAAATCCCCTTAATAGAGACCGGTTTTATTCTTGAATTTGATGTCACTCCGATAGCAACCTCAAAAAATGGTGCCTTTCGGTTTGGGGTTGGAACCGCTGACGCAAATACCGGTACCGGACCGTTGGTACTTGTCAGTCTTGAGAATACAAAATATGGTAACATCTTCTACCTCTCATCGATCACCGATGAAAATGTCAAGACCTATACCAGCAGCAGCCCCCAGGACGGATCCTATGGAGGTACGACTATCAGATTTGAAGATAACAAATCATATCACATATATGTCAGGTTTGATCCTGACCAGGGAAGAACAACAATACGGGTAACAGATCCTACTACTAATGAGTTTATCTGGGGATTTTACACGGATGTCAACGGAGAAATGAAGACGGGTCTCTCGTACCTCTTTATCACCTCAGTAGGAGATGGATTAACAGACGCTACTGCTGAAGGATCCATTGATAATATCGACTGTTACATCCTTGACTACACTGGTGAGATTGCAAAGGCGATGGCAACACCCATAGCAGAGATACCGAAAAACAATGTTTATGATGATGTTATCCCAACGCTGGCTCCACATATTACACCCCCTCCACTGCACACAGAGATAGAGCCGGTCACTGTCAGTCCCAAATACAAACCAGTTGCAACCAATGATACTGAGCAGCAAACCCCTGCATCTCCACCCTCTCTCATGATACCCCTTGTATCACTTGCAGCAGGGATTCTCTGCATCTTGTACCGGAGGTGAAGAGAATCCAGCTTTTTGATGAACACATTCTTGAAGCAATCGGCAGATCCCGGATCGTTGTGCAGGACGGGAGGGTGGTAACGGTCAGTCCGCCATTGATAACAGACTGCCCTCTTGCAAAGAGATTTGCATTTCCTGTCGATGAAATGACAGATGAAGCGGTCAGAAAGAACATCGAAAACAGAATTGCATCGTTTGGGATGTGTACAAGAAACCGGGATATCTATGATGATACCGATTTTGTCGGATTCGGGGCAAGTGAACTCATCAGCAACGGAATTCTATCAGGAATACTTGACTGTGCCATCATCGCCTGTGACGGGGCAGGCACTGTTATTGTTACGGATCCCCGAATGGTTCAGGGAATTGGAGGTCGAATGTCAGGCCTTGTAAAGACTACGCCGTACTCAGAAGTAGTCATGAAGATAGAATGTGGAGGAGGCCGGGTGCTGGATCAAAAAACAGGTCTTCTCGATCCAGCTGCAGGGGTACATCTTGCTAAAAAATGGGGCTATACCCGGCCGGCAGTCACAGTTGCAACGGCACATGATGCAGAGGCTGTCAGGAGAACTGCATCAGATGTACTCATCATCGGTGTTCATACAACAGGGATATCAAAGGAGGATGCCGTTGTGATGAACAGTACCTGTGATATTATAACCGGTTGTGCATCAAGCCAGGTCAGAGATATATCTGCAAAGGATGCCTGTTTGCAGGCAGGCACAACGGTCCCTGTTTTTGCCATGACAAAAGAGGGAAAACGGCTCATTATCCAGCGAATCACTGATATTACCTACCCTCTTATGATAACCCGTGCAACCCTGCCCGTCAGCGGAGAGAAAATACCTCATCCATTGATATAAATGTAGTACAGGAATGAAAATCACTTTTTTGCAGACCCCCTGGTTCTTAAATCATAGGGATCGGCAGATTAAAATTACGTACGTAAGGATCATTGTCCGTTTTTCATTGTCTTTTTCTGTATCGTCATTGTTCTTACGAAGTCATGTATCATTACCAGGTGTTCCAAAACACATAATTTTTGATACTGTTCTTCGCTTCTGATACAAATGAACGGATTCTAAACCAAAAAAACTATCAAAAGAATGCGAGGGAGGCGATTCGAACGCCCGAACACCTACGTGACAAGGCCCTCAACATTCAGTTCAAGTATGGCACAAGGTTAAATAGTCTCATATTTAATACTTGTTTATGCAGACTGATCACCTGGCTAAGCTCAAAGACCTGGACGATGTTAACAGGCGTTACCTGCTAAATTACATCAGGCAGATGAGACTGAACAACGTTCAAGAATCGACGATTTCTAATAAATGTTGGCGTATCTACGTTTTTTTGAAGTTTATTGAATTCAGGGATCTGTTAACAACCACAAAGCAGGAGATTGAAGATTTTGTTATTCATCGACGGGCAACGTCCAGCCCACATACAGTAAAGAATGATTTCGTTGAACTGAAACAGTTTTTTAAATTTCTGCTGCCGGACCAGGTAGATCAGATATTCACGTTCAAAATGCAGCGACCAAAAAATCACTTCCCTGTTGAGCGGTTACTGACTGCCGAGGATGTAGCAAAACTGGTATCTTGTTGCACAAACCAGCGTGACCGGGCTTTAGTATCAGTGCTATGGGATTCAGCGTGCCGGATAGATGAGATTATGTCCAGGGACGTTGAGCACGTTACATTTGACCAGTATGGGGCAGTTGTATTAGTTGACGGGAAGACGGGTTCGCGCCGGATACGGTTAATCAGCTCTGTGCCCGACTTGCAGCAATGGATTAACCAGCACCCCGATGGTGATAACCCCAAAGCTCCGCTCTTCACAACCATGAGACGATATGGCAAGGTAGGCGGGGAACGACTGAATGCAAGGACAGTTCAAAACATGCTCAAGACACTTGCAAAGAGAGCAGGTATCCCAGCAGACCGGGTTCATCCCCATGCACTGAGGCATGGGAAGTTGACCGAGCTGGCGCGCAAGGGATTATCTGAAGGTGAACTTCGAATACAGGCAGGGTGGAGTGGGGGATCTTCAATGCCTGAGGTTTACGTTCATCTATCAGGTGCAGATGTTGAGAAGAAGATATTGGGTATAGCCGGAATGCTAGATGAAGAAGAAGAGAGCCGACCCGGGGCAATGGACCCTATACGGTGCCCTCGCTGCAAGACAATGAATGCTCCTGGAGCGAGGTTTTGCAGCCAATGCTCGATGGCACTTGATGATTTCGCGGTTCAGGATATGGAAGAAGCGACCAGCATCCTGGATGCCTTGACACCCGCATTAGTTGAGAAAGTTTTAGAGCGACTGGCAGAAGAGAGAGTTTGAAGATTATAATCCGTTCCAATAATCTCTTTAGGATTTGTTGAATAATCTATTATTATTTTTTTATCACTGTAAATTAGCAATCAAACCGTTTCAAAAAAATTTTTAAGATCCAATTGAGTGAGACCATACTCTTCGAATTTTTCTTCTAATGGTCTGTTTTTTTGTCTCAATTCAAAAAATAAATAGGATACTCCCCGGTCGCGGTTATTTTTAATAATTGATTCGATTAATTTTTCATTTATTGGTTTTTCATACAATGATTCTATGGCAATTAATCTCTCTAATAAAAATCTTGAATAATCCTGAAAATATATAATAAATTTTAGCAGTTTTTCTCGATCGTATAATAAAAAAGTGGGAAATGAGAATGGTATACGATATCCTACAGGAAGTTTCCCTCTTTCTCGAGTGTCCATAGGAAGGATCTTTTTTTCAATTAATCCATGTTCAATAAGCCTTTCAAGTGATCTCGTTATTTGATTTTTATGAGTTATTTTTGTATTGAGGTCTTCATACAATTTTTTTGAACGAACCCACTGTTCTTCCCCTATGTGCTGCTCGCGGTGGTTTGATAGATATTCCAGAATAATGATCGCGGATTCTTTACTGGTTGATGATTTCAGGCCGTTAAAATATGATTGAAGGATTTCTTCAAAAAATTTTGGAGTCTCATTCACAATACAACTATTAATTCACAGATATTTGTGGATTAATACACAGATAACGAGTAATGTTTTTATATTATTGTGTATTAAAATTGTGTATACATATTCAGGAGGAATGAATGTCCGTCCGAATTGTTAGAAATGGAGTCGAATTTATACACACAACTGTGACTCTTCCAAAATCTCTTCGGGATGAAGCGAAGTCGAAAGGAGTGAGTTTGAGCGGATTTTTGACAGATACATTGAAAAAGCATCTTGAGGTAACAAATGAAAAAACCGAACGATAACGGCAGAGACGTCCTTCCTCACATTAAGCGGGATGTGTTACCCGTTTTACCGAAACTGTATAGAA
>Ga0265592_1000629_pt1 | contig 17421 bp, 28 predicted proteins | sample saktaG_7_FD_190141 | JGI IMG/M metagenome (GOLD analysis project Ga0265592, IMG submission 190141) | Saline water microbial communities from Sakinaw Lake, British Columbia, Canada - sak_2010_1_5_120m | ecosystem: Environmental > Aquatic > Non-marine Saline and Alkaline > Saline ... | reverse complement strand
TTAGCCACCAAGGCTACCCTGGTCTCCCCTACACCCACCACGAGGTTCCCGAGGCTCAGCCCGCCTATCCCCTCGAACAGGAATAGGATGAGGTAGCCTTTCATGTAGGCCGCCGCCAACGGGTACCCGCCTCCATACATCACGGACGTGACCGCCTCCGAGAGGGTCATCAGGCAGAGAGCCACGGGCAGCGTGGTGAAAGCCGTGTACTTCACCGCGTTCCTGAACACTGTACTCAGCTCAGGGCTTTCTCTGGGTAGCTTCGAGAAGAGGGGAAAAAGGACCGTCGCTATGGGGAAGGTGAAGAAGCTTATGAGGGCACTAAAGTTTACGGCGGCGGAGTAGTTGCCGATCACGTCGTTGGGTATGTGCCGGGTCATGAGGAGGTTCTGGATCTGGGTGAGGCCGCCTGCTATGAGCATGGCTCCGTAGATGGGTAGGCTGAACCCCAGGATGAGCCTCAGCGCCATCCATCCAGACAAGTTGGTTTCTCCGTGCTCCTTCCTTAAGGTAGAGAGCAGGAGGATGACCGCGACTGCAGATGTGGCGAAGGGCGCCACGGTGTTCGCCAGCAGGTGCCCCGATGGGCCTAGCCCGAGCCAGACAAGTGTGATGGAAATGGAGCCCCGCAGCAAGGTCCATAGCACCTGTGTGAGGCTCCTGTACCCCATCTTTTCGTATCCCACGAGCACCGCCTGCGTCGCCGTCATCAACGCGGTCCCTAACACGCCTAGGGAGACTATCCTGACGAGCCCCTCAAGCTCGGGTCTCTGAAGGTAAACGGAGGCGATTGCACCGGCCCCGATCCAGCAGCCCAGGGCCATCGCCCCGGCGACGGCTGCCTTGAAGGTGAGGCCCACGCGGACCAGAACCTGTACGTCACCGTGACGACCCTCGCTCCGCCAGAGGGCTATATAGCGGGTGAGGGCGGTGTTCACCCCCAGGTCCTGTACGAGGAGGGCGAGGCTGATGGGCACCATGACTACGGTGACGACGCCGTACTTCTCGGGCCCTAGGAGCCTCGCCACGACGATGACGGTCAGCGCCGATATGATCGTCGATACAATCTGTCCTGTCATGAGCTGTAGGCTGCCCCGCGCCGACCCTCTCACGGTCTCGTTAAATCCCTCGACCAGCGCCAAGCAGCCTCCACATGTAACCTTAGAGTATGTTCAACTATGTGATAAAGCGAACTCTAATTCATTAGTTTCAAGGTGTCCGGCTTCAGACGTATCTATGGTAGACCCACCCAAGGTGGATGCTACGGGGTGTGGCTACTAGTGGTACTGTGTCCTATCGACCCCGCCTTGCTTCACATCTTCACTCTCAGCCATATGCCGACCTTCACTCGTAAAGTAATCCTTAATACCCCTCCCCAGAGGACAATTACTGGAATGAGCAGCCTAGCGCCCCCCGTAAGCACGACGAAGCTGAAGGAGGGGATCCGAAGGGCCTTGGAAGCCCACGAGGAGATAACTGTGGCTTACCTCTACGGCTCGACAGTCAAGGGCATCGCGGGAGAGGAAAGCGACATAGATGTGGGGCTGCTTCTAAGGGACGGCTTCACATGCGGGGCCCTGTACCCGGCCCGCATCGCCGGGGAGATAGGGAGGAGCATAGGCCTCCGCCGGGACGTGGACGTGAGGGTCCTGAACAGCCAGAGCACCCGGTTTCAGTACCAGGTCGTCAAAGAGGGTGAGGTGATCCTCTGCAGAGACGAAGACAGGAGAGTCGCGTTCGAGACCAGGGCAGCGGCAGGGTACCTGGACCTTAAACCCTTCCATGAGCAGTACGACGAGCAGAGGAGGAGGAGGCTCCGGGCGTGACCGTCGACAGAGTGATCGTGGAGGGGAGGTTCGACATCATAGACCGAAACCTCCGGGTCCTGGAGGAGTACAGGGGCATCAGCCTAAAGCGGTTCTCCGAGAGTTATAGAGACGCCCAGGCCGCCAAGTACAGCCTCCTGGAGATAATAGAGTCGTGCATCGGTATCGCGAACCACATAATCTCCATGAAGGCTTTCCGGAGAGCCGAGAAGTACAGCGACATGTTCAGGGTTCTAAGAGAGGAGGGAGTGCTGGGAGAGAGACTGGCCCAGAGGCTGGAGGACATGGCGAGGTTCAGGAACCTCCTGGTTCACAGGTACGGGGAAATCGACGATGAAAGAGGCCTAGAGATAATCCAGCACAACCTCGGCGACATCGTAGAGTTCGAGAAGCAGATACAACGCTTCGTCGACGACCAGCCTCTCTGACCAACAGCTTTCAGTGGGACATCGCAGGTCGCTGTGGCTACCTTAATGGAAGACAGGCTTTGGCTCATACGTGGAAATAGGCTCACATACAGACCGTGTCGTGCTGTTGCTGCTCTCTCGCCCTCGTAGCGTTCTCGCCGAGGTCTGGAAAGGGTCCTACATCTAGTAAATCTTATTGGTACCAATGTGCGCAGCATGTATCCAATGAATATATTGGTACCAATAGGGGGTCGTGAGCGTCAGCGTGGTGGAGCTAACACAGCAGATAAATGTTGATGCCAATAAGCGCCTATCGCGGGTTTTCACTGAAACGGTGAGAATGTGGATGCTGTGCTGGTTGGCTCACGTTCCAACCATCGGCACGACTATGAAGGTTGCCGATGCTGAAGATTAATGCTGAGAACCTAGAAAATACCCGATTTGGTTATCATCTCAACCAGGTAGGGGTGTAGATCGTTCTCCATGGTGTTGATCCATCTGTATTCTCGGTGCTGTTTGTCTAGTTTTATTTTGTCTGTGTTTGCTTCGACTTTATAGTAGTTGGTCACTGTGTGTGCGGTGGGCCAGAAGTGGCTCATTGTGGCGATTTGTTTGATGTTTATGTACGGGTTTCCGTGGCTGGGATACAAGAAATAACGGGGATTTGATCGCTTCTAACTGTAATTTAGAGACTTTTTTTTTCATTAATCTCTCCGCCGCTTTTCCGTAGCTGAAGGGATTAGGGCAGTCTGGCTTCATTTGGCTTACTTTATTACCCCTCGGAGGATTCTCTACCCGTATTTTTAGTCACGTTAATTGGTCGACGAGGAATAGACGGTTTATTGGTAAGCTCTTTCTCTTCTTTTAATGAGTAACACGTGAACCTTTTTACTGTCCCATATAATTTCATAGATTACACGAATATCACCGATTCTCGCTCTATAGGTGTGTCTGTTTGCCCTTTGAGCTTCTTGATGTCGTAATATTCGGCGGGGACAGGGTTTTCACGGAAGATTACGAGCAGCTCGATGATCCTTCGTCTGTTACGCTCAGGCAGCTTCTTTAACGCCTTTCTAGCTCTCGAAGCAGCGATGACCTGAAACAATTGGCGTCAGCCAAGTTCCTTCATCAGGTCTTCAAGGGTTACGCCGGAGCCTTCGGCTATCTCTTTTCGAGCTCCCTCAAGCTCCTTCGCCTCCTCTCCCGTCAGCTCCTCCTCTGGCAGAAGCATTGCTCTAAGCCTAAGGATTTCGAGCCTGACCAGGTCCAATCTATTCAGCACCGGGTTCAGTTGGCTTTCAGTAACCATTACGTCCACTCTCTGCCGCTCGGATGCCTATGGAAAAAGAATCTAATTAAACTTATTCTCTGGAACCGGTTTTCACGGTTGATCATTGGGTGCGGCGGGCAAGCCCCATGGCTTACCTATTCAAGGGTCGTCTATTCTGCCGATGATTGTTGTAGGGCTTATTGAGGGGTCGTTCCGGGGTTCTCTTTGTCTCTCCTTGTTCCCTTCCTCATGGTTTATAGGGTGATTGTTGACGGCGTCGTTTTTAGGGGTGCCGCGCTTGAGCCGGCGAATATCGTGATACGGGAGGACGACAGCCTCTGGGTGAGGCGCCTGGAGGCGAGGAGCAGAGGAGCCGACTCGCATCTCGGCCATCTATTCTATGACGGCCCCCAGCCGACGGAGAAACGTTACTGCATCAACTCCGAGGCTCTGAGGTTTGTTTCCGTCGAGGAGTTAGAGGAGCAGGGCTACGCCGAATACGTTTCTCTATTCAAGTGAGGCGGGTTTTTACATTGGGGATTGGGGAGAATGGGTCGGTCGACGAGTTTGCGTTTCACCTATAATTGGTTACTTATTATAAGCGTTTTCCGGGGAAGTGTTTCATAGTTTTCCTGCTTCTTTTAACTAGCCGAATTGGACCGGGGTCAGCACTACGTCCTTAGGTTAGTGGTTCGAGTTTCAAGTTATCTACCTTGACGCAGTTCACTCCGACGTCTATTGCTCTCTTGAGAAGACGCTCATCTGCTGTTACCAGAGTCAGCCCCATTCTTCTCGCGGTATGCAGATAGGCTGAGTCGTAGAAGCTCATGCCTTCGTCGAAGGCTATCTCCATGGTGCCGGTTAGCCCCTCCACGCCTTCGACCTTTGTGACCTCCATCAACGCCGTCAGGTGGTAGGCTTGAGTTACGGCTTCTAGGGCTGTCGATTTATCTGATTTTTTGATTAGTTTGGTGATTTTCCATATGGCGTTTCCGACCTCGTATATTGTTAGGTCGAGTAGGAGTTCGCCCTCTAGGCGGATCGACGCCTTGTCCGGATGCCTCTTGGTGAGCTGCATGATCGATGAGGCGTCGAAGAGGAGGGTCTTCATCTCTCGTCTCTGCTCTCTCTGATGGCGTTCATTATCGCCTCGTCGGGTACATCGGCTAGCAGTCTGCCTAGTTTCTCAGCGGCTTCTTTCGCCTTTTTTCTCTTCAGTCTTTTAACTTCGTTTTCTAAGGCGGAGCGGGTTACTTCGCTTATTTCGATGCCGAGGGTCTCGATTTCCCTCTTGAGGTCGTCAGGGACTCTTACAGTAATTGAGGTCATACAATCATGTACATATGAAATAGTAAGACGTATAAAGCTTGCTTATATCGTAATTACGGCTGATGTGTGGAATAAGGAAGAGGATTCGGGTTAACCCATAAAATCCGGTTTAAGATGAACCTTCCTTTATGATGGCTTATATACACTGACAACCTGAGACGAAGCTAATTAGTGTCCCTTTAAATTCCCTTTCTTCAATTAAGCGGGTTGAGGTTTTCCAGGCATGAGACTTGTTCCGCATTCTGGGCAGAACTTCGCCTCGGCTGAGACGCGGATACCGCATTTTGGGCATATCACGAGCGTTTTAACGATCTGTTGTGGTGGCTGCGGCTGTATTGGTTGCGGAATAGTGTCTCCGTCTCACTTTTAGACATTGCTCCCATGATAAGAAAAACGATTCCAATTACGATAGCTACGGGTGCAAGCCTCGGGTCAAATGATTCTCCGGGAGATAATACCCCTATATAGGGGATAATGGCTGCGAATACACCTATACATATGAAAATGATTCCAAACCCAACGTTGTTTTTATCCATGCCTGACACTTCCAAGCTGAATTTCATTGACTTTTACTAATCCTCTGAATAAAGTCTTGAAATTAAAGACCTATTTAACTCTTCTATGTGAAACCATAATTTTGGGAGAATCAAAGAAACACATCACTATAATATGCGAATGTTACGCATAGCCCCTTTTGTAAAATTATTTATGGGGTTATGTGGCTCCCTGGTTAATCTTGTGCGAGTCGTGCCATGATGGTTAATAATGGTTTGAGGGGTAGCTTGAGGGGACCACTCATGTCACTTATCGCATCCAAGTCATTTATGTCACTCTTCCTTAACGCGCCTGACGCGGGTACGGCTATAACGTAGGCCGCGAAGAATAGCCCTCCGCCTAAAAGGAGCGCCGTCCAACCAGCAATCCCCGAGACCATGAGGGCGCCGGAGGTTAGAAGGAACGCAAGTAATCCTGCCGCATAGAGGCGCAGAGATGCCCCCCAGTCTCGGTTGAGAGGCGTTTAAACGTCTTTTTAGGTTAAGAGGCTTGAGCATTACACGTGATGCGTCCTTGTCCAACCTCTTCCAGCTGGCGGTAGCCATGGTCGTCAGCCGTAGGAGGATTTTACTTTTCAGCCCGCTCCATGACATCTGACCTGAATGCTTCGGGTTGTTCGACGCCTTCAAACACGAATACGAGTCTCGTGGCTGGAGGCTGAACGGCTGGAGAGAATTCCCTGATCCCTCGTTTTGCGAGTTCACATAAGACGGCGCGGCGCATGGTGTCCCCGAAGATCTCATCCACCCCATCGATCATTTCGTAGGCTGGGATATCGTCGACTGACCCCCGGATCTCTCCCTCAGCTTCCCAGATCTTCGCAACCTCCTCTCTCCGTCCGAGAAACATGTCCTGGTAGTCCCCTCTGAAGTCAGCTGTACTGCACAGCTTCAACGAGTCCCTCACATCAGCTCTGAAGGAGACCTTCTGAAGCGTCACTGAAAGCTCTCCCTTCCCCCGAGACCAGAAAGATGGTTTTTTCACGTCGCACCCGATGATGTTGTCCAAAGAGGCCTCGTAAGCAAGCTCCCCCCACATCGATTCCCCGTTGAAGAGAAGCCTTCGATCGGTCAGGATAAGGGATCCTCTGGCAGAGAGAAGGGGGCTTACAAGCTTCACCCCCTCGGCTTTCCTTACCTTCCTTTCCCCTTCTTCCAATACCGTGGTGAACAAGCGCTCCACCCATAAACATGTGGCTGTAAACAAATATATTTTGGCTCTGTGAGGACGAACTCGATGTGCTCCTCGACCGTTTTGAACCCGTCTCAGCTTGTGTCGACGCATCGTTGGATCTGGTCCACGGACTCCTTGTCTTCCATCCGTAGTTTCCGAAGAATCGGCCTGTTTTCATCTAAACCACAGCATCACAGAAATGTTACTTTGTGGTATAAATCACATGGTAACATGTAGACAGGTCTACAATGGATTACCTTGTCAGTGGAGTTCTATCTAGTGTTTTTTATGTCTTCTTTAATTTGTTTGGGGGCGGTTACCCATCATAACGTTTTTACAGACCTCCCTACGGGGATGCGTAACCATCATCACCCAAAGAAATCTTTTATCAATTATTCATGATAGGTTCTGTTGTCTTGAAGGCGTTGATCCTTGCCGGGGGTTTGGCTGCATGGATGAGGCCTCTCAGCTTGAACTAAGGTTCTTTTCCCGTTGGCTAACGTGCCTCTCATCGATTATACGTTGAAGAGTCTCAGGGAATGTGGCGTTTACACAGTTGTCTTGGCTGCGTCTGCTGTAGGTACTTGTGGATAAAGTGTGTTTTTGTACCTGTTTTTCGTTGCTGGGATGCAGGGAATGATTGGGATTCGATCGCTTCTAACCGTAATTTAGATGCTTTTTTGGGCTTCATGAGCCCATTCTAGCACCCAGTTTTCAAGGTAGAGATCTTATGTCTGGGCTTTTCTCATAGTCTGTCTAGTGTTTCATGGAAGATGTGGATGATTTTTGGTGAGAGCCAGAAGCCTCCCTCAAGCATTTGACGTAGGGATTCCTTTGCCTGTTTATTGCTTAGATGTCTCTCTTTCACGGCCTTCAGAAGCACGTATAGGACGCCCTTAGGCTCCAGGCCGAGGGATTTCCCTATTTGATAGGCGTCTTCATCGTTTGTCAGGAAGAGGCTGATCCCCTTCTCTATGGCGAGTGCTATCGCTTCACGTTCTCCTTTGCCTAATTCGATGCCGAGCTTGTTCTCTCTATCCTCTACTTTGTCTATGAACTGTTTCTTGGGCTTGTAGACTCTTATCCATCCATCTTCTATTGTTTTCTTGGTTATTTGAGCGTCATCGTGGCCCTTTTCAAGCCCACGGGTTACAGCCTCTTCGTAGACTGCCTCAGAGATTACTATCTCGGAGTGTAGCTTCTTCAATAGGTGTAGGGTGTCGCATTTTCCTAGCCATATGAGTGGGCCAGCATCTGAGGATGCCGCCAACTAGCCCACCAGCTGCTCGACCTCTTCGCTGAACCTCTCTTCCCCGTATCTGAACACGACGTTTCTTCGTCTGAGTTCCAGGGAGAGCTCTCTGTAGCCTAGGCCCGTCAGCTCAGCCATTCTTCCGAACGAGATACTGCCCTTTCTGTATAGCTCTAGGGCTAAGCGTAGCTTCATCTCTCCGATGCCTATATTGAGGGCCTCCCTCATGATGTCGGATTTCTCTCTCTGGAGTTTGTCTGTGAGGTCTTCGAGGTCTTCTATCGTCTCTTCAGGAAGCCTGACGGTTGTGACCTTGAACGTCAAGACGTTCACCGTATTCGTTTAGAATACAGTTCTTATTAAATGTACGCCCCTCAAGTAAAAAATGCGCGGGAAAAAAGGTTATTTGTGCCAAGTGATTGTCTTTCTGTCTTTGCCGTAAGTGCCGTATACTATCCACACGGGTTCGCCTTCCAGTATATCAACACCCCATATGTCATAGTCTAGCGGGTCTCTGTCACCGGCCTCGTTCAATCTGCACCAACCAGTGACACCGTAATGAGCTCCTGCCACATAGGGTAGTATAGTCTTTATCGTGTCTGTATCTAGGGCCGAGGGGGTGGTGAGGGAAAGGAGGGTCCGCCTGCCGGGGGTGAAGCCGTATCGGGGCGGCCCCAGCCCCGTCGAGGTCTACAGGAGGGTGAGGCTTTGGCTTGCCATTTTTGGATTTAAATGAGTCTTAATATGTCTGAGTCCTTCGCCTTCTCGTAGAACTTTCTGTCGGATGTGTAGACTTCGATCCCCATGAGTTCACCGAGGGCAAGGTAGCATGAGTCGTAGACTGTAGCATCGTAGAGGTATGCGTCTTTGGTGGATTGTTGGAGGAGTTCTCTCCCGGGGGTTATTAGGTCGATCTGGAGGTCGATGAGGTCGGATAGGGCTCGCGTCGCTTTCTCGTTGTCGAAGTCTGGTTTGTATCGTAGGGCGTTCGCCAGCTCGTAGAGGAGGAGATCGGGGGCGGATAGGATGGTGGTTCCCTCTATGTGTTCTTCTCTCAGTTTCAGGGCGGCTTGGGTTCCTTCTTCCTCGGAGAACCATTTGACGGCGACGGAGGCGTCGACTACCGCTTCCGTTCGTCTCGCCATCTCCGTATCTCCTCAGCCCCGGACCATGTAGCCTTTCCTTCGCTTCTCAGCGTGTCCATGTCTTTGGCTGCTTTTCGCATGCGTTCTTCGTCTCTTTGTCGCGTCTGTCTCTTTGAGGCTACCCAGAGTCTGAAGGCTTCGGTCGCGGCGTCGCTTACCCTCATGCCGTGGCGGATGGCTTCGGCTTTGAGGTTTCTGTAGGCGTTCTCGTCGAGGCCCTTGATGCTGACGCTCATATGCGTTTTTCTGTTTTCCATCATTATATACTTTTCTAACTTTTCTGCTGTGTGCATAGTTTTTCATCGCTGTTATCACGATGATGGCGCTTCGCCGCCGCAGAGGTCTTCTCAGTGTTTCATGATGGTTACTAAGGTGGAAATAGGCTCAAAATGGGCTTCTTTCGCACCCTTTAGATACTTGAAGCACACCTCAGGAAAACAAGCGCCATTATCGTTATACGAACGATCAATTATTCATGAGTCAATCATATTGAAGGCGTTGATCCTTGCCGGGGGTCTGGCTACATGGCTGAGGCCTCTCAGCTTGGTCTAAGGTTCTTTTCCCGTTGGCTGACGTGCCTCACATCGTCTATACGTTGAGGAGTTAGCTTGTTACTTATCTGAAGAGACCCGTGTTTTCAATCATTTCTTTTATGTAGGGGTGTAGATCGTCCTCCATCTTGTTGATCCATCTGTATTCGCGGTGCTGTTCGTCTAGTTTTACTTTGTCGGTGTTCACCTCGATTTTATAGTAGATGCTTCGGTTGTTTGTTTCGCTTTTTGCTCAATGACGTTGAGCGTTTATATGTGTGGTTGAACAGTAGTCTGCTCAACAGTATTGAGCATTTATATATCTCATTGAGCAAAAAATTTGTGTAGAGGCTTAATGCCATCGGTCAGAAACATCTTTGCCCCCAAATCTTCAAGGATCGTAGGCTTCCAGAAATATGGATCACAAATAGGTAAATATGGTTATACTTATGCCTGCTCCTAGCTTATTCGCTCTATCGAGACATCGATGCCATCGAACTCCACATCTCGGCCTACCAGCAGATTCGCCTTCTTCACCTTCGCCGTAGCAACTGCGAATGCGTCGGCGAGGGAGAGGGCATGCTTTCCCTTCGTCTTCGCCGCTTCCCTCCAGAGCTCGTTGTCTTCGACTGGGACGATCTCCACGCCATATCCTCTGATGTTCCTTTCCTTCTCCTCGGCTATCTCTGGGTTCTTACGATACAGTATGTAGTAGAGCTCCGTTAGGTTCACGATGTTCAGATAGCTCTTTATCTCCCCTTTCATCGTCTTGACAAGGCGTCTCTCCACCTCCTTTCCTGCCGGTTCTCCTAGGTAGAAGGCCAGGAGTGTCTCGGTGTCAAAGACGATGTTCATTTCTCAGCCGCCTTCAGCAGCTTCTTCTCCCTCATCAGGTCCCGGGCTCTGGCCTCATCCAGGATCTCTCTTGCGGTCCGCCCCTCAAAGAGATCCCTCAGGGAGCCGAATTCGTCTTCGGGTCGGGGCAGGGGCTTGAATAGGATGCCCTCATCGGTTTCCACTACTAGAACCTTGTCGCCGACCTTGAACTTCTCCCTTAAATCTTTGGGGATGGTCGCTTGGCCCTTCCTAGTAACACTAACAACCCTGGTCATTATGTCCGCCTAATTAATACCAAATTAGTAGGTATTACTTAAATCTTATCCCTTCATAGGCTATACGGGCTTGCGTGGGGATGACGCGCGCAGGCGGCGTCCTCACCCGAACCTCCTTGCCTAGGAACAGCGGCTCATTCACGAAGTTGACCAGCACCTTTCAAGCTCCTTCCCTTTCCACAGGTTGTATGTAGTCATCCGTTTCCCGCCACCGAACGCGCGATCAGAGGTGAGCCAAAGAAACCATTTTTCAACTCATAATCAGTAAATTTAGTTGTCTTGAAGGCGTTGATCCTCGCCGGGGGTCTGGCTACATGGCTGAGGTCTCTATGCTTGGCCTGAGATTCTTTTCCCGTTGGCTGACGTGCCTCTCATCGACTATACGTTGAGGGGTCTCAGGGAGTGTGGCTTTGACACGGTCGTCATGGCTGTGAACAATCTCGCGGACATGATCATGGGTTAATTGGGTCGTGAGAGTTTAGCCATAATCGAGAGCACTGTTCTGAGGGGCCCGCTCACGTCACTTATCGCATCCAAGTCCTCGATGTCACTCTTCCTCAACGCGCCTGACACGGGTACAGCTAATACGTAGGCCGCGAAGAATAGGCTTCCGCCTAAAAGGATCGCCGTCCAGCCTGCGATCCCCGAGATCATGAGGGCGCCGGAGGTTAGAAGGAACGCAGCTAGCCCCGCCGAGTAGAGGCGCAGGGATGCCTCCCAGTCGACGCTGAACCCCAGGCTTCTCTTGACCCACCAGAGCATGAAGACGACGCCTACTCTCGGCGCCACAACCAATGCCGCGAGGAGCCCCCAGATCCCGTGCAGGGGTATCAGGATGAGGCTCAGGGGGGCGCCCACGAGGACTGTCAACAGGTTCGCCGCCTTCCAGCCACATCGACGAGGGCGCGATTATCCTGCTCATCCTGAGGGGGCACTGGGCTTAGCCGGGGATCCGCCTCTCGGCAGCTGGCTGACCTCCAATCCTACGCATCATAGTCGCATGCGCCTATGCCTTTAGGAAGATTTTTGTATTACAATGTAATCTAGATCTTTGTGGTGGCTGTGACCGAGAAGAGCGCCGTGGTTACCGTACGTCTATCACCCCCGGATCTGGAGAGGATAGAGGCAGTCAGGTTCATAGAGAAAGTCAACAGGACGACGCTTCTCAGGGATTTCATCAAGGACGGGCTTCGCAGAAGGGTCGTCGACATCTACAGGGATGGCAAGTTGACCGCTTCGAGGTCCGCCGAGATCCTAGGGGTATCTCTGCGTGAGTTTCTTGAGATGCTGGAGAGGGAGGGCATCCCCGTGAACTGGGACTCGGAGTCGGTCAAGAGCTACATGAGATCGAGATACGGGGGCTGATCCCTTGTCTTCGGTGGTGTCCGATGCGGGACCGCTGATCCATTTAGCTCAGATGAATAAGCTATTCCTACTCAGGGAGATCTTCAAGGGTGTAACGATCACCTCCGGGGTCAAGAGGGAGGTCGTTGACGTTGGGGTTGATCTCGGCTACGACGATGCCCTCATCGTGAGACGGGCGGTGGAGGAGGGTTGGATAAGTGTCAAGGATATAGCTGGTGAGGTGGCTTCAGCGGTCGAGAGGTTGGCTAGGAGCGAGAACATATCGGGGTCGGACGCCGAGACGCTTTTAATTGCGAGGGAAAGTGAGGCGGAGGCCATCTTGGTCGATGAGAGGGTCCTCTCTGAACTGGCGAGGATGTACGGATTCAGTGTTTGGAGCACCTGGACCATCCTATTAGAGGCTCTTGGAAGAGGTTTAATCGAGTTTTCTGAGGTGGAATCTGCGATCGGTGAGCTTGCCGATCGTAGACACAAGCTGAAGGATGGGCAGGCAGCAGAGATTTTGGGGGCTGCCAGACTCATAGCCTCTAAAAGGAAGAGAGAGGCAGAACGCATGGGAGAGAGATGACGATGAGAGATAAGTTTCAGCTCGAATAAGCCAGACAAGTGTGACGGATATGGAGCCTCGCAGCAGCGTCCAGAGCACCTGTGTGAGGCTCCTGTACCCCATCTTTTCGTATCCCACGAGCACCGCCTGCGTCGCCGTCATCAACGCGGTCCCTAACACGCCTAGTGAAACTATTCTGACGAGCGCCTCAAGCTCGGGTCTCTGAAGGTAAACGGAGGCGATGGTCCCAGCCCAGTAGCAGAGGGCCATAGCCCCGGCGACGGCTGCCTTGAAGGTGAGGCCCGCGCGGACCAGGACCTGTACGTCGCCGTGACGACCCTCGCTCCGCCAGAGGGCTATGTAGCGGGTGAGGGCGGTGTTCACCCAGGTCCTGTATTAGGAGGGCGAGGCCGATGGGCACCATGACTACGGTGACGACGCCGTACTTCTCGGGTCCTAGGAGCCTCGCCACGACGATGATGGTCAGCGCCGAGACTAGGGTCGAGGCTATCTGTCCCGTCATGAGCAGTAGGCTGCCCCGCGCCGACCCCCTCACGGTCTCGTTAAATCCCTCGACCAGCGCCAAGCAGCCTCAACATGTAACCTTAGAGTATGTTCAACTATGTGATAAAGCGAACTCTAATTCATGGGTTTCGAGGAATCACTGGGAAGTTAGTTGACTTACGTACGCGCAGGATAATGGGTGCCTCTCTGGGTCTCTAGTCGGTGTTGATTCTTTATTTGCTCGGGGCGTGCAACACACGAACAATAAAGGACATGATTACGCACTATAAAACTTGAAATATTTATCTGAAGAGGCCTGCGTTCTTGATCATTTCAGCCAGGTAGGGGTGGAGGTAGGGTGTGGGTTGTGTGATCCATTTGTGGTCTCGGTGTTCGTTGTCGGGGGCTATCCGGTCTGTGTATACAGTGTAGTAGGTGGTCTGGTAACAGCTACAGGTAACTTTGGGAAAAAATTTTCCCTGATTTTTATTTGTATTGTGACTATTTTTGGTTTTTTCTGGGGATATACCTATTGTGGCCTCGATGTTAGGTTTTGTTTAGCCGTTTTGATGGTTTGGAGGATGTGTTTTAAGAAATATTATACGCGTTTGATTAGGCAAGACGTTGGGGGTTTATGGTGTTTCATGGATGAGGGTTTGATCAGTGCAACATGATAGTTGCTTTGAGGGTGTTGAGTTAGGAAAAGGTGTTACGTTTGAAGCAAACTTTCAACCCATCCAACGTATCTTTCTGCGTCTCTAACGGCTTCGGCCGCCTCTTTTTCCCTGATGAGACGTTCCTCGTACTCGGCGGCGTTCTTGATACTGAGTAGCCTGCTCATTTGTCTGCTCTTGGCTCTGAGTGTATCTTTTGGGAGGCTGAGTGTTTGGAGAAGCGCGAGGGCGTCCTCGTGTCTGTCCCCTGCGTGTCTTACGCCTATCGTAAAGACGGTTAGGGCGTCGGTTGCATTTATGCCGCTGTGAACCGCGTTTATGGTGGCGGAGTTCCACCTTCCTGCTTGGAGGGACTCCTTTGCTGTTTCTAGGTTTTCACGCGCTTTTTGGAGATAGTTTCGATAGAGGCCCTTATTTATACGTCTTGTTTTTGACATAGCCGTCACCGGTTTATTCGCAGATGGTGATGTGCTTGATCTGCATTTCCTCCATTAGCTTCGGGTTTGTCTGACTTAGTTCTTCTTCAGTCGTTATTATGTGGGGCATGATTGGGTTCCCGTATTTATTGTTACAGAGGATCTGTAAATCTGTTAAGATTTCTTCTACTTTATCCTTATCGCTCGTTATTATCAGAAGGTCGATGTCGCTTCTAGGTTCTTCTTGTCCTCGGGCTATGCTACCGAATATTTTAACTGATTCAATGATGGGTTGGTAGCAGAGATGTTTTTTGATATCTTTTTGAAGCTCTTGGATGGTTTCTTCCTCAAAGTTGAATAAGGAGGCGAGAAGGGGCATTATGTGGCTTTCCTCGTTAAAGGATACGGTATGAGACCTCCCAACGGTTTTGAGGGTCACTATGTTCATATCGTAGAGATCTTGGAGTGCTTTACGTACACCTGTGTGCGAGGTAGAGATAAAGGCTGAGAGTTCCCTAATCGTGAATTCTTTACCCTTGTGTCTGTAGAGGGCTCTGAAGATCTTTATTTTTGTCTTGGACCCTAAGAGGGTTTCAAGGTATCTGTGGAGTAACACACCATCACCGTAAACTTTTGTTTCCATATGGAAACTAAAGTTTATGAAGTTTTTGTTTTTTGTTGGCTCTTGGTTGTGGGGGTTGGTGGTTTAGGTGAATATTTTGGCGTTTGTGATCATTTCTTGTATGTAGGGGTGGTGGGTTGGTGCGGGTTGTGTGATCCATTTGTGGTCTCTGGTTGGTGTTGATTCTTTGTTTGCTCGGTGCGTGCAACACACGAAGTATAAAGGATATAATTACGCATTAATGGAAACTTGAAATATTTATCTGAAGAGGGCTGCGTTCTTGATCATTTCAGCTAGGTAGGGGTGTAGATCGTCCTCCATTTTGTTGATCCATCTGTATTCGCGGTGCTGTTTGTCTAGTTTTACTTTGTCTGTGTTTGCTTCGACTTTATAGTAGGTGGTCACGGTTGAGCATGTCGCTGTCGAGGAGCTTTTCGTCTGCGATCTCGCCTTCCCTGAGTTTCACCGAGAGTATGTCGGCTTTAGAATCTTATTGTATTATGGGATCCAGCGTCCACTTTTCCTTCGTCTCTCAAATAGGATCATTTACAGGCCATGGATCGATTGTATGAGTTATTTGTAGATGGATTTTCTTGGGCCTACGTCTAGGAAGACGACCAGATGAAGAGAATCATCTACTATGTAGATTATTCTATACTCGCCTATTCTCCATCGCCAATAACCTTGGAGTTCGCCTCTCAGTTTAACGCCATACAACGGATTGGCGATTATCTCATCTATGGCTCTCAGGGTCCTCTCTTTTACCTCGTCAGGCTGTTTCCTTAGTTCCCTTAAGAACTTCTTTGTGAGGGCAGGCTTATAATCCATCGGGCTCTCACTTTATAGTTTCTTCCTGATGTTGTCGCTGTTATGTAGTGTGATATAATCTCCTTTTTGGTACTCTTCCTCGGCTGTTTTTATTCGTTCCAGCCCCTCTGTGTTCGCCAGCTCTTCTAGCGTTGCCAGAACCTCTTCGACCCTAACTAGTCCTTCTTGAAGCTCCTTTAGAAGAGCCGTGGGGATGTTTATGTACTCTGTCAAATTTTGCGTCCATCATCCCTTCCTTATCGTACCTTATTTAATGTTTTTACTTCTGCCGTGGAGGATAGTGGTCTTGTGCGGCGGGGGCTCAAGGTCCCCGTCCTTTGTCTGGGAAGCGCTCCATGGAGCTTTTCCGGGTTCGTTGTTTCTCAGCATTAATAGTAGGCTACCTTTGTGGGTGACGAGTAGGTCTATGCATGGTAGGGGCATGGATTTCTTTATCTTGTCGTATAGCTTGGGCTCTATCCTCGTCATATTGTTACCTTTGATTGGTCGCCGATTATGAATCTCTTGCCTTTGGGGGGTTCGTTGTTTTTGGTGATCACTACGTTTCGTCCTATTACGCTGTTCGTTATCAGTTCGTCGCACTCTATCGATGCGTCTTCCATGATTATGCTGTTCTGGATCTCCGAGTTCTCTATGGTTGAGCCGTCTCCGATGCTCGTGTAGGGACCGATGAAGGCGTTGGGACCGATCTCGCAGTGGTCGCCTATTATGACGGGCCCTCTTATTGTTGTGCGGCTGTGGATGAGATTGCGCGCGCAGAAAACGCGCCGGTTTATGCGTTCGTTTATGGAACGTTTTTGTTGGCATCCTCTTTCTTAGGAGGGTTTTGATGTTCCCTCAGCTTGCGTTTCGCCGCGACGAGTGTCCTCGGGTCGTGGCCCAGCATGGCCTGCGCGGTCTCTATGGCCTTGGCGGCTGCCTCCAGCCTCTGCCTCGGGGCTTTGTCTGGGTCGTTTGCCTGCTCCAGCTCGTGTCTGAGGCGCTGGACGAGGAAGACGGTTCTGTCGGGCTTCACGGGTACTGGTATGGGGGCGACGGCGAGGGTTATCTGGGTGCGTCTGTCTCTGAGGCGTCGGCGGCCTAGTTTCCGCTGTGCCAGGGTGAAGAGTCTTATGTCTTGGATGAGGTTTTGCCTGTTTTTGGTGAGTCTGTTGAGGAGGGTGTGGAGGAGCGTGTCCTGGTCTCTGTGCAGCGTGCCGCTGAACCAGTGGAGGAGGGCTTCGCGTTCACGTCTGGTGAAGATGTAGGATCGCATCTATGTATCTGCTGTAGGTACTTATGGATAAAATATGTTTTTGTATGGGTTTTCCGTGGCTGGGATACAAGAAATAATTGGGATTTGATCGCTTCAAACTATAGTTTAGAGGTTTTTTGGGCTTCTAGAGCCCATTCTAGTATCCAGTTTTTTAGGTAGAGATCTTCGGCGAGTTTATCTAGAAGTTCCTTCAGCCGCTCCTTGGTCTCTATCGGGCATGATTCGTAGGCTATCCGCAGGATGCCGACGCTCCCGATTAGGCTGATCCTGCTTTTATCTGCCTCTTCTCGGGCTTTTTCATCATCTAACGCTATTAGGCAGCCTCTATGTTTTGCATATACGATGGCTTGGGCTTCTCCCATTCCAAGGTCTATTTTCTCTGCCTCTTCGACGGACCTGTCGCTCAGGGTTTCAACTGTTATCCATTTTGGGAAGTCCTCTGGGCTCCATCCTCTTACGAACTCTTCATAAACTCCCGTGGGGGTGGCTACATCTTTGAATAGCTCTTTGATTAAGCGTAGCTCGTTCAACCTTTTAAAGGCGCTCAGGACGCTATTATCTAGGATTATCAAATTCCCAGTCGCTCTTTAACGACTTTGTACTCGTCCTCG
>Ga0265592_1000622_pt1 | contig 17498 bp, 19 predicted proteins | sample saktaG_7_FD_190141 | JGI IMG/M metagenome (GOLD analysis project Ga0265592, IMG submission 190141) | Saline water microbial communities from Sakinaw Lake, British Columbia, Canada - sak_2010_1_5_120m | ecosystem: Environmental > Aquatic > Non-marine Saline and Alkaline > Saline ... | reverse complement strand
GCTACATTGGCTATAAACTAACACTATATTAACATATTAAAACCAAAATAAAAACCCTGCTTTTTATTTTTGACTTTTCCCCTCTATACAGTGAACTAAATTCAAATAGTTTTTCTCTATATAATACAATTTTAATAAAATATTTTACTTATTTTATCTCCCCAATTTTCAATTGATCAATTAATTTAATAATGTCTTCGTCGCCTATTTTTTCTCTATAATAAATATTCTCAACATCGCCAGCATTTTCTTGTCGTGCAACTTCCCAATTTGATAAAATCGATTTTTGTGTTATCGGTTTTCGAATCTTTTTCTTATAAATAAGCTCTTTGATTTCATCTAAATTCATTGGAAACTTTTTAAAAATCATGGATAAATCATAAAAATCTCTATATCTAGCCCTGTCGCTCATAGCCCTTATTTTTTCTGCACAAATTTCTCTTAGATCCATAACCTTAACTTTTGTTTCTACTCCCCAAACATTTCGGTATTCTAAATCTTTCGCAGGCAAGATTACATCTTGTAAATAATCAATCTCTAATTTTAAATAATTAGGCAAGCCAAGTGGACCTATATATTGCACCTTTTCCAGTTTGATTGTGGCACCAGAATGATATTCTTTCTTTACCGTTAAAAAATCATTTTCTTCTATAACAGATTTGACTTCATCTATAGTTACCGCTTTGACTATACTCCCAAAATCAAGATCTTCAGAAAATCGAAGTTGATCAAGATAGCAATGATGCAGTGCCGTTCCTCCCTTAAAAACTATTTTATCTCTCAATAACGAATCGTAAATAATTTTTGAAACAATAGCTAAAAAATAATCCTTCTCTGCTATTGCAAGTGGGTACAATAAGTTTTTCTTTCTGTTAATTATTTCTAATTCTCTTTTTGTTAAAAAATTAGCACTCATTAATTTTGTTTGAAATGATCACTATAATATAATCGCCACTTGGCATTAAAATTCCGGCTCTCTTTACTCATATAACTATTGCTCTTTGTTTTTTTAATTTGACTACAAATTACATCCGAATCCATGTTAACTTTATCCATAAGAAATCCCAAAATTCTTTTCACAGTTATTGATTGTTTTTCACTAAATTCATTTATTTTTTCTATATTAAAATTATTTTTATACTCTCTTAATTTTTCTAAAACCAAATCAATTGAACTGATTGTTCTCTTAAAAGAAAGTATATCCATAATAGCTTTTTCAGCTTCTGCTATTCTGACTTCCCTCCCTTCTATCTGAAATTTCTTCCAGCCAAAATAATTACTCTGATTCGTAGCAATAAATTTATAATTTATACCTTGAACTTCTTTGGTTTTAACTCTTTTTAGAGAAACTGATGTTATCGTTTTAAGATACTGATCAAACATTCCATAATTCTGCAAAGCTACTTCATAAGAAACATAAGAGTCTTTCACTAAAATTTGAGCAATAACGATGGGAGAAATATTTATACTTCCTCGCGATTCTAGGTTTGAAATGTAATAAATACCTCTTTTTATCCTGACTAACCATCCTTGTCTATGCAACTTTCCAACAATATTTTTTGTTTCTTGTAGGCTTTTTTCACCACGTAATTCGCTGAAAATCTGTTCAAAATTCACAAAAAGACCATATTTAATAATAAGGTTTTCTATAAGAACAGCATCTTTTTGTGATAATATTGTGCTTTTCATGTGTTCATAGTAACAATAATCTATTACTTAGCATACATATATTATACACTATTTTCTACATTTGTCAATTCAATTTATCCACAACACCCATTAAAACCAAAATAAAAAGCCCTTTAGATAATCTTCGTGGGACTTTTTATGTTAAAATATAATTTTAATTTTCTTCCAAATCCTCCGTCTTTATTTCAGGACGCAATTGGATAGTTTCGGCAGTAATGCTCCCATCTGAATTTGTTTTTCCAGAAACTGAAACACTCTGTCCAACTTGCAAATCGTCAGAACTTCCTTCGGCAAATTTGGAAATTTCGGTAGCATCTGAAAAGAAAATAATTTTAGATCCTTCCGTTTGATTTTCTGCTTGACGAAAATTTCGTGCTTCAATTGTCACACTCTCATCATCCTTGGAAATGATTTCTCCGTTCGTAAAACTTGCTCCTGTTTGCTGACCGTTTGCAAAACCTCTACCTGCAAAATCCCCCGCTCCCATTTCTTGTATCCTCTGTTGTCTTTCCTCTTGTGATATGTTCTGAAAATTTCTTATTCCCCCAGAAAGAGAAGCAACATTTTTATTACTCGTATATTTTGTCCCAGCAAAAAATCCTCCACCTGTGGCAATTATCAAACACACTACAAAAAATATCTTATTGTTCATTATTTTTTCCTTCTTCTCCCGCCACAGCCACCCTTTGGGTGGCGAAGGTTGGGTTGCCCGCTACAGCTCTCGCAAAAGCGAACTTATTACTAATTAAATTGTTATTTCTTTTACGTTATAAAACTATTCATATCTTAATGCTTCTATCGGGTTTAGTTTAGATGCTCTTCTTGCAGGATAATATCCAAATGATATTCCAATAAAAGCGGACACTCCAAATGCTAAAATAATTGAAAGCATTGAAACATCTGTCGCGACCCCACCTATTTTACTAATCGCAAATGAAATTATCCATCCTAACAACACTCCGAATATCCCTCCAAGGAATGTCAGTATGACAGCTTCTGCAAGAAATTGAATATTAATATCTCCATTTTTAGCTCCTATCGCTTTCCTTATTCCAATTTCTCTAGTCCGTTCTGTCACAGTCGTCAGCATCATATTCATAATCCCAATTCCACCAACAATGAGAGATATCGCTGCCACTGATCCTAAAAGAATTGTAAATGTTTTAGTGATTGACGAAGCGGCTTCCACCATATCCGCTTGATTGATAACAGTGAAATCCGCAAGTGAAGAATCTGAGATATTATGACGAGCTAAAAGAAGATCAGTAATTTCCTGCTGGAGTTGTGCCATTGAACCCTGATTTACAGCTTGAACATTGATAGAACTTACACGATTGCTCCCTACTAAAAATTGTTGAGCAACGGACAATGGGACAAAAATCATATCATCTTGACTACCAAACCCACTTCCTCCCTTTTCTGTAGAAACTCCTATGACCTTAAAAATAATGTTATTGATTCTTATTTGTTTTCCTATCGGGCTCACTCCCTCTCCAAAAAGATCGGCGCAAGTTGTTGGCCCCAAAACTGCTACTTTAGATAAAGTCTTTTCATTCTGTTGAGAGATAAAATTTCCTTCGGCAATTTCTAAATTTCGTGCGACAGGATATGAATCTGTCGTACCAACAACAGAGGTATTAGTATTTGTCCCTTTCGCTGTCACCTGATATCTTCCTGAAAGTTCTGGAACAACGACTCCTGCCAAAACTATTTCTTGTTCAATCGCACCAGCATCTTCTTTCGTTAATGTTTGTGCTGATCCACGCCCTTGGCTAACCTGTGATCCTGCTCCTCTTTGCGTCCCCGGCATTACTGAAATTAAATTTGAACCAAGAGATTGTATGTTAGATTCAATCGTATTCTGCGATCCCTGCCCTATGGAAATCATAGCAATCACCGAACCAATTCCGATAACAATTCCCAAAATTGTTAGACCTGATCTAACTTTATCTGACATCAACGAACGAAAAGCTTGATAGAAAAGATCTATAGTTTTCATAATTTTATCTCATCATTCTAAAATTCCCACCCGTATTTCCAAACAAGCTTTGCCCCTGTGTCTGTTGAGTTGTCTGACTTGTTGAAGATGCAATAATCCTAATAATTGCATATTCTCCTTCTTCAATCCCAGTAATAATCTCTGTCCATGTATCATTTGCTATTCCAATTCCTATCTGTTGTTGGCGAGGATTATTTTTCAAAACAACCCCACTCCCCAATGAAGCTGTCAGTTCAGATGATATTTCTTCACTTGGAATTTCAATATATGAAATTTCTCCAGATGTTTTAATTGCAGAATTAGAAATCATCAAAACATTTTGTTTTACATCCGTAATAATTGAAACTGTTAAGCTCATCCCAGATTTTACTCGTTCATCTTCCAAATCAAAAGCTATTTTTATTCCATAACTTACAACTCCTTGGCTACTATTTCCCATCGTATCAACTTCTACTATCTCCCCCGTAATATCTAAATCTTCAACCGCATCAAAATTAATAATTGCTTTTTGCCCCACTTTAACTTTTGCAACATCAATTTCGTTCAAAGAAATTTCTGCTATTTTCTGATTACTAACAAAAGTAGCCAGTGCACTATTTGAAGAAACAGTGTCCCCTTTCTTTACTTCTATATTCGCAACGATACCATCAAACGGAGCACGCACAGAACAATTTGATAATTCTTCTCTTGCATCTGCCAAAGTGTCTGCTTTTTGTTGAACAGAATTTCTTTTTGATCTCAAATCTAAACTATCTACTCCCAATAAGAGATTATTAAACGCTTCTTCTTTTTCTTTTAATGTAATCCTCACTGATTCAATTTCATTCTCACTTGGTCCATCAATAATTTCGTTAAGAGCCTCTTCTTTTTCTCTGACATTCCATTCTGCTTTTTTTATTTCAATTGGATAATCATTTTCAAGATCCACGATATTCTGTTTAGCATCAACTAATTTTTTTTCACTATTTTCAATGGATCTTTGAGTAGAAAAAATATTTGATAAATAATTTGCAGTTTTTGATGTCTGATTTTTCAGATCAAGTTTATAGTCGTCTACCTTCTTAAATATTTTCTGTTCATCTTTAGATCTACAATCAACCCAAAAATCTATCGCATTCATTTCACTCTTCACTGTTTTTGAAACCGCCTTCATTGTCTCAGATGTTTCATCCAAAAGTTCTTCTATGATTTCAGATTCAGATAAACGACTTATACTTTTATAGTCACTTAAATTTTTATCAAATTTTAATTTTGCGTCTTCATAGTCATTCGTCCCTATCTTGTTAAAATCTTCTAATTTATTCCTGTCATCTTTGAATACAGAATTTAATAAAACAGTTTTATTCATAGCGTAAAGTGGAACAGCTCTATCACTATCAGCGATTTCATAACTGTAAAAAATTTCTCTTAATTTTGTCATTATTTCTGGTAGTTCTAAAAATATATTAGCAACAGAATCATATGCATCCTCATACGCTTTTTCTAAATCTTCCTCTGCATCCTGTTCCGCATTCAAAGCATCTTGATGTTCTTTTTTATAATTTATTTTAACATCTTCCAAATTTTTTTTCGCATCATCAAGATTATTCTGATATTGCAAAAGAGTAAATTCATCAACTGGACCTGTCATTTCTTCTAAATTTATTTTTGCTATCGCCACAGCATTTTTCGCTTTCAAAATATCTATCTCATCAGCCGGATTAGATAATTCTGCAAGTTCTGTTTTTACAATATCATAAGCTAACTGTGCATCGCGAACTACTTTCTTAGCGTCTTTGCTATCTATTTGTAAAAGAATATCTCCCTCTTTTATCTCTTGCCCTTCAACAACCCGAACATCCAGAATATCCCCTGATGTTTTAGATTTTATATCAATTTGATCAGATGAGGATACTTGCCCACTTCCAGAAACAGATACTGTTATCGTTCCCTTTTCCACCATAGCTAAAGCATATTTTGTCACTCCGTTTTCACTAGAAAAATGCTTATATCCGAAATAAGCAAAAATTGCGACAACTAAAAAAACGGCTATTGAAACAGCTTTATGCTTGTATATTTTTGACGGTAATTCAGACATATCAGACATATTTTTTACTTTACTACTAAATGATACGCAAAAATAATACTTTTTATTGCACGTCCATCACAATAACGCCTATTCCACACTTGTAATTTTCTGATTCTTAATTTTATTTAAAATTTCCTTCATTGATTTTAAACTAACATCATCAAGAATAGATATCGGAACAGCTGAAAGATTTATTTTTTTCAGTTTCTCAGATATTTTCCTTATTCCCTCCTCATTCACTAAATCAGCCCTACTTAAAAAAATATATTCTGGCTTTTCAATCAACTTTTTGCTGTACTTTTCAAGTTCTCCTCGTATAGTTTTATAATCTTGAATTGGATCTCGGGAATCAGCAGAAATAAAATGAAAAAGAACCATCGTACGTTCAATATGACGTAAAAACTTAATGCCTAACCCCTTACCAGATGAAGCTCCTGCAATAAGTCCAGGGATGTCAGCTAAAACTAATTCGTAATATACTCCTAAATTTGGTTCTAAAGTAGTGAACGGATAATTTGCAACTTTAATTTTTGCATTAGTGAGTTCGTTGATTAAACTTGATTTCCCTACATTTGGTAATCCTATAAAACCTACATCGGCAATAAATTTCAACTCCAATCTTACAGTAAAGGTTTCTCCAGATGAACCATCTTGGGCATACATAGGAGTAGTGTTGGTGGAAGATCTAAGTAGAAAATTCCCTTTCCCACCTCTTCCGCCTTTAGCGATACAAATACGTTCTCCGATATTTAAAACTTCACGACTGCCACCAGTCGTAATATTATGTATTACTGTTCCAGTTGGAATTTTTAGAATAAGATCTTCTGCCCCCGCTCCATCAAGGAGTTTGGATTTTCCATTTTCCCCATCTTTAGCATGTATTTCTTTTTTAAATCTAAACTGTTGGAGAGCACCTAAATCGGCGACTCCTTCAAAATATATACTTCCACCATTTCCACCGTTCCCGCCCGTTGGACCTTGGGAATTTTTGACAGAACTAAAAACAACGGCACCATTTCCACCGTTCCCCGCAAATATCTTAATTGTTACATCATCAATTAACATTTTGGGGTGAGTAGAGGGAATTGAACCCTCATTAACGGGACCACAACCCGTTGTTCTACCATTGAACTATACCCACCATTCTTCGCTGAAGCTACGAATGGCACAGCCATAATCAATTATTCACCCCGCAGGGTGACCACCCTGCGGGGTGGCAGTTAAGTTTTCAGTCTTCAGTTAGCGACGAAGCGACGATATAAAGACAGTATAACAGTTTTTGAGGGATTTTCAAGGATGATCAATTTGCTTTACAGCTTTTAAAATATCCATCGAACTATCTACTTGAAAATCTTGCTCCTTTTGTTTAGTATGCCCCCATCCATAATTTACTAATATAATATTCTGTAGATCGATTTTTTTGCAAGCATCCCAATCATTATCTCTATCACCAATAAAAATCACTTCGTCTATTGTAATTTTTCGTTCTTTTAATAATTCTGGAATAATTTCTGATTTTCTAATAAAATTATCGCCTTCTTTCCCTATAATTTCTGAAAAATATTTTTTAAGATCAAATTTTCTTGTTTTACTTGCAATTTCTTCTTTAAAATTTGAAGAAAGCAAAACAAGCTCATATTTCTCGCTTAATTTTTTAATAACATTATCAATTCCTTCAAATAATTTGGGTTTCTTCTTTAATATCTCTCTATTAAATATCTGGTTTATTATCAACTCTTTTCCAATGGGTATACCCAAATTTATGTTACATTCTCTAAGATTGTACCCATAAAGTTTTCTAAAATCTTCTACGTTTTCTGGACAATCTACTCCAAATTCTTTAGCTATAGTTTGGTAAACCTCATGAATATTAGAAAATGAATCTACTACCACGCCATCATAGTCAAAAATTATCAGTTTTATCATATTATTTTCTGAATTGCCTTTTCCAATCTTTAATAATAATCTTGCTACCGTCCTTATACATTTCAACTTTCTGTCTCTCTCTTAAGTACAACTCATCTGCAAGCTCTGCAGGAACCACAACTGCTAAACTATACTTCCCTACTCTTGTTAATTTACGAACGTGTTTTTTTGTTTTCATATTTTATAAAACACTCTATTGATTAGTCCTTACTATAGTAAGGACTATAGACCTTACTATTTTTTATTAATATCGTCGTAACTGATAACTAATAACTGCCAACTGAAAACTGATTACAGTGCGCTCGAAGGGAATCGAACCCCTATTCTCGGCTTAGAAGGCCGATGTTCTATCCGTTGAACTACGAGCGCAATATATAATTATTTGGTTATCCATTTTATAGGAATCCCAGCCCTAGGCTGGTCACCCGTAGCCCTTTGGGCGTAGGGTGAGAACCCATATTCTCGGCTTAGAAGGCCGATGTTCTATCCGTTGAACTACGAGCGCTCGTTTTCACTACACTACAGGGACAATAAAAAAAGAATACCAAAAAAAAGCACATTAGTCAAACAGACGCTCATAACTTGAAACTCATAACCCACGACACATTTATCGTTCGTTATGAGTTATGAGTTATGAAGTCTATTTTTTCTATACCAGATTTCTAATCAATCTGAGTATTATCGACATCTGCAATTTCCTCCACAATTTCTTCTTCAAGATAAAATAAATCTTGGTACTTTTTCTCTGATATTTTTGAAAAATTTTCTTCTCTAATTTCAATTTGATTGATTGTGTCATGAAGTAAACCTTCTTCTATTTCTATACTATCAGAAACCGTCGGATTAACATCTGCTATTTTGGGCATACCGCACAGACACATAATCCCCACTGATAGTAGAAAAATAAAAAGACAAACAAGATAAATCTTTATTGTTAAATTTGTCTTTTCACGGACGAAACCTACCATGCTATTAATAATTTTGTAAAACATCTTATTTCAAATCCTCCTCATTATTGATAGTTGATTGATAATAAATAGGAACATTGAGAATTATTTCCGCTTTTGAAACATCATCATTTTTTGTTGCCAAAAAAGTAGTCTCTTCAACCTCTACTACATATGCAAGATTTTCTACACCATCAACATATTGCACGATGTTGTTAAATTTTCCATTGATAGAATTCTTCAAAACAACTTTATCCTCCGCTTGTCTTGAAATAGAGATCTCTTGATTAACGTTTACCTGATCTGATAAATTTTCTAAAAGCACGATTACTCTAATAATTTCATCGCCCGAAAGAAGTTTTTCTTTAATCTTTTTTATATCCTCTTCATTATCAATTAGCCCTTTTTTTAAATTTGTCAGACTATTATTATAGTTATCAATTTTTTCCATAAATAATCTTCTCTCTTCCGATCTTTCAGATGCCCTTTTCAATGTTTGAATACTTGGAATAAAGAATGCAGAAAAAGTGAACGCAACTGCCATTATTGATCCAACAACTGCAAGTATAAAAATTTTCTTTTCTTGATTATTCATTTAGATTTTTCACCTTAAAAGATATGGTAAATTCTATATCAATCTGCTGCATCACATTAGACATCGGCAGATAGATGTCAAAAAAATCATTATCCTGTTCAAGCGCTTGCTTGAATCTAAGAAACCCTGATCTTCCTTCGCTAATTCCTCTAATAGATACAGAATAATTTTCACGCACAAATTTTAGAGACAATATCTTTACCTCTTCGGGAATCATATCGGCGATAACTGAAACTATATTAGCTACTTCCATATTGCCACCAAGAGAATTATTCAGAAAACTAATTTCATTATTTAACGCAGAAACTTTTTTATTAATTTGCTCTTCCTGATCAACATCTCTTTCTATGGCTGGCAATTCTTGCTCATCTAAAACATCGTTAACACTTTTTCCCCAGAAGAAAAATATCGCAGAAAATCCTGTTATGAAAACCATTGAGGCTATCGCGATAAAAATAATAACTCGCCTTCGCACGTAAAATTCCCAATTCTCACGCCTAATTTTATCAATTAAATTAATCTTCATAATTTTCTCATTGCAAGACCCAATGCTACATTAAAATTACACAAATCTTCTTCACTCGTTTGTTTTCTTTTAATAATATCTTTCCACGGATCCCCTATAATTATATTTTCCGAAAATTCTCCTTTCATTTTTCCCATTACAGATTTTAAGTCAGACCCGCCTGATAACACAATTTCAACTTTTGTATTATGCACAATATGCTCATTAATAAAATCTACCGCTTGATGGATTTCCGGAAGAATATCTTCTCGTCCGCTTTTCTGAATACTTGAAGTAAATCTCACTGCTCCCCTCTGAACCATCGTAAGAATCGTCTCTTCTTTGTCAATGTTAACCGCTAAAAAAGCGTGATTTCTTTGATTTTTTAATGCCCGTGCCAAAGCTATTGAATCATTTTCAGCTGCTGCAATTTTAAACCCAGCATTTTCTAAACATTCGGAATACTCATCAGCGATTCTTTTCAGGATGGCTGATAAAAAAATTTTCTTTGTATTTTTAATTTCATTTCTTTCTATAATTTCCCAATCTAAATATGCATCTTCAATCTGAATAGGGATATTAGCTTCTGCTTCCCAACGAATTGATTCGTTTAATTCCGATCCCTCAAGATCAGGGACATCTACAATCTTAACAAATGTTTTTAGTTCTGGGAAAGAATAAATAACATTACGAGCAATCCTCTTTTTCTCAAGAATATTTTTTAATGATCTTTCAAATTTTTCTTTATCTTTTATCTCACCATCTTGCAAAACTCCTTCGTCTAATTTCTCTTCGCAAATTTTAACAAGAACAAATTTATTTCCTCTCACTTTTAATTGAACAGCTCTTAGAACCTGATCTGAGATATCTAATCCTGTAATTGATGGATAAACTTTAAAAAAATTAAGCATCCCCATATAAGTTATTCTTCCTCCCAATGATCAAAGCTAATTAAAGGCGCAAACCCGCTTCCAGTTCTTAATGTATCGTTTACAACATCTTCATCAAACACTAAAAATATCCCTTGCCAGATTCCAGACCATTGAACTTCCTGAGCAATAATTTCTCCTTCAAGATAAAAATCGTTTTCAGGAGAAAATATATTGAAATCATTCCCAGCATATATTACCCCATTGATAGAAACATCATTTACACATGTATTGATAGAGATGTTTCCCTTAGAAAATACACCTGCTGGACTTCCTGAAATATGACTAACTGTTAATTGAGCATCATTGTCGGTACATGGATCCCACCATTGCCAGATATTCCCTACTGTGATAGAACCATCCGTCGCCAACGCTCCGTTAATTGTCAGACCTTCTCCCCTCTCAATACTTACAGCTCCTGTCACATACACTGCTCCATTAAATGATAGTGTTGGATTTTCAGACAATAATGTGTTAAATTCTTCGGCTGAATAAACTTGATTTACGGCTTGAGCTCTTGCTTTCATTGACAGACTATCACCAGAATTATCAAACCCAACATATGGTGACTCTAAAGCATCTGGTACTGGTGGATAATTCTCAGCAAATATCCCAATCGCAAAAACGTCCGAATTAGAATCTATAGTAACATCTCCCATCGCTCGCACATTTTTTGAAACATCCACATCACTCCAAAGACGCATATTCATATCGTTATCCGCATACATGTTCCCTGTTATATTTGCTACTACTCCAGCAAAATCCAAATCATTACTGACCGCTAAAACTGTAAAATCCATATCAGGAATTTCTACTACTACTCCACTATCTTCACCGTCGCCGCCGCCATCTTCTCCACCGCTGTCTTCCTCTTCTTCCTCCTCAACATCAACAGCTTTGTAAACAAAAGTATTTACAGTTCTGCGTGCTTGAGTATCTACCCTAATAATCTGTTTTCCTAACGAAGAAAGATCTGCCTCGCCTACATCATCGTTGGAAATTTGAACAATATATGATCCGCCCGTTGAAAAAAGATCTGTCCTTTCAAGAGTTTTTTCCCACTCTGGATCGCCTTCAAAACCTTCTATCCATTCAGGATCATTTTGGATTCTCCAGATAGCTTCTTGGATTCCAGATTCAGCATTGTAATACGCCTTAATTGACTGTGTCTGACTATCAGTCATTTGATTTTCCGTAATTGACATTAATGCAAACCCTCCCGCAAAAATTAGGATTACAGAAATTAGAATTACAACAATAATAATAGCAAACCCCTGAGAAGATAAATTATTTTTTTCCCGACACCCAGCCATATCAATCAATACCCCTTCCCAAAACAGCAGTAGCTAAATATAAATTCAAATCTAATTTAGATAACATCAATTTCATATGAACAAGATGCCCACCAAAAAATCCTAAATCAGAAATGTTTTCTGCTATCACCTGATCTTTTACAACACCCCACACAGGAAGTTCTCCCCCTTCCCCAATCGCTCCACAAACAACATGAGTTTTTTCCGGGTCAGATTCAAAATAGTAAAATCTCTCTTCCCGATTCAAATTGCCATTGGACATATAATATTTTACATAATTGATTTCTTCCGCATCGTGCCCATTCCTAAAAAGAATTTCTGTTGGCAAATCATCTATTTCCTCTTCTGGAAGTTCAACTGCAATTTCTGAAGTCTGTCTAATTTCTCTACTCATACGATCTATAGCAACGCGCCCATTTTGCACTAATTCTGCACTCAGACTTTTTCTCCTATATGTCTTAACCCCCATAAAATAAATACTCCCCGCTACGACAATAATTGTTGTTCCAATTCCTACTGCCAACAATGTTTCCATCATTGTAAAACCATATTTTGTCTCGCTTTGTCTTGCCGTAGTTCTTTCGCAAAAGAACGTAAGCAGACCGCGCCGTATCTGCCTAAAGCAGAGGAGGTGGGTTTTAATTTTTTTCATCATTGTTTCGCAATTAATAATACTAAATTTTCTTCTTTTTCTCCTTTGCGATTAGGCCAAAAAACATTAACTTTGATCTTTTTCAACCCAGTATCAGAAGATGTTTTTTCTAAATTTGTATCCATATAATCAACTTCTACTTGATTTTCAAAAGCGTAAAAATGACTTTCGGAATCATTAGAAAATTTTTCTCTCTCACTAATTCCCTCTGATATATTATCATACCCTAACGCAATAGTTTCTTCCAATTTTCCTTGTGCGAGTGCCATCGCCATCGTTTCTTTTTCAGCATTGTAAGATAATTCTATTCCCATAGAAAAAGTTTGTGAAACAGCTGTAAGCGCGAGAGCCACAATCACTGCCGCAACCATCACCTCTATTAAAGTAAACCCTAAAACATTTTTTTCTTGCATACCTTTTTCCCTTGTCCTCCGTATCCGCCCAAGGCGGAGAAAGAGGATTATTGTTTCTTAACAAAGCCTGCTGGAGAAATTTCAACCACACATTGACTGCCTTTTTTGTTTTCTAAAACGATAGACCCAGCATCAGTGACAGAACCAAATGGCACAAACTTCACTTGAGAATCTTCTATCCCAACAATTTCTTTGATGAAGACATTTTTTTGTAGTTCTCTCTTTTGCACATCAAACTCTGTGACAACTCCGGGAGTTTCAGTATCTGGTTCTTGTCTGATGATCGTCCAATAATTTTGGTCTGTATTGATTTTTACGACATGATTGTATTGTTGAGAAACCGCTTCCTGCTGAGCCATCTTGAGAGATGAAACAAGTGTGTCGCATTCTACTCTTAAGCTAGCTGATTCAGAAAAATGACTTAAAGATGGAATACCTATTGCTAAAATGATTGCAAAAACTGCAATTACTGCCAGAAGTTCTATTACAGAAAATCCTAAAATATTTTTTTTATCTTGCATGAACAACATAGCTAAAATTAAATCGCTCCCATAAGAGAATACATTGGTTGAATCATCGCAAAAGCGAGAAAACCTACAGCACAAGCAATAACAATCATCAACGCTGGTTCTATAATAGATGACAAATTTTTCGTAAAATTATCTATGTCATCCTCATAAAAATCTGCTAGTTTAGCAAGAATACTCCCGGATGTTCCTGTTTCCTCCCCTATTTCCGCCATCTGCGTCACCAACAACGGATACAGTTCATCAAATTCTTGAAGCGCATCATGAAAATTTTTCCCTTTTTGTATTTCATCCGCCACTTTTTCAAGAGACATTTTATAATAGATATTTGGCAAAGTCTGCGCTGTTGATCTCAAAGATTCTGACAATGGAATACCTGCCTGAATTAAAGAACTCGCGATACGAGCAAATCTGGCAGAATTTATTTTCTTTACCATGTCACTTATTTTGGGAATTTTGAGAATAATAAGATGGAATATCTTCTTCCCGCGACTACAAGATAGAAAACATTTGAACATGATTCCCACAACGATAAGAAAGATTATAGCTACAACAGAATGGTTTTTCATCCATAAACTAACATTGATAAGTACTCTCGTTGAAAGAGGAAGAGTGACTCCTAACTCCATAAACATGTTTGCTAATTTAGGAATGACTAAAATCATCATAGCAATCCCCACCACCACCATTGCAAAAACAACCATCAACGGATAGGCCATAGCTCCCCTTATTTTTGCCATTAAAGAATGTTCTTTCTCTAAATGCTCTGCAAGCAAATCCAAAGTGCTATTAAGATTACCTCCCTTTTCACCTGCCTTGATGATGTTTATAAAAAGATGACCAAAAACTTTGTTATGCACTTCCATACTATCTGATAAACTTTTTCCTTTTTGAACATTGTCGGCAATATCTTTTATGATATCTTTAAGTCTTTCTGTGCGTGCTTGATGTTGTAAAATCCCCAGTGATCGTGGGAGAGTAATCCCTGCATCAACCATAACGGCCAAATGTCTAACAAAGAGCATTTTATCTTCTAACGTCACCCATGCAAATTTATCAAACCATTTTTCAAATTTAGATTTTTTATTTTGATTTACTTCTTTGAGAAGAGTGACTGAATATCCTTCTTTTTTTAACCTATCATAAACTTGCATTCTCTCATCTGAAGAAAATGTTCCATTTTTAATTTCTCCCAAATTATTTTTCGCGGTGTATTCAAATGTTTTATTCATCTTTTTGTTGTTCTTAATACTTCTTCAATAGTTGTGATTCCTTTAATGGCTTTAGCGATCCCATCTTCAAACATGGTCGTCATCCCTTCTTTGATTGCCTGATGTTCAATCTGATCTTCAGAAACCTTTCTCCCAATTAGTTCTTTTATTGTTTCCGAGACTTCCATGACTTCAAAAATTCCACACCTACCTTGAAATCCATCTGCACACTTATCGCACCCTGCACTTTTGTAGAATGTCGCTTCTTTAATCCCTCCACTTTTCAGTATTCCCTTTCTCTGTAATGACTTTTCCACTCGATCTAAATCATCATTCAATTCAAGCGCATCCATTGTCATTTTATCAAGTTTGTATTCTTGCCTGCAATTAGCACACAATCTTCGGACGAGTCTCTGTCCGATCAAAACATTTACAGAAGAAGCAATTAAAAATGGTTCTACTCCCATATCTATGAGACGCAACGGGGCACTCGCAGCATTATTAGTATGCAAAGTAGAAAATACCAGATGCCCTGTCATCGCTGAATGGACAGCAATTTCAGCAGTTTCATTGTCTCTAATTTCCCCCACCATTATGATGTCGGGGTCCTGCCTTAAAAGAGATCTTAAACCATTTGCAAAGGTAAACCCTATTTTAGCATTAACCTGCGTTTGATTTATTCGTGGCATTTTGTATTCTATCGGATCTTCTATTGTCGCAATATTGACTTTTATGGCATTGAGAATATCTATGATAGTATAGAGAGTTGTTGTTTTCCCAGACCCCGTCGGACCAGTTGAAAGAATCATCCCCGAAGCATTTTGTATGTTTCTATGAACTATTTCTAAAGTTTCCCCATCCAATCCCAACCCCTCAAATGTGAGTCCTTTTGATGATTCATTAAGCAAACGTAGGACAGCTTTTTCTCCACCAAAAACAGGAAGGATAGAAACTCTCAAAGCAATTTTCATATTCTCTGAATCAATTTTGAATCGTCCATCTTGCGGAAGTCTATGCTCATCAAGCTTCAATTGAGCAAGCACTTTAATCCTCGCTATTAGACCAAGCAACGCTTGTCTCGGAAGAGTCATTGCATCATGCAAAATGCCATCCACTCTGTATCTAATTATAACGCTTTCATTTTCTGGTTCAATGTGGATATCGCTCGCTCCCTCGGAAATTGCGTGATTTAGAATAGAATCCAGAACTTTTACAATTGGGAGGTCCTCCGCCATCTTTTGCAAATCTCCCTCCTGAGTAATATTTTTTCCCTGCTTGAGAATACTCTGAAATTCGGCTTGCAAACTTTTCTCATATTGCCCCAAAGCAAACTCAATCCCCTTTTCTGTTGTTAAACATGGGGCTATTTCCATGTGAGACTTTTTCTTAATAAAATCTATCGCTTGCAAATTATCGGGATCAACCATCCCAATTTTTAAAGTATTTTCATCACAAGCAAATGACACGATCCTATTTGTTCGTGCAACCTGTTCTGGAATAATAGAAAGGATTTTCTGATCTATCTTTTCTTTTTCCAAATCAACAAATGGAAAACCTAAAATATATGCCTCTAATTTTTTCAGCTCAATCTCGCTCATTACTCCAGATTCAATCAATTTCTGTTTCAAATCTTTACTTTCATTCTCTGCCTGTTTCGCAACTTTCTTGAGTTTCTCTTCTGTTAAAATTCCTGCATCTAAAATAAATGATTTTAATTTTTTTTCTTGAACTCTCATTCTATATTTACTTTAATATCTCTTGAACTTTGGAAACTATATTTTCCAAACTATAATTTGATTTTACCAAATAACAAACATTTTCTCCACTCGCCATTCTCCCAACATCAACATTCTCCTCTAAATTCGTTAGCACCATCACGGGAATTTTTTTTAGTTTTTTGCTCGCACGAATTTCCTCAAAAATCTTAAAACCATCCATTTTAGGCAGAATGATGTCTAATAATATCAAATCGGGAGCGGATGTTTTGCACTTCTGCAAACCTGTTTCCCCATCCAACGCACTCACAACTTTAAACCCTTCCTGTTGCAAAACTTCTGACAACGCCTTCTGAAGAGTAATTTCATCATCTATAATTAAAACTGTTTTTTTATTCATAATGTAAGACTTAGGAATTAAGAATTAAGAATTAAGAATACGGACAAAAACATCGCTCCTTAATACTCAATGCTTAATACTTATTTCTTGAATCTACTATATATCATATCGATTATTTATATACGACGACAGAACCCAACAAGCCAGTTTTCACTGAGTTATGTCAGCTGACTATCTAAACCGTCCACTTCAGATCGAATCGAGGCAGGTCGGATCGTCCCTTAATTTTTAATTCTCGTTACTACAATTACTTCTCGAATGGAAAGGCGCAATAGAACACCGTCCCTTTATCTTCCTCTGATGTAAACCAAATTTTTCCACCACTACTTTCAATAGCCGATCTCGCAATAAACAATCCTAATCCTGTTCCGATGACTTCATATTTTTTCACATTCGTGCTTCTAAAAAACTTCTTGAATACATCCTTCTGCTGGTCTTTAGGAATCCCTGCTCCATTGTCTTCAATCCTCAAAACAACATTATTCCTTAATCTTGATACAGAAATTTTAATCTCTCCCCTATTTCTTGAATACTTGACCGCATTGTCTATCAAATTCTGAATTGCCACTTTAATTCTACCCGGGTTAATCGTCACCATAGGTAAACCAT
>Ga0265592_1000617_pt1 | contig 17550 bp, 21 predicted proteins | sample saktaG_7_FD_190141 | JGI IMG/M metagenome (GOLD analysis project Ga0265592, IMG submission 190141) | Saline water microbial communities from Sakinaw Lake, British Columbia, Canada - sak_2010_1_5_120m | ecosystem: Environmental > Aquatic > Non-marine Saline and Alkaline > Saline ... | reverse complement strand
TGTTTGTCGCGCCATAACCGGACGAAGCGCAATGTTTGGCGCACAGTAAGCCGATTTCAATTCCAAAAGGCGCCAGCGTTTTTGTGAAGCTTGCGTAATGTTGTTGCGCCAGAATTTCCGTGGGCACCATTATCGCGGTTTGCAGTCCCGCTTTGGACGCGTTTAAAGCGGCGATCATTGCCACGACAGTTTTTCCCGAACCCACGTCGCCCTGAAGCAGGCGGTTCATTGGCCGCGGTTTTTCCATGTCTTTCAGTATCTGGTAGGCCGTTTTGCGCTGGGCCGGTGTGAGTTTAAATGGTAATGATTTAACGAATTTTTTAATTAAATTCGCGTCAAGCGGAACAGGAAGCGATTTTTCGCGGCGCAGGCGCACCCGTTGGCGCAAAACTGCCAGCTGGATAAAAAACAATTCTTCAAAAGCGAATCTTTTACGCGCCGCGGATGCCATCTTGTCGGAATCCGGAAAATGAATTTGTTGCACGGCTTGCGCCCAGGGTATGAATTCATAGGATGCTAAAATATTTTCCGGCAGGGGATCGGCAACTTCGCCGCAGTTTTTTAGCAGAGGCTTGATAATGTAACGTAGCCAGCGGCTGGTGACGCCGGCGGTTTCCGGGTAAATTGGTACCAGGCGGCCGGTGTGGGTGTGGTCGTCTTCGCCATCAGACTGGTCGCGCAATTTTTCATACATCGGATTGGACAAATATTTGGCGCCTTTTTTGTCAACTAATTTTCCGGCAAGGCAAACGATGGCGCCTTTTTTGAATGTTGATGCCAAATAGGGCTGGTTGAACCACACTGCTTTCACTTTTCCGGTATCATCTTTGACAAATGCTTCAATTATAGTCATGTGGCGCTTCCATATTTTGATGATTTTTATACTTTCCACCGCGCCCTGGATACAGGCGGTTTTATCAACTTCCAGATCGGCAATGTTTGTTCTTGCTGAAAAATCTTGGTAGCGGCTGGGAAAGTGGTAAAGCAAGTCGCGCATTGTCAAAATTCCCAGATTTTTCAATCGGGTTTTGTATGCTGATGAAATCCGTGTGAATTTTTCAATGGAGACTTCCAAATCCACGATATATACAAATCTTAAATTCTAAATTCTAAACCCTAAACAAAACCAAATATCAAAATCCAAATTTTAAAACTAAATACTTTTTGCGTGTTTTGTTTTAATTTTTGAATTTATTTGGGGTTATAGGATTTAGTGCTTAGGATTTTTTATAGGGGCTATGTTATAATGAATAGCACAAAAACAAACTAACTTAAATAATCAACAATAATAAGGTATAAAAGCAAAAATCCACTTTACGCTTTTTGCTTTTAACTTTTAGTTTTAAACATATGGCGCAGAACAATCAAGAAATTAACGCGTTATCAATTATCGTGGCGCTGATTATCGGCGCAGTCGCGCTGGCCGGTCCGGTGATCCAAGTTATGGGGTTGATAGGGATCGTTGCGATTGTCGCGGGGCTGATTTTGCTGATTTTGCTAATCGGCTTGCGAGTGATTGACCAATACGAGCGGGGAGTGGTGCTCACTTTGGGGCAATATTCGGGCACGCGCGGCCCGGGACTCACGTGGGTTCTGGTAGGCATTCAGCGTATGATCAAAGTTGATATGCGCATCACCACCACCGATATTCCTTCGCAGGAAGTGATTACCCGCGACAACGTGCCGGTGGGTATCAACGCGGTTGTCTATTTTCAGGTGGGCTCCGCGGAGAAAGCGATATTGAATATCAAGGACTACACTCTGGCTGTTGCGCAATACGCGCAGGCGGCCTTGCGCGATGTGATTGGCGGCATTGAACTGGATTCACTTTTGAGCGAACGGGAAAAAACCGCCGATGAGATTAAAAAGATCGTTGATATGGCCACGGATGACTGGGGGATCAATGTTACCGACATCAAGATCCAGGACATTGAATTGCCCGCGGATATGAAACGCGTAATGGCCAAGCAAGCCGAATCCGAACGCGAACGGCGCGCCATTATCATCCGCGCCGAAGGTGAATTTCAGGCATCAACCCGATTGGCCGAAGCCGCGAAGATGCTCACCGACACCCCCGGAGGTCTTTCTATGCGCACTTTGCAAACCATTGAAAAAATTAATCCCGATCCGTCCAAGACGGTGATTTTCGCCTTGCCGGTGGAAATAATGGAAGGCTTCAAAAAACTCGCCGGCAAATAATTAAAAATTAATGCCTATGTTATCTAAAATGAAAATTGCCAAAGTTGTATTATCAGCGTTTTTTGTTTTTGCCACGGTTGCATTACCGGCAAAGCCGGTTTTTGCGCAAGATGCCGGCAGGGTTGCTTTGCTGGCGCAGATTGAGGCGGTCAAGCGCCAAATTATTCTTTTGCAGATACAATGGATCCAATTGAGAATATTTGAACTTCAACAACAGCTTTCGCAAATTGATTTTAGCGGACAGAGCCAGACAACCCAGGAAACTTCTTTTATAGATGTCATTTATCCTGTTGGCGGAGAAAAAATGGAAAATCGCCACAGCTATTATATTCTTTGGGAAGCGCGGGGGATGGACAACGTTTCCATTGAATTGAAATCCCCGGAAAATGCGGTCATTATTGCCAATAATGTTGACGCGGATAGCGGCCGGTATTATTGGAATGTTGGCAATATCTCCGGCAATAAATATCGGATCCGGATTTTTGACGCGGACAATTCAAGTTTTGGCGATCAAACCGGCGAGTTTTTGATTTTTGACAATTCCGAGGGCAATCGGTGCTCCGACGGCACGCTGGCAGGGGAATGTTCCGATGACAGGCCGATGCTTTGCTTTGACACCGAAATCGGTTTAGTGAATGCGTGTCATTCATGCGGTTGCCCTTCGGGACAATATTGCGGTTCAGATTCAAAATGCCGCTAAAGTTAATTGTCGGAAATATCAAAAAAGTAGAAGTTTGCAGGAGTGATTTTTAGCGCCAAAATTGCTGAAAAAAGTTTTCAACAAAATTCAAATTTTCTTGCCAAAAAAGCTTGACATTTGAGAACCAAAAAGGCTATAATTTCGCCATAAAGGTCTTTAAGCGCGCTTAAAAATTAATGTCAAAAATTTGATTTCAGGATTAAATTTTTGTAACAAAACAATGTTTAAATTTGACGACGGAGACGAAGAAACCAAAGGAACCGAAGAAACCAAAGAAGCTGAATAACATCAGGCAGTATTCTAAAAAAATGAAGCGGACCCTAAAAGGGGTCTGTTTTCATTTTGCTTTGATTTTGCTAAATTTAAACTGTTGCCGAAATTATATGAAATTATTTTTAACTTCCGCGGGGATTACACCCGAAATCACTGATGAATTTTTGAAATTGCTGGCCAAATTATCAAAAGATTGCCGGATGGTTTTTGTGCCCACGGTACCAGCGCCAAGGAAATGATCCGCGAAATTATTAAATTGTATAAAAATTAAAACATATGGATATAATCAAACCGAAAAAATTGAAAATTGGCGATACAATCGGCATTGTTTCGCCTTCGGGGTATATTGCACCCGAATTAAAGCCGCAGTTTGATAATGGCGTAAAATTTCTTGAGAGTTTGGGGCTACGCGTGAAGATCGCCAAAAATGTTTTTAAAAGATATTATTATTCCGCGGGAACGGTTAATGAGCGCGTCAGCGATCTCCATGAAATGTTTGCGGACCCTGAAGTAGGCGCGATCATCCAGTCGCAAGGCGGCGAAACCGCTAACGAGTTACTGGATCATTTGAATTGGGAATTGATAAAAAACAATCCCAAGATATTCGGAGGCATGAGCGATGGCACTACGCTGTTGCTGTCGATATTTGCTAAAACCGGTATTATAACTTTGCATGGTCCGGATCTGTTGTGGTGGTATCAATGATTATGAAACCGAAAGTTTAAAGCAATCCTTATTCGGCGGAAAAGCGTTTAAAGTGTTGCCCGATTCCAAGCATGAAGTTTCTCAAGAGTCGTCAAATTCATCAAAGTTGTGGAAATACTGGAGAGAGGGGGAAGCGAAGGGCGTATTATTGGGCGGAAATCTTTCAATTATCCAAACGCTACAAAGCACGGAATTTGAACCGTTGCTTCAGGATTCAATATTGTTTTTAGAAGGCTATTGTAATAATGTGGAAAATTTGGTGCGTCGTTTCACGGCTTTGCGTCAAACAGGGGTATTCAAAAAAATAAAAGGCATTGTTTTGGGATATTTTTTTGGTAATAAATTGTCGGATTCATTGAGCAATCGCCCTGTTGGCGAAGTGATGCTTGAGGTATCCGCCGATTATGATTTTCCTATTTTGGAAATCGGTGAAATTGGCCACAATACTCCGAATTGTAACCTGCCGGTTGGCGCAATGGCGCGCTTGGATGCCGGAAAATTAGATTTATCAATCACCGAAGATTTTTTCGTTTGATGTCGGAAAATTTATTGGTTTAAAACCCGCGATCGTGCCAAATGCCATATATTCCATATGGAATATATGAAATTATGGAAATTGAAGTTATCAGAGGGGATATAACAAAATTTGGGGTGGGGGCGATTGTGAATTAGGCTAATCCCGATCTATTGGGCCCCGCCTTCGCTAAAAAACTATGGCGGGCGAAGGGCGGAGTTGACGGCGAGACTCATTGTGCGGCTGGGCCGGAGTTGCTATCCGAATGTAAAAAATTGGGCGGGGCAAAACCGGCGAGGCTAAATTGACGAGGGGTTATAATTTGCCGGCAAAATATGTTATCCATACCGTAGGCCCTGTTTATGGCAAAGAACCCTCCTTCGCTAAAGCTACGGAGGGCAAGGCCGAACTTTTGGCAAATTGCTATAAAAATTGTTTGAAAATGGCAAAAGAAAATGGCATCCGTTCGATTGCTTTTCCGTCAATTTCCACGGGTACCTATGGCTATCCCAAAAATGAAGCGGCAAAAATTGCCATTGCAACAGTAAACGAATTTTGCGCTCAAAATCCAAACAGCTTTGATAAAATAATCTTTGTTTGTTTTGATGACGAAAATTATAAGGTTTATCAAGATATTAAAAATAAACTATGAATTGCGACACTGTAACGAAAAAACAATATGAGGAGAATCTAAGAAAAAGTTTTGAGGAAAAACTTCCAAATATAATTGATAAGTTTTGTTCAGCAAAACCTAATGGTATACAACCAAACACTCATTTTGCGCCTGTATTTGCAGAATGTATATTGCTTTATGTGTATGGCTATTATTATGGCGCTATTTCGTTAACGCAATCAGTTGCCGAAGCGTTAGCGAAATTTCTTTGCGAAAGGAATGATTTGCGGTTGAATAGAAAGTCCAATTTTTCTAAAAATATTGAAAAATTGATAAAAGCCAAAAAAATTACCAAAAAAATTCACGAATCATTCTTATCTATTTGGGAACATAGAAATGATTATCATCATTTAAATCCAGAAATTGAAAAAGATAAACAATACCTAGAGGTGTTGGCAAAAGAAAAACTGGAACAATTAATTAGCATAGAAAAAGAAATTTTTTCTTATTCTCGTAATAATAGAAAGTTAATTCCGAAATATCCAAAATATTGGGATATCGAAAATGGACAATTGCCAGTTTACTTGGATTTGATTTAACAAAAATTAATAAAATAATTTAAAAATGAAAACAGAATTTTACAGGGTAAATACAAAAGATGGGTTGCGGTTGGATGGGATGCTGTTTGAGCCGGAGGGGGCAAAAGCCGCGGTTTTACATTTGCCGGGCCGTGCGGGGAATTTTTATGCGAATGGGTTTTTGGATGTTATGGCAAAAATTTATACCGATAACGGATTTGCGCTTTTGTCCGTGAATACGCGCGGGCATGACCATATTGCGGATTTTCGTGTTGGCGATACGCAGGAGATTAAAAGAATTGGGCAGGCGTTTGAAATTTTTGAGGAATGTGTTTTGGATATCGGTGCGTGGCTGGATTTCTTGAAAAATAGAGGATATGAAAAAATAATTTTGCAGGGTCACAGTCAGGGAGCGGCAAAAATTGTTTATTTTGCAAGCCGAAGTGAACGGCCGGAAATTTCGGCTATGGTTTTGATGTCGCCGGCGGATGCTTCGGGATTGTTGCGCAAATATGCACCGGAAAAATTCGCAAACGATTTGGCGCAGGCAAAAGAAATGATTGATCAAGGCAGGGGAGAAGAATTGTTGCCGGATAAAATCCGCAACTGGTATTATATTTCGGCAAAAACCTATGTCAACGAAATGGGAAGCAAAGAAAGCGATATTTTCCCGATTTTTGATAATGGTGATTTTGAAAAATTGAAAAGCATCAAAATTCCCGCGCTGGCATTTTATGGAGAAAAAGAAGACACTTTGGTGTATTCAGCCCAAAAAGATTTAGAAATTGTCGCGTCGCACTTGAAAAACAAAAAATCAAAAACTTTAATAATCAAAGGTGCTGACCACACATACTTCGGCAAGGAAGATGAAATGGCGCGGGCAATTATTGATTGGCTAAAGAATATCGTTAATTAAATTTAATATGAAAACAAAATTGGTGGAGTTTAAAAATCGGGATGGTGAAATTCTGCGGGGGATAATAACAGTTCCAGGCGAACAAATAAAAGGTGGCGCGGTTTTTGCGCATGGGTTTGAGCGCAACACGACGGTTGAGAAAAAATTTAAAATGATGAGTGGGGCGCTGGCAAAAAGGGGAGTTGTGTCTTTAAGATTTGATTTTGCGGGCTGCGGGTTATCGGATGGCGATTTTTCAAAGATGACTGTTGCTAATAGGGCGCAAGAGCTGTTAAAGGCAATCGAAATTTTTCAAAAAGAATTCAATTTTGAAAAAATAAATTTTGTTGCGCACAGTTTGGGGGCGTGTGTTTTGGCGAAAGCATTGGGAGATATAAAGACAGAAATTAACAAAATTGTTTTGATCGCGCCGGCGCTCAACCAAAAAGAGCTGTTGAGATTTTATTTTGCGCGCGATAACAATCCAAATATTAAAATTTTTTGGCAGAATTGCAAACAATATTTTAATGAAGAAAAATTTTTAAAAGATTGTGCGCAAGACGGCCGAATGCTAAAAGAGCATTATGTAGATTCGGATTATTTTATAGAAGCAAAAGATTTGGATTTTTCGGATAATTTTAAATCAATAAAAGATAGAGTTTTGCATATGCATGGAGACGCGGACGATAAGGTTCCCTTGAAAAGTTTAAATATCGAGTTTGAAAATAAAATTATTGTCAAAAACGGCGACCATGATTTGGAGCGTCCATATTTTTGGGATCAATGGTTTGATAAAGCGGTTGATTTTTTAACCAATGGTCAAATTTAAGAAAAAGAAAATTGTAGTGGATGACAAGATGCAGAAGGGGTATGAATATTTTTTAACTGAGCCGGCGGGGGAAAATTTCGCGCCGGATTTTTTGCCGGAATTAACACCAAAGCAAATGCTGGCAATGGGGATATTTGGCGGCAAATATATGACCGATTGCAAAAGAGAATTTCCGGCGGATTGGTATCAAAACGCCAAGCTCAATCCGAATTTCCACGATCCAAAATTAAATTATTTTGGCGTTAACGCTTCGCAGCCGTTGAGCGTTTGGCGCAAAAAGGGGTGGATCCATCCGGCGGATCCGCGCGGATGGTTTCAGTGGTATTGCCGCTATTACATGGGCAGAAGAATGCCCGAATATGACCAGTGGCAGATAAAGCGCTGGAAAGCGATGCGTCGCCACATCGCCCAAATCAAAAAAAATTGCGCCCCGCGCGATCTGCTATGTCGTCCAAAACAGCGCCAGGCGGTTTTGCACTGGGCGTATGATGCGAGAAAGATTTAAGATTTAGGATTTAAGATTTAAGAATAAAAAAAAGAAGGGCTTAAAAAACAGCCCTATCCTGTAGTTGTAGTATGCCTGCATTGCGCACACTCATACCCTCCTCCTTCAGAGAGAGGGCGAGCATACATTTCTCTGCCGCATTTACTGCAAACTATTTTTTCACCTCCAAAAATTTTGCGCACAAATCGCACAAATAATGTGTATAAAAATTTTAGATAAATGTCAAGTTAATGAAGGTGGATTTTGGGGTGGATTTGTGGTAAAATGTCGTTATTATGACACTGGCGGAGTTTATCAAGCAAAGAAAATATTTGGTTTGGAGCACCGATAACTACGATAACCTCGGTCCGGAATCAATCACCGAGGCGGTTTTAAATTATGGTGATTTTGGCGATATAAACGAACTGAAAAAAATCATTGGAATTGAAAAAATGGCCAAAATTTTCAAAAAAGCGGTCAAGCAAAAAAGAACCAATTTGCGGCCGGAAATTATTCATTACTTCACTCTATACTTTAAAAAATACGCCAAATGATCCACAAAGAAATTTTAACCGAAAACCAAGCCAAATTATTGCCGGTGTTGAAAGTATTTTCCAGAAGCTTCGGTCTGGTGGGTGGCACTGCCATTGCTTTGCAAATCGGCCATCGGCGGTCAATTGATTTTGATATGTTTTCGCTCGAAAAATTCAGCAATTCGGCAATAGAAAGAAAAATAAAAGAAAAAACCGCGATTGATAAAATTATTGTTGATAAGCTCGATGAATTTACATTTATTGCCGAAGAAGTCAAATTTACTTTTTTTCGTTATATTTATGAAATTAGATATTCACAAAAATTGGATTCGGTCGTTAAAATGCCTGATTTATTGACCTTGGCGGCGATGAAAGCTTTTGCGCTTGGCCGTCGGGCAAAATGGAAAGATTACGTGGACTTGTATTTTATTTTGCGGGATTTTTACAGTATTAATGAAATTGTCAAAAAAGGTAATGATATTTTTGGTTCGGAATTTAACGATAAAATATTTAAGGTCCAATTGTCTTATTTCCAAGATATTAATTATGAAGAGACCGTGCGCTATTTACCTGGGTTTGAAACAAGTGACGCGAAAATAAAAAGAGAATTGGAAAAATTCAGTTTGGAATAAAATTTATTGGAATTATGGATACAAAAGATATCAGAAAAAGATATTTGGATTATTTTGTAAAGCGGGGGCACGCGATTGTGCCTTCGTGTGGTTTGGTGCCCGATAACGATCCGAGCACATTGTTCACCAGCGCGGGAATGCAAGCGATGATCCCTTATTTGTCGGGGCAAAAGCATCCATTGGGAGCGCGGATTGCCAATTCACAGAAATGTTTGCGCACGCAGGACATTGATGAAGTGGGGGATAATCGCCACACTACTTTTTTTGAGATGCTGGGCAATTGGTCTTTAAACGATTATTTTAAAAAAGAACAGCTTTCATGGGTTTTTGAATTTTTGACAAAAGAGATCGGGCTGAATCCCAAAAATTTGTATGTCACGGTTTTCAGAGGGTTGCCGGATGCGGGAATTCCCAAAGACGAGGAAACGGTAAAAATTTGGAAAGAGCTTTTTGCCGGAGCGGGAATTGATGCCAAAGATATTGATTTTTCTGAACGCGACGGTATGCAGGGCGGAAGGATATTTTATTATGACGAAACAAAAAACTGGTGGTCGCGCTCCGGCACGCCCGACAAAATGCCCGAAGGCGAATTGGGCGGTCCGGATTCGGAAATTTTCTGGGATTTTGGCGCGGGCCTGAAATTGCACGAAAATTCAAAATGGGCAAAACAACCTTGCCATATCAATTGTGATTGCGGCCGGTTTATGGAAATCGGCAATAATGTGTTCATGGAATATGCCAAGCGGGCCGGTAAAGTTGAAAAAATGGAACGGCGCAATGTTGATTTTGGCGGGGGATTGGAGCGAATCGCGGCGGCCAGCATCAATGACCCCGATGTTTTCAAAATTGATCTGTTTTTGCCGGCTATCAAAGAAGTTGAAAAATTATCGGACAAACAATATGGCGCGGATGAAATGATCACGAACGCGATGCGCGTGATTGCCGACCATATCCGCTCGGCAGTGTTTTTGATTGCTGATGGGGTTTTGCCCTCCAATAAAGCACAGGGATATTTTTGCCGCAGATTAATCCGGCGAGCGGTGGTTAATGGCCATCAGTTGGGAATTGAAAACAATTTTTTGCCGTTGCTTGCCGGTACGTATTTAAATACATATTTAAATACATACAAATTGCCGATAGAAAAAATTAAAGAAGAGCTGGAAAAGGAGGAAGCCAAATTTAGAAAAACATTAAAGGAGGGATTAAGAGAGTTTGAGAAGCAAGCAAAAGAAAATAATAATGAATTGCAGGGAAAGTTATTATTTGATTTGTACCAAAGCTTTGGGTTCCCGTTGGAGTTGAGCTTGGAAATCGCCCGGGGGAAAAATATTGGCATTGCAGATAGCGCCCAAAAAAGTTTTTTTGATAATTTGAAACAACATCAAGATATGTCGCGGACTGCCAGCGCGGGAATGTTCAAAGGGGGATTGGCCGATGATAGCGTTGCCACGACAAAATTGCATACCGCGGCACACTTGCTTTTGGCGGCACTGCGCCGGGTTTTGGGCGAACACGTTATTCAGCGCGGTTCCAATATCACCGCCCAGCGTCTGCGGTTTGATTTTTCCCATCCGCAAAAGATGGCATCCGAGGAAATCAAGCAGGTTGAGGATTTGGTTAATGAACAAATCCAAAAAAAGATTCCGGTTGAAAAAAAAGAAATGGCAACCGATGACGCGCGCGCAAGCGGTGCCATGGGGGCGTTTGGCTCCAAATACGGGGAGAGAGTGACTGTCTACACGATAGGGGATTTTTCCAAAGAGATTTGCGGCGGTCCCCATATTGAAAACACGGGAGAGCTTGGTGCTTTTAAAATCACAAAAGAACAAAGTTCATCCGCAGGGGTGCGCCGCATTAAAGCGGTTTTGAAATGATTTTTTGTTGATTTTCCACAGGCGGATTTGCGTTGTTTTGCAAACTTGGTAAAATGAAGTTGTAAAAATAATTTTCCTGTCATTGGGAAAGTAAAATAAAAATATGGACAAAAAAATTGTTTATTATGTGATTGCGGGCGCGGTTTTAATTCTAATTGTTGGCATTATCATTGCGATGAACCAAGGCGGTGATGTTGTCCCGGCGCCGGATGGAGGCACGCCGGTTACGGAAGCGCCAAAATCGGAAACCGAAGTTAATAAAGATGTTGCCAAAGAGCTCAATCTGGCCGAAGGCCAGTTGCCGTTGCGGGTTACTATGGATGACAACGGCCAGTCAGCTTCTTTAACCCCCGGGAAAAACATCACCTTGATGCTGGGAGAGGATTATGACTGGGTGATTTCATCCAGCAATTCCGCGGTTCTGTCCCAAAGAGCGGTTGGTATGAATGATCCGCGCGTGCAAGCGGTCTACCAGGTGGTTGGCGGGGGAACGGCGGTTTTGTCCGCGCAGGGAGCTTGCAAGAGCGGCGCGATGTGCGCAAAGCCCGCGGTCAATTTTGTTTTCAATGTTGACGGGGTGATCAGCGAAAATTTTGAGCCTGAGGATTTGGTGAAATAAAAAAGCAACTTTGTTAAGCTTTTGAAAACGGCTTTTAAAAGAGCCGTTTTTGGTAGAAATATTTAACTTAAAATCATGAAGGTTATTATCGGCTCAAAAAATAAAAATAAAGTTGAGGCGTTGGTGGAAATTGTTGCGCAGTATGATTTTTTGGCATCGGCGGAAATTTTCGGAGTTGATGTTGACAGCCAAGTTGCCGACCAGCCCAAAAGCTTGAAGGAAACCATTGGCGGAGCCAAGAATCGCGCCCGCAATGTTTTCAAAAATTGCGATTTGGGAGTTGGCGTGGAAGATGGGTTGATGAAAGTGGAGGGGTCTTTGACGGGCTTTATGAATGTTTGTGTTTGCGCGTTATATGATGGCAAAAGATATTATCTGGGATTATCCGCGGCATTTGAATATCCGCCCAAGGTGGTTGATCTGGTGGAAAAGGGGATGGACATTAACCAAGCCTTTTATGCCTTGGGGCTGACCAAAAATCCGAGCGTTGGATCGGCCGAGGGTGCGATTGGCATTTTAACCCGCGACCGGTGGAATCGCAAAGAAACCGCCAAGCAAGCGATAACATCCGCGCTGATCCAGTTGGAAAACAAAGAATTATACCAAGCCATGTGATAACGAAAAAACGCCTCCGCGGGGAAGGCGTTTAAATTTCAGGTTGATTATTTGGTTTTTTCCAGTACTGCCGCGAAAAGTTCGGGATGTTTTTCGGAAAATTGCGATAATATCTTGCGGTCAATGACGATGTTTTTATTTTTAAGCGCGTTGATGAAACGGCTGTAATTGGTGCCGTTTTTGCGGCAAACCGCGTTGATATGAATATTCCACATCGCGCGATTTTCGCGTTTTTTTACTTTGCGATCGCGATAATTGTAGCTGAGCGCTTTCATCATTGCCTGTTTGGCCGAGGCCAGCTTTGATTTGCGCCCCCAGCAAAAACCTTTGGTGTATTCAATTATATTGGCTCTTTTTTTGTGATGGAGCGTTCCTCGTTTTACTCTGGACATATTATTTAATGATTAGTTTCCTGATTTTCTTTGCTTCCGATTCGTTAAGCGGCACCCATTTTCTGCCCGCGCGAACCTTGTTGCCCGACATTTTGGACCGCAAGTGGCAGGATCCGGTGGCGCGGTGCAATATCTTGCCGGTTTTGGTGATCTTGAATCTTTTGGTGATTGATTTTCTCGTCTTCATTTTTTTGCCAATTTCGTTTCCCGCTTTTCTTTTAGAAATTAGAAATTAGAAATTAGAAATTATTTTTTAGATACTATCATATTAAATCCTCCCATCTCTCTTTTCAATTCTTTGTCAATCTTGCAGGGAACGCGCTTTTCCAGAATTTCCAAAAATTGTTCAACTTTTTCTTTGGAAAGGTTGCCAAACGCCTTTTGCCGTCCGCGCAAACGAAGTTCAATTTTGACGCGATCGCCTTTTTGAAGAAATTTTTCCGCGGCGGAGGCGCGCGTTTCCATATCGTGCGGGGAAATGTTGTAGGTGAGGCGGATGCCTTTTATCTCGCTGGTCCGAACATTCTTTTCCTTTTTTTGCAAATTATACAAGTATTTGCCGAAATCAACGATTTTAGCCACCGGAGGACTTGTTTTGTCGGTTATCTGCACCAAATCAAGTTTTTTGCTCCAAGCCGCTTCCAGCGCGTCTTTTAACGCGACGATGCCAACTTGGCAATCTTTTTCATCAATCAATCGCACTTGTGAGGCTCTTATTTGGTTGTTGATCGGTGGTTTTTTGAACACTCTGTTTTTTTGTAAGCTATTGGTTGTGGGCGCTCGGTGTGGACCAGGTAGTGAATTTTGGGCCGGATTTTTCAGCAGAAAAATCCGATATCGCGAAGCGAGCCCAAAATCTACTGCCTGGTGGAGACGACGGGACTTGAACCCGTATCTGAAAAAACAAAACCGAAAATTTCTACAAGCTTAGTCCGATTTGTTTGGAATTTAAGATGAAAACCGGACAAAACTCTTAAATTCTTCGCCTGATTTGTTTTGGCAATTTCTTCGAGGCAGGGAAGGAACGCCTATCTCCAAAAGATTATGCCCGATAAATTTAATGGAGAATCCATCTATCGGACACTGAAATTGACCGGCTGATTAAGCGTAGACCAATTCAGGAGTGCTAAATGATTTGGCACTTTTGAAGTTTTGGCAATTTTTGCAAGTTTGCCAACTTGGCTTGCAATCGTCGGCAAGGATTCCCATCGAAGCCTTGCATCCCCATATCTTGGGTAAATCCCAAGCACTAAATCCTAAATCCCAAATAAATCCAAAACTCAAAATTCAAAGATCAAAATAAAAATATAAAGAGTATTAAGTTTTGAATTTTGGACTTTAATATTTGGATTTGTTTAGGATTTAGTGCTTAGGATTTAGAATTTGCTCAATTTTTGGGCGATTTCCCGTTCAACAGCGCGTTTTTTGAGCGTCTCGCGCTTGTCGTATTTCTTTTTGCCACGCCCAACCCCAAATTCCAGCTTGATTTTGCCGGAATCTTCATAACGCTGTTTAGTATATAACCGAAGCGGCACAAAAGTCAAGCCTTTTTGAGCGGAAAATCCGGCCAAGCGATTGATCTCTTTTTTGCGCAAAAGAAGCTGGCGGTCGCGATTGTCGCGGTAATCCGCGCCGGCATTGGCGGGTTGGTAGGCGGGGATTTTGGCGCCGACCCAAAAAACGCCGTCCGGCTTAACGATGATATATGATCCGGCCAGCGACAAGCTCCGTGTTTTGATGGATTTTGCTTCCTGGCCGTTTAGCACCACGCCGGCTTCAAACTTTTCCAAAATTTCGTAGTCAAACCCGGCCTTTTTGTTTTTCGCCAATTCTTTCATGAAAAATATGTCAAATGTCAAATCCAAGATGTCAAAACTAAATGCAATAGTCCAAAATTTTTTAATTCTTGGTTCATTCTAGCTCAAACAGAGGATTAAATCACTCTTGACAAAAACTAAAAAATATGATTAAATAATACTAGAGGTGAATATGTAAATGAAAAATATTGTATATGTGTTGGCATGCCTTTGTGCATGTGTTACGCCTGTGATCGCTCTGCCACCACCCCCGTCAGCGCTAATCGCGACTGATGACACGGATCTAAATCATCTCGCTGAATTTATCAGCGAGAAGCTCAATGTCAGCGGGAGCGACGTGGAGCTGGAGCTTGTCTTGATACACCCCGCTCTTGTTGAGAGGAATATCTCAATATTTGTACGGGGCGATGGGATATTCATTGAAGGAGAGTACAGCTATCAACAACTTTTGGATGTTGTCGATTTGGCGGCAAATCTGCGGAGTATCGACTGTGAGTTTATCGATATTGAGGGCGGCAAAATTTACACCGTTTTCAAGAATACGCGGCTACAGAGCTCCGACGGTGTTAATTTTAACGCAACCACACTATCAATTGAAATTAATTGTGTGGACGAAAAAGCCGAGCGGAAATTTGATGTCAAAATTGCCAGATTGCCCGGCTTTGAGGTTAGAAGATATGGCCGAGAGAAATGCGGATCCCTGGGCGAATCGGCAATGGAGGCATGTCCGGTGAGAACTTCTCTTGCCGTGGTGAGTCGGGAATTTCCGATAGAACCAGATGATGACGAGATGCCATACGCATGGTATTTGCAGGGCATTATCAATGGCTTCAATAATGAGCTTGAAGATGAGGGGATTTCTCCCGAGCTACGATTCTGAACTTTGAGACCTAAAACCTACAGGTCTCTCTTTTATTTTACTTCTACTTGTTCAATGGGTATAATAAAGCAAATGGAACAAAGTAAGGTAGAATTAAGAGTGTCGAAAGCTCAAAAATCTACTAATAACCTTTGCCCCATTTATGGATAATTATAACCTAAACCAGATTCCTTCGGAAGCCCAATTAAAAAAACTCTTGAGGAAAGCAATCTTTGGAAAATATCTGCATTGTCCGCATTGCGGATCAAGAAGAATAAAGCCCTCGGAAAAGAGATACCATTGTTCAAAATGCCGCAAGAAATTTTCTTTAATATCAGAATCATGGCTGCGCGGTACCAAATTGCCTTTGCCTAAAATATGCCTGATGTTGTGGTGCTGGCAGATCAAGATTTCCCTTGATCAGGTAGTGGCTGTTGCCGGGGTTTCCCTGCCTACGGCGCGGCATTGGTATGATAAGTTCCGCGATAATTTGCCCTTGCATAAATTGGACGCAATCCGTCTGGAAGGCAATGTTCAAGGCGATGAATGCTATCGCCGAGGGTATTCCATTATCGGAGCCAAGCAGGAAGCCGCCGAAGGACAACAAAGAAAAATGGCGTTAACGGTATTGTTTAAAAATTCGGTTGACAAAAAAGACGCCGTGGAATTCATCGCGCGAAAAGTAAAGCCTAACAGCGTTTTTCGCACCGATGGCGCGGGAATATACAAAAAGATTGAAAACTGGTGGCCAGTAACGCATGAATACGAAATACACAAGAAATTCGAATTTGCCATCACTTCCGAAATCGAAGGCCTGTGGGGCAATTTCTTTACCTTTGCCCGCCGGATGTATCATCACGTTACCGCGGCCAAAATTGAGGCGGTTGTAAATGAATTCTGCTTCCGCCAATGCTTTGAAGAATACTTCCACAGCCCGGAGAAATATTTCGCTTTTTGTCTGGTTAAATTGCAGAGAAAAAATCCCCGCAAATTTTTACAAAGCAAAAAACGTCAATTTAGCTTCATTTTAGCTCAAAATTCACCTGCTTCTGTTCCATCTTGTTTTTAATACCCTGTCAGCCAACCTTGACAAAATCACAAAAATATGCTTTAATAATAACAGAGGTGTATAGTAAATGAAGATAGGAACAATGGCATGTATTGTTGCATGCGTTCTCGCATGCGTAATGTCCGGGATTGCGCAGCCGCCAGCGCCGCCAGCACCGCCAGCACCCCACGTCATCGCAACCGAGGACACCAATTTAACCCGCCTCGCCGAGTTTATCGGCGAAGAGCTCGATGTCAGTGCCAGCGATGTTGAGTTAGAACTGGTGGAAATCCATTATGCCCTGGTTGAGCGGAATATCTCGGTGCTTGTAAGAGAGCATGGAATATCCATCTTGGGCGAGTACAACCACGAACAGCTTCTTGACTTGATTGAGGCTGCTTCCATTCTGCGAAGGGTGGAATGCAGATATATTGGTGTCGAAGATGGTAAATTTTTTGCCATTTTCAAGAGCACAGTACTGGAGACTGTTGACGGCATCAATTTCCGCGCTGTCGCCATGGTAGGTATCACGGGAGGAGATGAAAAGGCGGAAATGAGATTTGATGCTTCTCTTCCCGACGGATTTGAGCCAAGAAGGGAAGGAGGCTTTCTCGATATTGTGAGCCCGGAATTCCAGATAGTTCCAACCAATGAATTTAACTATTTGGAGCAGCTGTTTGACGACTTCAACGAGCAGCTTGCGTATGCAGGTATTTCTCCGGACGTAAAATTCTAAGATGAGGATCCTATGGGTCCTCCTTTTATTTTGTTCAAAATTGATATAAGCTGAAAAAGAGATCTGGAAGTCAAATTTCAACGCGCTTGTTGAAATTTGACTTCAACAAAAGACAGCTTGTAATTCAAAGAAATATGATACGGGAACAAATAGATTTGTTGGTAAACGAGGCGGTGGAGAAATTGGCGGGGGCCAAGCTTTTTGATTTGGACGGCGGCAGTTCGGTTTTGGAAGGGGGGAGCGCGAGCGTTTGCAAGGACCGCGGCCATGGCGACTATGCTTCAAACGCGGCGATGCGGCTTTCGGGGTTGGCGGGAAAAAATCCCATGGAAGCGGCGGCGGCGATAAAAGACGAAATTGAGAAAAACGCCAAAGCAAAAAAGCTTTTTGAGAAAATCGAGGTGGCGCCGCCCGGGTTTGTGAATTTCACACTCAACTCCAAATATGTTGCTTTGGAAACGGCAAAGATCTTAAAGCTTAACAAAAACTATGGTAGAGTTAAGATCGGCAAGAACAAAAAAACGCAAGTGGAATTTATTTCTGCCAATCCCAGCGGCCAGTTGCACGTGGGCAACGGTCGTAGCGCTTTCTATGGCGATGCTTTGGCCAATGTTTTGCAAATGGCTGGATACAAA
>Ga0265592_1000615_pt1 | contig 17604 bp, 20 predicted proteins | sample saktaG_7_FD_190141 | JGI IMG/M metagenome (GOLD analysis project Ga0265592, IMG submission 190141) | Saline water microbial communities from Sakinaw Lake, British Columbia, Canada - sak_2010_1_5_120m | ecosystem: Environmental > Aquatic > Non-marine Saline and Alkaline > Saline ... | reverse complement strand
AAGATTTATATACCTAAAAAAGAGTATATTTCACAAAGCAACAATTCTTTTAAACACCATTAAATAAAAAACAATATGATTAATCAGGGTTCCTCTAGATATGATATTCAAAAATATCAAAAATTAATAAATGATTGTGTCAATTTAGGTTCAACAGAATTAGGTAATTTGGTTTTAACAGGTGAGGATCTTTTAGACCTTGCAGAAGCTATAGGAAATATTGAAGATTATTCTGTAGAATATGATGATTTAACAGAAGAATATAAGAAGTTAAAAGAAAATTACCAAAACACAATAGATAGTCTTGAAAAAATCTTCAAAGGAAAAGAAGGCTCTCTTGTAACAATAGTAATGGATTTAGTTAAAGAAGCTAAAGAGAATATGGAAGAAGAGGAATAATTCTATTTAATCATAACAATATTTATAAGCCATAAGGGAGGTATCTTATAATGACAAGTGAAATCTGGACTGAGAAATACAGGCCCTCTAAATTTATAGATCTTGTTGGGCAAGAAGAGATAATAAAAAGAGTTGAATCATTAACAAATTCTTTAAACATCCCTCATTTATTATTTGCAGGTCCTGCAGGAACAGGAAAATCTACATTGGCTTTAATAGTTGTAAGAGAGTTATTTAAAGAAAATTGGAAAGAAAATTACCTAGAATTAAATGCTTCTGATGAACGAGGAATTAACATTGTTAGAGAAAAAGTAAAGAACTTCGCAAGAACAAAGTCAATCGGAAATGTCCCATTTAAAATAATCTTCTTAGATGAAGCAGATGCCTTAACCCCAGAAGCTCAACAAGCTCTAAGAAGAACCATGGAAAATTATTCTACAACATGTAGGTTTATTTTGTCTTGTAATTATTCAAGTAAGGTAATTGACCCTATTCAATCAAGATGTGCTTTGTTTAGATTTAAACTCTTAGAAAAAAAAGATATTGAGAAAGTTATTCAGAAAATTGTATTGAGAGAAAACCTGACAATTACTCCTGAAGCAACAGAAATTATCTATGAAGGTAGTGAAGGAGACTGTAGACGTTGCATTAACCTTCTGCAATCAACTTCCTCTGTTTCACCTGCTATAACAGCAGAACTTGTCTCAACAATCTTATCAAATGCAAGACCAAAAGACATTAAGATAGTCTTAGATTATGCTGTATCAGGAGATTTTCAAAAAGCAAGGGAAAAACTCTTTGATATTATGTTAAGAGAAAGTATTTCTGGACAAGATGTTATTAAAGCAATTCAAAAAGAAATATGGAACCTTCCTATTGAACCAGAGATAAAAGTCAAATTAACAGAAAAAACAGGTGAAGCTGAGTTTAGAATTGTAGAGGGCTCAGACCCATTTATTCAATTGCAAGCCCTTTTAGCAAGTTTTGTCTTGGCAGGATTAGGTAAATGAAATTAAAAACTGCTAAAATCCTCGCACTGGGTAGCAGTGTATTGGCTGGCCTGGGCAAATAAAATGAATATCTTTATTATCTGTAGCAAACATTTTTATGATAGAGTTTCTGAAATTGCCGATGAATTAAAAAGCTATGGACATAAAACAACATTTCCAAATTCTTATGAATCTCCTTTTGAAGAAGAAGATATGAAAAGGAAGGGTTTAGAGCACCATATAAACTTTAAACAAAAGATGATGAGACTTCATGAACCTAAAATAAAAATTAATGATGCTGTCCTTGCATTAAACTTTGATAAAAATAGCCAATCTAATTATATTGGAGGAGGAACTTTTATGGAAATAGTAAAAGCCTGGGAATTAAATAAGAAGATATACCTCTATAATCCAATCCCTGAATGTATTTTCACAGATGAACTAAAAGGAATTAATCCATTAATCATTCATAAAGATTTAACTAAAATCCCTTTAAAACCTTAAAATGACACAATGGACAGAAAAATATAGGCCGAAATTCTTTGGAGATGTTAAAGGACAAAGTTTAGCAGTCGAAAGAATAAAAGAATTTGTTAAAAACAAGAGAGGATTAAAAAAAGCATTAATTTTGCATGGACCTCCTGGAACAGGTAAAACAACTTTAGCATATGTTGCTGCAAAAGAAACAAATTCAGAAATTTTTGAATTAAATGCTTCAGATTTAAGAAATAAAGAAAAACTTAATGAAGTTTTAAAACCAGCAATAGAACAAAAATCATTGTTAAAAGAAAATAAAATAATTTTAGTAGATGAAGTTGATGGGATTTCAGTAGTTGACAGGGGAGGATTACTTCAATTAATTTCATTAATAGAATCAACAACTTATCCAATAATTATAACAGCAAATGATATTTGGGGAAAGAAATTCAGTGCATTGAGAAGAAAAACAGAATTAATCCAATTAAAGGAAATTGATTATAAAACAATAAAAGATGTTATGATTCTTATCCTAAGAAAAGAAAAAAACTTTGTGGATAATGATATTTTAACAAATATTGCCATAAAAGCAAAAGGAGATTTAAGAGCAGCTATAAATGATTTACAAATAATTGCTGGAATGGATGAACCTGCAGATATCCTAGATTCAAGAAATAAAGAAACAGATATCTTTAGTGCGTTGAGATTAATCTTTAAAGGAAAACCCACAAATGATATGTTAAAAGTATTTGATTCTGTAAAAATGCCTATAGATGAGATAATTTTATGGGTAGAAGAAAATATCCCTACAGAATATCAAGGCGAATCATTAGCAAGAGCATATGACCTCTTAAGTAAAGTTGATGTATTTAAAGGAAGAATTTACAAACAACAATATTGGAGATTTTTATTATATGAATATATCTTCTTAGGTTATGGTATTGCTTCTTCAAAAAAAGAAGCAAAGAATCTCGGTTTTACAAGTTATAAAAAACCAGATAGAATTTTAAAGATTTGGTTAAATAATGTAAGAACAGCAAAGAAAAAATCAATTGCCCAAAAGTATTCAAAATATGTTCATATTGGTGAGAAAAGAGCAATGAGAGATTTTCCTTTAATAAAACAAATAATAAATTCCAATTCTCAAATACAAAAAGAACTTAGATTATCTGAAGAAGAAGTTAGTTATCTAGAAAAACCAATTAGCAACTAACACTGACCCCCAGAACTTGAGTCGCTATCTGAAGAATATCCAAATTGGGGAGATTGTATTTCTAGAGATAATACATTAGAACATTCTTCTGGTTTCTCATTAAAAGCGGAACAAACTAGATTTAGGAAATTAGTAGGGGTTCTATCTTTCAATTGAGGTATATTTGCCTTAACACCATTAATAATTAAACTTGGAGAACCAGTAATTCCATATTTTTCTGTTGAAGAAATATCTTCTAAATGGTATTTCTCTATCTTAGAGCCCAAACAAGTATCTAATTTTGCCTTATCAATCTTAGCTTGAACCAAACATCTTTCTGAATTACCGTCTTCTAAAAAGCATCCTAAATAATTTAAGTATTTACTTTCTTGTTCTTCTCTCAAACAAATCTGCAATTTATTTTCTTTATCTTCTTTTTCGCCATGTTGAGTATGCATAAAAGTAATTTGTAAATCAGCTTTATCTTTTAATAATTCCATAACTGGTAAGAAACCTTTTTCTGCTCCAATTCCGTAAGGACAATAACTAACAACAAATAATTCTACTTTAGGGATATCCTCTTTTGGAATTTCAGAACCCACAGGTTCTGGTTCTTCCTCCTCTTCTTCAACAGCTAAAGACGTCAAGCCGCCAATAAGATAATTTCCATCTAATGTTAAATAAATAAAAGATTTTCCAGTTTTCTCTGATTCATAATCAATTTTATAAAACCCACTCTCCTTAGAAACATCTAAAATTTCTATATCCCCAATCTGACTTTCGGCTAATTTAACAACAAGCTCTCCCGCCTCTTTTTCCGAGATAGTTTTCCCTGTAATTCCTCCTGATACACTTCCTACAATTAATATAATTGCTAAAATACCTAAAACAAATGTAGACATAATCCAAGGATTAGTTCTAATTTTCTCAGTCATATCTCTTTTCTTGTGAGAAGTTTCGTGATGATCTTGATGTTCATAGTGAGCAGAATCTTCATTTTCCATTAATTCTTGTAGTAAATCCCTTTTAAAAAGATTTTGGTACAATTAGTTAATATAAAATTATACAAACAATTAAAAATATTGATAACCATTCTGTTAAATGATATGCGATTTTCATCAGAGACAGTTTAAAAAATCGCCCTTACGACGAACAAATTGTGAGAAGTCGCCTTTGTTCAGTGTTTTGAGGAAAATAGAAAAAAACCAGGGGGTTGTTTTCAATGGGTTATGATATTATAACTGGAAGAAATGTTTCTGATAAAGAAGCATTTGGAGAAAGGGGTTTAATTCTCATTGGTAAAGGATATGTAAAAATGGGACAATATACTTCCATGAGCAACAGAATTTTAATGGATGTTGCAAGAAGTCATGTTGTATTAGTTGCAGGAAAAAGAGGTTCGGGTAAATCATATACCTTAGGGGTTATAGCTGAAGAACTTTCAAACCTTCCAAGAGAAGCAAGTCAAAACATCGCTTCATTAATTTTTGATACAATGGGAATTTTTTGGACTATGAAATACAAAAATGAAAAAGATAAATATTTATTACAAGAATGGAATCTAAAACCAAAAGATTTGCCAGTAAAAGTTTTTGTTCCATATGGACATTATGATGCATATTTACAAAAGGGAATTCCAGTTGACGAGAAATTTGCTCTAGATGTTGCAGAAATGAATTCAGAAGATTGGGTTTTAACATTTGGATTAGATATAATTAATCCCGTTTCTATTTTAATTCAGAGAACAATAACAAGATTAAAAGAAGAAGGTAATTTTGGAATTGATGATATAATTTCTAATATAGAAAAAGACTCAAAAACTCCTATTGAAACTAGAAATGCTGCAGCAGCCCTATTTGAAGCAGCAGATACCTGGGGTATTTTTGCAAAAGGGGGTGAAAAACCCACCCAAGTAAAAGATTTAGTAACTGCGGGGATCACGTCTATCTTAGATTTAAGTGTGTATAATTCTGTTGGAACTTTTAATGTTAGGGCATTAGTAATAAGTTTGGTTTCAAGAAAAACTTTTAATCAAAGAATGGATGCAAGAAAAAAAGAAGAAATAAAGGCAATTTCAACTGGTTTAGATTATCTATCTCAAGTAGAAAAAAAAGAAGACCCCTTAGTTTGGATATTTATAGATGAAGCACATGAATTTCTGCCCTTAAATAAAAAGACAATTGCAACAGACGCTTTAGTACAATTATTAAGAGAAGGTAGACAACCTGGAATTTCTTTAGTCTTAGCAACTCAACAACCAGGCCAAATTCATAGAGATGTTATGACACAATCAGACATTGTAATTTCCCATAGAGTTACTTCTGAACCAGATTTACAAGCTTTAAATCAAATTATGCAAAGTTATCTTTTAGAGAGTATAAAACAATATATGGACGATCTTCCCACTCTAAAAGGTTCTGCAATAATTCTTGATGATAATTCAGAAAGGATTTATCCTATGAGGATGCGTCCAAGATTTACTTGGCACGGTGGTGAAGCTCCAACAGCAATCAAGGCTGAAAAGAGATTATAGAAATCTTTTTAAACCAAAAACATACCCTCTTTTTATGAATGAATCTCTTAAAGAAAATAAAAATGGAATAGAATTTGCAAAAGAAATAGTCTCTGAAATTAATAAAAAAGTAAAAAAGGTTTATTGGACAAATGATGAAATTGATAAATGGTTTGGAAAACGTTCTGCTAAAGAAATATTTGATAGCGGAACAGCTTGTTTTATGAATCCTTGTTTGGACCTAAATTTAGCTTCTGGATATTTAATAGCATCCAGAAATATTCCTTATACTCTTATTATTGAAGAACTTCTTCCAACAAAAGACTTTAATTTTGATAAATCAAATCTTGTACTTAAATATTTTAATTTTAATAGATTACATTTTACACTTGAATTTCAAGATACAGAAGGAAAATATGTTATTAATCATAAAAGAGAAAATGAAGTTCACATTTTTAAGGGAGAATATGGTGGGAGAAAAGATATTCCTGTAGCGCAAATAATAAAAATTCCTGGAGAAAAAATAAATCCAGATAAACCAATCTATAAAAACTTGGGATATGGCAGTTTAGAAGATTTGATAAAAAATCAATTCAAGGGATATTCTCTTGAGGAAAATCTGGAAAGACTAAAGAAAGATAATTCTCTTGAAAATTATGAGCATTACAAAAAGAGATATGGAGAAAAAGTTAAGATCATTATAACACCTTAAAATCAACCCTTATCCTGATTTTGTATGGTGCAATTTCTCCTGCATTTTTTACTTGTAAAATCTTAATTTTCTTTTTATTTTCTTTAGCTTCTTTCTTTATCTTTTCAACAACAGAATCTTTTTCAGTCACAGCACAAAAATCATAATAAAATATCCTTGTTCCTTTTTTACTTAATTTAAATGCAGATTTTAAAAAAGTTTCTTTTAATTGTGGCCTTGGCATTGCAATCACATCAAATTTCTTATTAAGTTTCTCGGCAACTCTTTTAATATCTCCAGGCAATAATTCAACCCTATTATTAACCTTATTTAACCCAATATTTAATTGGGCATATTTGTTTGCTTCTCTGTTAAGTTCATTTGAAAGAATCTTCTTAGCTTTTGAGTTTTTAGCAATAACAATTGGTAATGGCGCAACTCCTGCAAACATAACTAGAACTTCATCTCCTTTTTTTATTTGTTTAGCTATTTCTTTTCTCTCATTACTTAATCTAGGTGAAAAATAAGTATTATCAATTTGAAATCTAAACACACAATTATTCTCTCTGTACAAAACCTCTTTTGTTTTTTCTCCTGCAAGATAAATTGTAGAAATCTTTCTTAATCTTCCTTTAATTTTTCCTTTCTTCTCTAAAACTGTTTTTATTGCTTTTTGCCCTTTTAACAATTGCTCAGCAAACTTTTTCTTTTCTGTTTTTTTAAAATCTAAAGGAAATCTTACAATTGCAACACTTCCTAATAAATCATATGAATTAATTTTTCTCATAAAAACTAAAGCAAATTATATAATTTAAATCTTGTGGGAAGATTTATAAAAATAAGTTTCCTAAACAATCTATGGCCACACCATATTTTTTGACTATGATAAATCCCTCAACAATTGTTATGGGTACTCTGTTCCTAATATTCTTTGCATTTCTTAATTATGTTTTATCTAAAGTTTTTAGAGACAAATACGGAAATGTGAGCACTGCAACAGTGGGGGTTATTTCCTTTTGCATTTCTGTACTAATTATTTATTTTGGGAGAAATACCATTTCAAATATAATTGATGGATTAAGATTTTCAAATACAATTTTATATGTGCTTAGTGGAGTTATAATTTTAGTTTTACTATATCTGTTTAGAAAAAAATTAAGATTTTGCATGGTATTGATGCTTATTGGTGCTGGATTAATATTAATTGGGGCTTTAACTGATTGGTTTTATCAAAGATGGTTTGTAATTGTTTTAGGCATAGTTTTGCTGTTATTTGGAATTTGGTTATGTTCAAAAAAAAACCTAAATTTACCTCGAACAGGAACAGGACCAAATAGAAACGGTATAGATATTTTAATTAAAGAAACTAAGATTTTTAGAAGAAAAGCTAGTAGATCAAAAAACCCGCGGTTCTCTGGGGGATGGACTTATTTTATAAATTATCTTGGAAAAAGAGGATATGGCAGAAGCGAAGCAGCAATAATAGGGAATTTAGGTATAAGTCAAAGAGATTTTGTAAGAATTTTTAATCGTTATGGATTAGTAAGATAATTATTTTTATTTTGCTTTAAAAGAACTAGTTATTTCTTTGAAATTACTTGGAATATTTATAATGTCTTGGGGAACCCCCAGAATATCTTTTTTTAAACTTTTTCCTCTATAATCTGAAAATGTATTTCTTCCAACTTCATAAGCCATAAAGGCATCAAAAGGTAAATCAATTAAATATTCAAAATTTCCTTTTGCTATATTTACAAGATTATTAATTGTCTTTCCAGCATAAAGCGCAAAACCTCCTGCCTCAAGTAATCTAACATACTTACTCTCTTTGAAGTTTGGTGATGCGTTTCTAAGAATATCTACAAAACCATAAATAATAGCTGCTCCGGGATTACCTAGATTTGCTCCTTCTTTAAATAAATTCCCAATTGGTCTAATTACAAAATTACCTCCATAAAATCCAATTTTCCTTATAAGGTCTTTCTTTTCCATAAATATTCAGAGAAATTATACTATTTAAACCTTATTATTGTTACTACTTTATAGTTAGGTTAGAACCATTTATCCAAACCCTTTTGTTTGTTCTTCTCAGTAATCTCTCTTAATTTATCCAACTGCTTATTTACTCTCTCTTCTGAGAAATCGTGCCTATCTACTAAAATCTCTTTTATCTTTTCCTCATTTATTTTCCCAAATTTAAACTCAGCATCAATTACATTTGGTTTATGAAACAAAGCAAATATGTCTTGCCAATTAAACTGATCATCATCACGTAGATTCAAAATTTGTTCCTCAACACTTTTAAAGATTAAAACAGGTTGCTTATACCTCTTAACAATATCTAATGCTCTTTTCTGACCTATTCCTGGAATTCCTTTTGGATTATAATCTGTTCCAACTAAAATACCTAAACAAATAAGCTGGTCTAAATTTATTTCTAATAAATTCAAAACTCTTTGTAATTCAATAATCTCTGGTTTTATTTCAACCCACCCACTTAAAGTTCTTCTTTTCCTAGCCATTGTAAGGTTTTGAATAAGAGCTTTAGCACCAAAAAGTAAACTATCATAATCTTGACTTACTGCAGCATAAACTTCTTTTTTTCTAGATAAATAAGCTGCTTCTGCTTCTCCTTCTCCAGGAGCTTGAATAACTGCAATTCCCATTGCTCCTAAAAGTTCTTTGCTTTCTTCAATCATTTCATCTTCAAGCCTTATTAATTGACTCCCATATCTTCTCATACCTGAAATATCTTCTTCTTGCTTTGCTTGCTCATATCTTCCTTTAGCAACATCTCTTCCAGCTTCCCTATTAAAATGTGTTTTTGCTTTAAGCGCAGGCGGTTTTCCATCAAAAACATAAACCAATTTCATCCCTTCTGATAATAAATTAATATTTCTATAAAATATACCTGATAAATGACTAGTAATTCTCTTTTGATTGTCCATTAAAGGAGTTCCATCTACTTGTCTAATTGTAGATAAAAACTGATAAAGAATATTAAATGCATCAACACAAACTGTTTTTCCTCTTAAATCAGAGATTTCAAGTTCTTTTCTAGGTATTATCTCACGTATATTTAGTCCCATTTTAGTTCTATAACATAAGTAACAGAAATATAAATAATTAACTAAAGATGTCTAATTCTTTTCTAAGCTCCATGTAATATCCCCACATTTGACAAGTATCCATATTCTTATAATTTTTCATTTCAGATTCACCTGAACCTTTGTATCCTGCTTTTTTTAATCTTCCAAAAAGCCCCTTGAAGAGTGTTCTTTGCATCTTATTGTAAAGAATCTTAGGGTCTATTGAATTAATTATTTCATAGAATTTTAATTTTTCCTCTGTTAAAGAACAAATTCTTGGTATTTTCCCCTCAAACTCTTTGTCAAGCCGATTAGCTAAAGAAGGCCCTCTACATCCATTAAAATCAGTGTTTGGGTCATATCTAATAGATTCCACTAGTATCTCCCTTTGTTCAGTAGTAAGAGATATATATTCCATATCTTTGTAACTCAAGAGTAGTATATAAATTTTACCCTTAAGCTATTTTAGAATTATTTTATACATGAACATGGCTTATAACCAAGGTTCAATGGTCGAGTTTTTGTCTTAAATTTGATTCTTGTTTTTGGTTTAATATTTTGTGCAAAAGGGCAATTAGATACATGAAATTTTTTCCCTTCTTTTGAAGCAACATATGTTTTTCTTACACTTTTTCTAGTCAAAACAGGCTTTTTAGCTTTTACAATCCTAATTGTTTTTGCAGAATTTTTAGATTCTAATCTAGCTAATTTTTCTAGAATTCTTGCTTGATTCATTCTTAATTCCATATAATCACCTTGAAGTCTGATTATGTCTGCCTTGGCTAATTTAAAAGAATGAATTATATTTACTTCTACTTTCTCCATTTTTATTTTTTAAAGACCTCTAATTTAACTCTTACATCATATTTTAAATCACATCCCGGGCAAGTAACTAAATTATTATTTGCAGTTTCAGATATATGTCTCTCAGGAATAAAATACCCACATTCACATCTCATTTGATAATTAATTTTTCCTTTGCTATCTATTTTAGCTTCTCCGGGTTTCAAATTAACATCAATTTCTAATTTTGACATAAAACCCCTTATATAAAAGTATATTTAAATGTTTCTATTGTCTACACTCAATAGTGACACAAAGATAATCGTGGAGTTAAATTCTCAAACTTTAAATAACTCAAATCTTTCTTAAATGTATGAAAACCCCCTTCATTCCAGTAGATTATGATTATTTTGATTTTCAAGGGAAAAACTATGCAAAAATAATAGGTAGAGATAACAAAGGTAAAAGAGTTTGTGTAATTGACTCTTGCCCTGTATATCTTTGGGCAATTTTAAAAGAGAGTGTAAAAGATAATAAAATAGACAAGTTAATTGAAAAAATACAAAAAATAAGTCTTGATGTAAAAGGCAGACAAACAAAAGTTGAAAAAGTAGAACTTCATGAAAAAAACTTCATGGGAAAAAAAGTAAAAGCATTAAAAGTCTTTGCAACAAATTATAAAGATTTGCATGATATTGCAGATAAATTAGATTTACCTGAAATAGAAAAAAGAAGAGGATATGATTTAGGATACATTACCCATTATATTATTGAGAAAAAACTTAATCCTTTAAATTGGTATGAGATTTCAGGGGAGCTATTAAACAATTCTCAAGACTTTGGTGGAATTGACATGGCATTAGATGTTAATTTTTGTGTGAAAGTTGAAACTATAAAGAAAATAGATAATAAAACAATTTTCAAACCAAAAACATTGGCTTATGATATTGAAACTGACAAGTTAGAGATTGGAAAAGGAGAAATCTTAATGGTTTCTTTAGTTGGAGATAATTTCAAAAAGGTTATAACTTGGAAGAAAAGTAAATCCAAACCAAGTTATGTTGAATATGTAAAAGATGAAGCAGAATTAATTGAAAAATTTGTGGAATGCGTAAAAGAAGTATCTCCTGATTTCTTAGTAGGGTATTTTTCAGATGGATTTGATTTACCTTATTTAAAAGCAAGATCAGAAAAACATCATGTAAAATTAAGTCTTGGATTAGACAATAGCCAACCAAGATTTTCAAGAGGGATAACAATGGTTGGGAAAATAAATGGAATTACACACATTGATATTCTAAAGTTTATTAGAACAGCTTATGCACAGTATATGCAATCAGAAACATTAACTCTAAATGAAGTTGCAAAAGAATTTTTAGGAGATACAAAAAAAGAATTCAAGATAAAACACAGTTCAGAATTAGAAGAACATGATTGGAAAGATTATTATGAGTATAACTTACATGATTCTGTTTTAACTTTAAATCTCTTTAGGAAATTTTGGCCAGATATGTTAGAGTTTACAAAAGTTATACAAGAACCAATTTTTGAAATATCTAGAAATGGTTTATCAAAGCAAGTTGAATCATATATTATCCATAATTTAGAAAGGTTTAATGAAATTCCTGAAAAACGCCCAACCCATGATGAAATATCCCAAAGAAGAGAAAGACAAAAAGTAGAAGGTGCTTTTGTTTTAGAACCTAAACCAGGATTATATGAGGATTTAGTAATGTTTGATTTTACTTCTATGCACACAAGCATAATTATCTCAATGAATATTTCAAGAGGGACTTTATTAGAAAAGCCAGAAAAAAATGCATATTCAATTAAAACAAGCCAAGGCACATATTATTTTTCAAAAAAGCAAGGTTTTTTCCCTGCATTATTAAAAGAAATATTTGAAAAGAGAAAAGAACATAAGAAAGCATATCAAAAAAGCCCCGATGTGATGACTTTAGCAAGAAGTAATGCATTCAAACTATTATCTGCTTCTGCACATGGATACATTGGTTTTTTTGGCGCAAGATATTATTCTATTGAATCTTCAGCTTCAATTTTAGCTTTTGTAAGAAAGTTTAATAAAGAGGCAATTGAAAAAACAGAAAAAGAAGGTTATCAGGTAATTTATGGAGATACAGATAGTGTGGCTTTTACTTCAGCAGGAAAATCAAAAAAACAAATATTAGAATTCTTAGAAAGATTAAATAAGGATTTACCAGGAATTATGGAACTTGAACTTGATGGTTTTTTCAAAAGAGGACTTTGGGTTACAACAAGAGCAGGGACTCTTGGAGCTAAAAAGAAATATGCTTTAATTGATGAAAAAAACAACATAAAGATAAGAGGATTTGAAACAGTTAGAAGAGACTGGTGTAAACTTGCAAGAGATGTTCAAAATAAAGTAATTGAACAAATCCTAAAAGAGGGGAATGAAAAAAAAGCCTTAGAATATGTAAAAGATATTGTTAAACATGTTAAACAAAGAGAAATAAATAAAGAAGACATAATTATTAGAACACAATTAAAAAAACCAATATCAGAATACAAAGCTATTTCTCCGCATGTTATTGCAGCTAAGAAAATGCAGGAAAAAGGAATTCCAGTTGGAGAAGGAAATTTAATTAGTTATTTTATTGCTGAGACAAGAGATAAAAAGAAATTAGTAAGAGATAAGGTAAAACTTCCAATTGAAAAAGGAGAATATAATATTGAATATTATCTAGAAAGACAACTTATGCCTGCAGTTGAAAACATATTCCAGGTTTTTAATATAAATTTAAAAGAGATTATCTCGGGGAAAAAACAAACCTCCTTGAATGATTTTTAGAATGAAATTTAAATTTAAAGAATTAATTCATGAACTAAAACATCATGCCCCATTTACAGCATTTGCTACCATAATTGCTATTTTAGTCATCTTATTAATTCAATATTATTTTAATAAATCAATTTCAGAAAATTTATTTGAAATATTTCATCCACTTCACATAATTGCTTCTTCTATGGTTACTGCAGGAATATTCTATAAGTATAAGCCAAAAATTTTATATTCTATCTTAATTGGAATGGGTGGAGCAATAATACTTGGAAGTATGAGTGATATAATTCTTCCTTGGCTTGGAGGAAATTTATTAACCCTTAATACCTCATTTCATCTTCCTTTAATAGAAAAACCCCTAATTATTTTGTCTTCAGCACTAATAGGGAGCACTATGGGAACTGTTACAAGAACAACAAGAATGCCTCATTTTATCCATGTTTTTTTATCTGTATTTGCCAGTTTATTTTATCTATTAGCATTTAGCTCTGGAATTACTTTATTTTATTTTATTGTTATATTTTTTATAATATTAATAGCTGTGATAATCCCTTGCTGTGTGAGTGACATCCTATTCCCTTTTTTATTCCTTAAAGAAAAGATAAAACATTGTTATTGCAAATGAAAAAGTCATATCCTCCAAAACCATTATTTATTGAAAGGATGAAACTTCTTCTTGGAAAAGATTTTAAAGAATATGAAGAAATTCTAAAAAAAGAACCTGTAAGATCAATTAGAGTTAATACTTTAAAAATTTCTCCTGAAAAACTCAAAAAAAGATTAGAAGATAAAGGTTGGAAAATAAATCAGCCTTGGAAAGAATACCCCGAAGTTCTAATTGTTGAATCAAATCTTTTACCAGGAGAATTAGGAAGAGCATTAGAACATCTTTTAGGTTATTATTATGTCCAAGAATTAGCAAGTATGCTCCCAATTATTGCTTTAAAACCAAAAGTAGATGATACAATCTTGGATTTATGTGCTGCTCCAGGAAGCAAAACAACACAAATAGCTTCTGAACTAAAAAATACAGGATTAATTATTGCGAATGAAATTCACTTGGGAAGAATAAAAATACTTGCTTCAAATCTAGAAAGATGCGGAGTTACAAACACAATTATAACAAGAAAAGAAGGAAGAGCTTTATGCAAGAGATTAAACCAAAAAGGCTTTAAGTTTGATAAAATACTTTTAGACGCTCCTTGCTCTGGAGAAGGGACTTTAAGAAGCACCCCAATAACATATCAAATGTGGAATCCTAAAACAATAAAGCGTCTTTCAAGATTACAAAAACAATTATTTGAATCTGCCTTTGAGATACTAAAAATTGGAGGAGAAATTATTTATTCTACATGCACTCATGCACCAGAAGAAAATGAAGAAGTCATTAACCATATCCTAGAAAGCTTCAAAGATAGAATTAATATAGAAAAAATAGAATTGCCTATTAAATGTAGACCCGGAATTACAAATTGGAAAGATAAAGAATACACAAATAAAGTAAAACAAGCTTGTAGAATATATCCTCAAGATAATAATACAGAAGGATTTTTTATAACTAAATTCAGGAGGGTGAAATGAAATATAATAAAATGCATATTTGTGGAACACATGGATCAGGCAAATCAACCTTAGGAAAGAAGATTTCTCAAAAACTAAAGATTCCACTTTATTCACTAGTAGATGTCAAATATAAAATAAAGTATAATAAAAAAAGATCCCCTAAAGAAATAAAAGATCAATTAAAAAAGATTTCAAAAAAGAAGAAATGGGTAACTGAAGAATGTTGGTCAGATCATGCAGAAGAGTTATTTAAAAAAGCTGATAAGATTATTATAATCTTAACTCCAAAAAGAATTTGTCAGCAAAGAATTTTAAAAAGATTTATATTAAGAAAAAAAGAAAAAGAAGATACTTTAAAATCTACAATTAATATTATAAAACGAGTTGGAAAATATTATTCTAATAAAGATAAAGTTTCTATCAATGCACATCTAAGTTTATGTAAAAAATACAAAAAAATACCAATAATTTTAACTAATAAAAAAGAAATAAATGAATTGGTAGAAAAATTAAAATGACCCTAAAAATCCTAAGTATAAACGAGAAAAGAAAAATAGAAAAAAGTTTACAAGAACAATTTGGAATAACTGAAATAAAAGGACTTTTAGTAAAAAGAGGAGAAGAAAGAATATTCCTCTTTCAAGGAGATTTAAGTCCAAAAGAAATATCAGAATTAGAAAAGAAAATTCCATTAGAAAGAGTCGGAATTTATTTTGCAAAGATGATTAGAGATGAACCTAAATTGAGTATAGAAGGTGCACAAATCTTAAAAAACCAGATAAAAAAGAACATATTTGAATTAAACAAAGAACAAACAGAACAATGGATGAGCGGTCAAGAACTAAATATTAAAACAGGAAAGAAAGGATTTATAATACTAAAATACGAGGAAGATTTATTAGGGTGTGGAAATGCTTCAGAAGAAAAAATAACAAATTTCATTCCCAAATCAAGAAGATTAAAAATAAAATGAACAAAGAAGCAATAATTCAAGCAGGAGAAATTGCAATAAAAGTAAAAGAATTTGCAAAATCTTTTATTAAGAAAGATATGCTTTTGTTAGAAATAGCAGATAAAATAGAAGCAAAGATAATTGAACTTGGAGGTAAACTTGCATTTCCAACAAACACAAGCATAAATGAAATTGCTGCGCATTATACCCCCTTACATGATGATGAATCAAAAGCCCATGGATTGTTAAAAGTTGATTTGGGGGTCCATGTTGATGGTTGGATTGCTGATACTGCTTTTTCTTTGGATTTGGAAGATAATGAAGAAAACAAGAAATTGATAAGTGCTAGTCAAGATGCATTAAATAGTGCTATTAATTTAGTAAAAAACAACTTTGTGGATGGTGACTTAACAACAAACCAAATTGGAAAAGCTGTAGAAGAAACAATTAAATCAAAAGGATTTTCCCCAATAATTAATTTATCAGGACATGAAATGAAAGAAAATGAATTACATGCTGGATTAACTATTCCAAACATTGACGATAAAAAAGAAGTAAAAATAAAAAAAGGACTTTATGCAATAGAACCTTTTGCAACTAATGGCTCAGGTAAAGTTTATGACGGAAAGCCCTCTGGAATTTACATGCTTATTAACAGCAAGAATATAAGGAGTCAGATTGCAAGGGAAATTCTGGGATTTATAGAAGAAGAATACCAGACTCTTCCGTTTTGCTCGAGGTGGTTAGTGAAAAAATTCGGAACAAAATCTTTATTTGGATTAAGACAATTAGAACAAAATGGAAATTTACATCAATATGCTCAATTAATTGATATAGGAAAAGGAAAAGTGAGTCAGGCAGAAAATACAATTTTGATTGACGATGAAGGTGTGGAGATTACGACAGAATCAACCTAAATAACTTCCTGCAATAGGTAGGGCTGCTTTTGCAGATTGCAAGAAATTCTCTTCTATTTTCTTGTAAACATCCAAAGTATATTTATTCACACTTGGTTTAACTTTTTTTAATGATTCATCAAAATGTTTCTTAGTTACTAATTTTGCGTCAACAGATTCCCTCAATGCAAGCATAGCTGCTTCTCTTGCTAAGGCCTCTATATCTGCCCCTGTATAACCTTCTGTTTTCTTTGCCATATCAATTAAGAATTTCTCTTTATCTTTATCTTCAAATTGCTTTTTATCTCCAATTGGCATATTTTTTGTATGAATTTTTAGAATTTGTAATCTTCCTTTTTCATTAGAAGAATTTACAAGTAAAATCTTATCAAATCTCCCTGGCCTTAATAATGCAGGGTCTAACATATCTGGTCTATTTGTTGCACCAATAATCAAAACATCATTTAAATCTTCAAGACCATCCATCTCAGCTAATAATTGATTTAAAACCCTCTCTGTGACTTTTGTTCCTTGTTCAATTCCTCTTTTACCTGCCATTGCATCTATTTCATCAAAGAATACTATGCAAGGCGCAACTTGTCTTGCTCTTTCAAATATTTTTCTAACTCCTTCTTCTGACTTGCCCACCCACATACTTAATAAAGAAGGCCCTTTAACCTGAATAAAATTAGCTTCTGATTCTTTTGCCACTGCTTTTGCCAATAATGTTTTACCTGTTCCAGGAGGTCCATATAATAAAATACCCCTTGAAGGTCTAATTCCCATTCTCTTAAAACTTTCAGGATGCTTTAATGGCCATTCAACTGCTTCTTGCAATTCCTCTCTAACATTATCTAATCCTCCAACAGACTCCCAACCAACACTTGGAGTTTCTACTAAAACCTCACGCATAGCAGATGGCCTAACAACTTTTAGAGCATCCATAAAATCACTATATCTAATTACTAATTGTTCTAAGACTTCTTTTGGAATTTGTTCATCTTCACTATCACTATCTAATTTTAATTTTGGTAAATGCTTTCTTAATACAGCCATAGCAGCTTCTTTTGTCAAAGCTTCTAAATCAGCACCAACAAAACCATGTGTCAATGCTGCTAATTTTTCTAAATCTACATCTTTAGTTAAAGGCATTCCTCGAGTATGAATTTTTAGAATTTGTAATCTTCCTTCTTTACTTGGAACTCCAACTTCAATCTCCCTATCAAATCTTCCAGGACGT
>Ga0265592_1000611_pt1 | contig 17748 bp, 20 predicted proteins | sample saktaG_7_FD_190141 | JGI IMG/M metagenome (GOLD analysis project Ga0265592, IMG submission 190141) | Saline water microbial communities from Sakinaw Lake, British Columbia, Canada - sak_2010_1_5_120m | ecosystem: Environmental > Aquatic > Non-marine Saline and Alkaline > Saline ... | reverse complement strand
CTGGTAGACAGGTTGTTCTGCTCCCCGTGCTTAATAAGATTTTCTAAAGTTTGAAGAGCTGTTTGATGTTCTTTGATTATGTGAGCAGTGAGTAAAGTTACTTCCTGTTCTCGGATTTCATCAGCTGTTTGTGCTTGCAAAAACAAAAAGATAAAGAATGAGAAGATACCTAAAAACTTCATTTGACCTCTCTTTTTTAATAGAATTATATTTTTTCCCTAACAAAATTTTACCGGTAAGTAAAATTTTGTGTCTCTGTTTGTTCCTGCAAACTAATAAGTTCCTTATGATTCTAAACGCCAAATGGGAACGTTTCAGGTGCATCTTCTTCACCACTTTCCCAATGTGTCGACACATCAATCGGCTTTACTGCATGTGTTGTATCATAGTGGATAATTATATCAAATTGTTTGGACAGTTGCGCGTAAAAATAATGACTGTGCCGTTCAGTTTGTGGCAAATAAATAACACCAATTGCACGTTCTAGATATTTATTTTCTGAAAACAACTGATACAGTTCTGGGTGTTGGGAAGGGATCACAACAAAAGCTTCTGCGCCTATCTCATGGAAAAAATATTCTACACTGTTTTCCAGTGCTGGACGTACTTTTTTGCGTTCAACCGGCGCATCCCATGCTGAAGCGGCTGAAACGGTACCGATATAGGTTGTAAATCCAATTGCGACAGCTTGTGCACCGAATTCTTCTTTTGCAAGTTGCCCGACATTTAATTCGCCGCGTGAAGCCATTTGGGTAGCACGTGCATCACCAACATGCGAATTATGAGCCCAAACGATCATCTTGTGGCTTCTGCCCGTACCTTTATTGTACTTTAGTACATCACGAATTACTTCCATCATATGACTATCCCGCATATTCCATGACGCCGCTCTATCAGTAGAGAAAAGCGATGTATAATACTGCTCAGCATTTTTTACCAGCAGTGCATTTTGTTGAACGTAAAATTTTTCCTGTCGTGTATCGAGATTGTCATACTTAAACTGTGCAACTCTTTTTTTAACAATTTCCACATATTCTGCCAGTGCTTCTTGTCGACACGATTTTTCTTCAAAAACAGATGCAAGATAGCCGTATTCCTGCGGATCTTGATACACATCAAAACAATTATAGCGTTGTTCGGCCACAGCTGCAGCCTGTGGATCAATTTTTTGCAACTGATCAATTACAATTTTGATAGAAGTATACAAACTATATAAATCGAGACCGTAAATTGATACTCGCTCTTCCGATGGTTGTGCTTTGTTATAGTTGCGTAGCCATTGAATAAAAGAAAGCATCTCTTCATTGCGCCACATCCACAACGGAAAACGCTTGAAATCTTCTAATGATTCTCGCGCAGAGGTATCATCGCCTTGAAAATTAATGTAACGATTGATGCGATAAACATCGGGAAAATCACCCTCTATGGCGATAGTACGAAAATTTTTCTCCACAATAAGTCGCTTGGCCATGGTAGCACGCGCATTATAAAATTCATGCGTACCATGGCTAGCCTCACCCATTAAAACTATCGATGCGTCAGCAATAAAACTGAGTACAGAATCGAAATCTTCAGATGCCCCTTTTATTGGATTAACATATTGCGAAAAAGGGTCAGTTTTTGTCTTCATTTTGTTATCCTACGATTATCTTGGGTTATCGTCGTCAGGTCCGATAATAGTGGGAACTTCTTTGACGACGTCTTTGGCTTTTTTGTCATCACGCAGACCTTTATAACGACCAACACGCAAGCGCCCAGCTTTGGTCCACTGCGCAAATTGGAATTCGGCCACCGTATTCGGCTTCACCCACACAATATCTTTTGTAGTATCATCATAATCAGTAAATGGACATTTTTTTGTGACAAGCTTTCGTAACTTTTTGTCCAAAAATGCGAGTGTTTCTCGACTATATCCTGTTCCTACTTTCCCGGCATATTTGAGTTTACCGTTTTGGTAATAGCCAACCAATAAGGCGCCGAAATACGTGCGTGAACCTTTTGGTTTGGTATAGCCAGCAATGACTAACTCTTGTTTCATGATGCATTTAAACTTAAGCCACTCAGATGAACGCCTACCAACATATTGACTTAAAGCATTCTTGGCAATAACACCTTCCCACCCTGTTTTGCATGCTTTTTTAAAAAGCTTAATGCCGTGTTTCGCTGTGTGCTCGGTGTAAGTAAGTTTGGTATTGTAACGTAACAATTTTTTCAAAAGTTTTTTTCGCATAGAAAGTGGTAATTTGCGAATATCATAGCCGTCAACATACATAAGATCAAAGATATAATAACTAACTGCTATTTGCTGTGCTCGAGAACGAAGTTTTGAATCATGACGCACGTTGATACGTCCCTGAAGCAACTCAAAATCTGATAATTCCTTTTTATTCACACTTACTATTTCGCCGTCAATAATAAAATTATCGGCCACCTGCTTTTTAAGTGCAGTTACCAATTCTGGATAAATCGCATTTATTCTTTTACGATTGCGTGAAAAAAGTGTTACTAAACCGTTTTTTTTAAATGCCAAACAGCGCTCGCCATCAAACTTGTGTTCGTAATACCATTCATTATTGGAAAAATATTTTTTTGTCAGTGTCGCCAACATCGGTGCGACAAACGGAGGCTGCGCACATTTTTTCACCTTGGCAAAAATTTCAGCGCTTAACTTTTTAATATCATTTTTATCAGTCATTACGACGTACCTCCGAAAATCTTTTAATTCACCATGCTCTTGCCAGACTAACGACAGAAAAAAAAATTTTTCAAGTATTAATTCATGCAAATAGAGAACCAAGCTGGCTACTTGCATTTGTAAGTTTTTTTTTATTAGTTTATCTTTGAACCTCAAAATACTTAAATGGAGAACCCATGAGTCAGTTCAAAGATCGTTTCGATGCCGCACAACAACTTGCAGAAAAATTGAAAGACTACACCGATAACCCTAATACGATTATCATTGCGATACCTCGCGGAGGCTTGCAACTTGGCTCAGTCTTATCACAAAAATTACACCTCCCTCTTGATGTTATTTTTACTAAAAAAATTGGCTATCCTGGAAATCCTGAATATGCTATCGGTGCCATAAGCTCAACACATGCATTTATCAACGAACCGTATGCCAGTCACCCCATTCTTAAAAATTATATCGCACAAGAAACCGAATCTATCCGAAAATTACTTCGAGAAAGGGCCCACAACTATCGCGGTGACGTTCCTGCACCCAACCTAAAAGACAAGACAGTTATAGTTGTTGATGATGGGGTAGCAACCGGAAGCACGCTGCTTGCCACATTGGCACTTATCAAACAAGATACACCCAAAAAAATTATTGTCGCATTACCGGTATGTCCGGAGAATACGCTCGCGCTTATAAAAGAACAAGTAGATGAAGTTGTTTGTCTACTCGTTCCAGAGGTTTTTTTTAGTGTAGGCCAATTTTATGAAAAGTTTGGACAAGTAGATGATCAAGAAGCTATTGAGCTTCTCAAAAATGCCTATCACAAATAATTCATGCGATTTTTAAAAAGGATATCTAATGGAAATAATCAGCAAACAAGTGCGTATTGCCGTTGGTGAGTCGTTTATGCACGGTGATTTAACACAGGTACCAGATGAAAAAGGCTTAGTAATTTTTGCACATGGCAGCGGAAGTAGCCGTTTGAGCAGTCGAAATAAATTTGTTGCGCACATTTTACAAGATGGCTCTTTTTCAACATTGCTTTTTGATTTGCTCACCATGGAGGAAGAACAAATAGATCAATACACGCGTGAATTTAGATTTAATATTCCATTATTGGCAGAACGGCTTGTAAAAACAACTCATTGGATTAAGCACGAACAAAAGGTCGAATGCTCCATCGGCTACTTTGGTGCAAGTACCGGAGCCGCCGCTGCATTAATCGCTGCTGCACAATTACCACAAGAAATTGATGCTGTTGTTTCGCGCGGTGGACGACCAGATTTGGCTGGGGCATACCTGAGCAAAGTAAAAGCGCCTACGCTTTTGGTTGTTGGTGAGCGAGATTACGACGTTATTACACTCAACCAAGAAGCATACGCGCAACTTACGTGTGAAAAAAAACTAGAAATTGTTTCCGGGGCTACGCACTTATTTGAGGAAGAAGGGACACTCGATAAAGCGGCCAGACTTTCTCTGGCATGGTTTACTCGCTATCTCGCATAAACACTCAAACTTTTACGCTTGTTACGCATCAAATTTGATAACATTTAATTACTAATGATACACAGGAAGCTAAACTGTCGCTATACTGTCAGAAGTAAAAAAATTTTTTGGAGATTGTATGAGGTCATATCAATTTTTCTTGTTGTTTGTGAACTTTGGTATTTTTGAAATTTTGCATGCAATGGACTTTTCCTGTCGTCCAGAAGACGTGTTACAATTACCTAGTCTGGCAAAAGTTACGGATAAGGACAATTGGACAATTCTCCATAAAAGTGCGTATCACGGAAATGTAGGTTCAATCAGAAATATCCTGGAAAGTAGGATGTCTGACAAAGACAAAAGCAATCTCGTTAATGCAAAAGATAAATACGGACAGACGGCTGTATGGTGGGCAGCACGAATGGGAAAATATGAAACTTTGCGGCTGCTGCTTAATGCCGGTGGCTATGTAAATGCAAGTGATTTTCAACATCGCACACCCCTTCATGCTGCAGCTAAATCTGAAAGACGTGAACCAATTGTCGTTCTCCTCAGCCGTGGCGCCAAAGTAAATGCGATTGACGAACTAGCGCAAACACCTTTGCACTATGTTTGCGGAGCAGGGTGCGAAGGAGCTATCCTCGAAAATGAGCGCTTAGGCGAGTTAGCGGAGGTTTTACTAGAACATGGCGCCAACATGCGCGTCAAAAATAGCCGCGGAATAAGTTCTCTTGCAATCGCTATTCGTAAAAACGTGTATCCTATACTAGCTGCTTGTATCAAATGTGGTGCTTCGTTAGATGAAATAGTTCATACCGTGCCAGATCCCACGCAACTTGCACTTTATCTCAAGCGTGAGCGGCCGACACTCTTACGACGAAATCAAATTTGGAATGACTGGGTTAACAAAGCTGTCACAGCTTACTTGGTTAGCCATGCAACAAAAATTGGTCCTAATGGTCGAACTGCTTTACACCACTTTTCCGACTCGGTCGAATTCGAACAAAGTGACGCTGAACTCAATGCTGAATTTATCGAAACACTTATCAGCGCTGGCGCCAACATGAGCTTATACGATAAATATGACCGATCACCAATTTATTTAGCATCCCGCTCTCGTTTTTACCCAATTTTGGCCGTCTATATACAGCATGGAGCAAGCATAGACGAAGCTACTTCTGGCATGAGGTCATCTGGAATGGTACAACTTGCGCGTTATTTAAAGCACAACCACAACGACCTACTCAATAGAACTCCTGAATGGAATGATTGGGTTCGAAAAACACTCGCAAAAGTTTGAAATAGCAGGACATTTTTGCAAATTATCTTTGCCGTCACACAATTCGACTATTTTGCCAGTATCAATGTAATAGACACGATCGAATATTTTACGAACAAATAACATGTCATGACTAGCAACACCAATAGTAATTCCCTGAGCTGCCAAATTCTGCAAAATCGCTATCAAACTATCCGTGTTAGCCGGATCAAGTGCTGCACTTGGCTCATCCAGGAGCAGCGCAGTAGGCTCGAGACACAGCGCACGTGCAATAGCTACTCGTTGCTGCTGACCACCTGACAGCTGCACTGGGTATTTATCAACATAATCTCCGATGCCCAATCGATTGAGTATGCGCTTGGCTTTTTTTACTGCTTCCTCACGGCGTATTCCATGGATCAATAGCGAGTCAATACAATTTCCCAGTGCCGTAAGATGAGGAAATAAGTTAAATTCTTGAAAAACATAACCGATCGTTTTAGCACGTTGCGTTGGTCTCATATTTGCAATACACGTGTTGTTGATAAGTATCTGTCCATCTGTTGCGCTAATAATCCCGGCGATTGATTTGAGAAGCGTTGTTTTGCCAGCGCCACTTTCACCAAGAAACGTGGTTATACGGCCCGGTATAAGCAAGCACGTGGCGCCATCGAGTACCAACTGATTTTTTATGCGCATCGATAAACGAGTTACGGTAATCATAGTGTCTTCCTCTTTTCGAGATATATCATGAAACACTGCAACAATCCGGATAAAAAAAGATAGATGCATGCTATCAAAAAATAGATGCTCACAGGATTAAGCTCGCGAGAGATAATATTCATACCTGCACGAGTAAGATCCATTACACCAATAGTGGCCAGTAAAGAAGTACTTTTAAGCAACTGCTCAAATTCACCAAAGATTGCCGGCAAAGCATTGGCGGCAATCTGCGGAATGATTATGCGGACAACAGTGCTGATCATTGGATAACCGAGTGCTTTGCATGCTTCCCATTGCCCACGCGGAACCGCATTAATGCCAGCGCGAATTATTTCAGTCATATAACCGGAGGAGCAAAAGCAGAGTGCTCCCGTTGCCGCAATGAATCCCGGAACCTGTATGGTCAAAAGCGCGGGCAAAACAAAATATGCGATAAGTATTTGCACGTAGGCAGGGATCCCCTTGGCGATAAAAGTATAGATACGTATTATGTGGCTGATTTTGTAATTTAAGTAACGGCTGCTACTTATCCCAAGACAGCTTCCCACAACCTGACTGATAGCACATGAAGTAAGCCACGCAACGATCGTGGTGAGCGTTCCACGTAGCAATAGTGGTACATACACACTTACGTTGCTCATGAAATCTCCCAAGTAGTTTCTAGCTTTTTGATGGTACCTTCACTGATCATCTGGTCAACAGCTTGCTGCACTTGTTGAGCAAGTAACGCATTTTCTTTTTTTATCGCGATTCCAACGCCGTATTCTTGATCTTCAGGGGCGAGCGGCACGTTCATCATTTGAATCTCGGGATAGCGGTTTTTAAATTTACGTGCAATAGCAGGCTCCACAAAAGCAGCATCAGCTCGACCATATTTAATGTTGAGCAATGCATCATCAACCCGCTCGGTTGGTTTTTTTGTGATGAATGGGTATCTGCTGAGCGCGGCATCTTGTGCCGAGGCTGGTTCTACACAGACGGTCAATCCAATCATATCCTCAATACACTTGATGCAGTCGGGTATTTTTTGCCAAAAAAGCATTGGATATGAAGTCATGTTTTCGCCGCCATAGCGAATGAGGGTAACGTTTTTGAGACGATCTTGTGTGATCGATATTCCCCACATAATGGCGTCGATAGAATTTTGTTGAAGTGCAATAAAAAGTGTCGCCATTGAACCGAGATCTTTGATTTTTAGTTTTTTGCCCATTTTTTGTGTGAGCAGTGAAGCAACGTCGATATCAAAACCTTCGTACTCACCACGCTCGTCCACGCTGACAAAAGGTGCATAACCACTTGCAGTGCCAACAACAAAAATAGTATCGTCGCGTTTTGTGATGCGGTTTTTAATTAAAATATAACTGGTAGTTGCTAGCAGCGCTGCTGTAAGCATGATTAATTTGGTATTCATGAAATACTCCTAAAATTTAACGATAACAACAACAAATAATGGCCAAACGGTTATTACCGTGGTCTACGGTTTGTTAATTTTTTGAAAAATGTATGTGATAGCTAACGCTGAAAAAGCGTTTAATGTGAATGATGATGGGGATGGTAATGAAGATGAGAAGCAAAAAGGCGTATACATGCAAATTGCATGCTGTTAATTAGGCGGTAATTGCGAGAAATGTTTATTGGTATCATTTTTACTCCTTCAGATACCGTGGCATTTAAAATGCACTCAAAAATATTTTATTACACAAAATTCTCTTTGTCAAGTTTTTTGATGCATGTTATTTTTGAAAAGGAATATTTTAGTTTTGCCAAAATCCGTTTTTGGTGAGAAAATAATGATAAGAAAAATATTGATAAATGCGTAAAGACTAACTAACTATGAAAAAGTTTTTTATAGCTCTTGGTATTGCATGTTATGTTTGTATTTCACGGGCAATGCTTGTAAAGTTGCCAGATACTGAAACACTTCGAACTCGTTTTGCTAATGCTGGATTTTACCGTCTAGTTACGGAAACAAACATTATTGCTCAGTTGGCTAACAAACATACGAACGTTCTGAGTTTGTTTTTGGATGTTGAGTTGATTTTATCTGTCTATGAGCATGAATTACACGATTCACGAGCAGTTTTAGCGTTGGAAAAGCGCAAATTTGAATTATTGGGACTTATTCTGTATGGAAAGCCTCAGGAGCTGGCTGAGTTACGGACTATTTTCTCAACTATTGCTGATTAGGACGTTTTTTTATAACTATAGGCATCATATTTATTTGCTTATCTAGTTTTTTTACCGCCCATAAGAAATGCGGCATATTCATCATTTTTTGGTACTAATGAGCAGCCAAAAACAAGTTTTGGTCCTACAAATATTTCATACTGTGGAGCAAAACAATCATTTCTGAAAAATACTCGCTGAGTATCAAATACAAACATACGTTGATGCTCAAGTAATTGACCTAATTTCGTAATAGCTGGCTGTCCCCAATAAATAAATTGATCATCTTTGCGCTCAAAAATATGTACTGTTCTGACGCTGCAGGGATCGAACTGCAAAATGAATGTAAGTGCCTCAAGCCGATGTCGCGGATCATCACTTTTAAGTTCTTGGTATGCAAGTTTGACGGCGGCTTTGACGTCGTGGTGGGGTTTTTCTTGCATGGCAAAATTTGTACAGAAAAACATCAAGAATGTTGACGTAAAAAAAACTTTTTCTATAATATTTTGCATAATAAAATCTACGACTACTTCTGGCTGATCGAACAAAATAAAATGTCCGCTGCTATATAAAGTTTACTCTGAAGTCGCCAATTTTTTAAGTGCTGCGTAAAGTGGGAGATTGCCAACTTCTACTTGGTTTCTGAGGAATCGATATATTTTTAATGTCGCTTCTTCGGCTGAAATCTGCTCTAAATTAATACTATATTGTAAACCAGAGCAATCGCATTGACCGGAAAAATAATACGCATACAGCAATTCTTTTCTTTCACGAGTTGTGTATATCATGCGAAGAAGCGCAGAATTATACTTAGCTTGAGACGTTTTTTTGTTTTCAAAAACCCGCACTTCACTTGCACACGAGCAAATACCAGATTGGACAGCGTCTATAATTTCGGCTGCGCTCATGCACATGCCGGGATATGTTTGCGTAGTAATTATTTCAGACCAATTGTTTTCATCACAATCCGTTTTGGGGATAAATTCTCTGCAAGGGCGTAAATCAATTGGTTGTATTGAACGAAAATAATCAGGAATTTGTACTAACAAATTAATAGCTCTATTATTTGGAGCTGATATACAAATTGGCATCAAAACGGTTATTCTGTCTGGTTGTATATCGGGTTGCTCCATGGCCGAGATGGCGCAAAAAAATGATAAAAAAAGAAAAACATAAAAACGTTTCATGAAATTATTCCTGGAATTTTTTGAAGCCGACCGAAATATTAATAATAAAAGTATAAAGATATTTTCTGAAAAATCACAGAAAGTTGTTTTTAAAAGTCACCAATCTTTTTACTTCGCATTTTTTTAATTACGCTGCGATATGTTTTTGCCTTTAATCTGGCTTCTTTTGCGCTTTTTGGTATACGTGTTTTCATGCGCCGTTTGGGAACATACAGCGCTTTGCGTATCGTATTTGCAAGACGTTCTAGTGCTAATTCTTTATTTTGTTGCTGGCTGCGCGAGGTGCTATTGGAAATAATTAAATCATCGTCGATAGTTAAGCGTGATGCTAACTTTTGTAAAACACGTTCTTTTTGTGTATTGCTTAAAGCGGTTGTTTGTCTTACATTCCAACGCACGGTTATACGTGTACTGGTTTTATTCACATGCTGGCCTCCGGGACCCTCTGATCTGCTTGCGGTTATCTTAAGTTCACGCTCAGGAATAGCGATGCTATTTTTAATTGGCAAATCTTTTTTCACCACTACATCCATCTCGATCATAATCACGATACTGATTAACCATCGCACGAATAGCTTCTATGACTACTTGTGGCTCATCAAATAAAATAAAATGTCCACTTTTTTCTGCAAAAATCTGCATACTTTTGTGTGAATTCTTCAAAAAATCTTTTTGTAACTCAGGCCACACTTTATCATATTCTTGCATACGTGCACGATCGTGAGGAAATATGTCAGCACGTTTTTTGCATCCGGTTAAAACTATGAGCGGCTTTTCGAGTAATTGATTTTCTGAATTTTTTAGTTGTTGCATGCTCGTTTTAAAATTCGTCCATTCACCGTTACTAGCTCGTTGTGCTTTTGGCAACTTTTTAAGTGGTTCAATCGCAGCGCGCAACTGCACAGGTATGATAGTATTTACTGCAGGTGCAAGCAGATGCCACGAACGCAGCATGTTCGCACAATACTGCGACACCCTATTTTTCAGCGCCCAATTTTTGAGCCATCCATCCCAACCGGGTTTGAATTGTGCATCAATTTTTTCAAAAACTTCTAACTGATCTTCATGAGATGCGTCAACCAAAATAACCCCAAAAACATCTTCAGGATATGTGTTTGCATATAATCGCATATTTATACCACCTGAAGAGTGTCCTACCAAAATATAGGGGGTAGGTATGCGAGCTTTGTGTAGTAATTCGTGTAACTCGATGGCGATATTCTCGCTTGTACGAGCCAATGGGCTTTCGTCGCTCCAGCCAAGTCCCGCACGGTCATAACTGCACACACGTGCAAACTTTTCAACTTCAGGTTGCACCAAACCCCAATACAAGTGATTTCCACCAAGGCATGCATCAAGAATTACGGTTGGTGCGCCGGTTCCAGTATCATGAATATGCAATTTATAGCCGCCAATATCTATGAGCGTTCCATTAAGTCCAAAGGCGGATTGAATCGATAAAAGAAACCAAAAAAATATTTCTTTGTTCATAATATTTGACCCGAATTTTATCTAACTTATTACAGTATATCATTTTTATCTTGAAGATTAATTTTGAGATGTTTTTTTGATAAGATCTTTAAAGAAAATTCACTAGCCGTTTCCCTTTTTTAATTTGGTTGCGGCTAATGAATTTTCTTAAGTTGAATAGACAAATTAATTACGCATAAGGTCTATTTAATGTCCACACATATATCGCCAATTTTTTTCCCCGAATTACATTGAGGAGGTGGGGGAAGGCGGCTGATGGTAATGGTTGTGCCGTCTTTCAAATCAGTTAATTTTTTTTCAAGTATTTGATATTGACAGTAGCTAATGACGATTCTTATGTCTTGGCTATCGGTGGATAGGTTTTTGGGAGTTAAGTTTGGTAGTGGATCGGTTCCGTGCAGATTTACGTTTGATGGTATCGTATAGGTATCTGATGTGACTTTGATTGTATCGCTCTGCTTAAAGCTGTGCGGGGCTTGGACATACTTTATGAATTTTATGTCAAACGAATTATTCTCATTAGCTGGCTTTTTAAAATTGATTGTTTTGGCTTGGCTTACCCAGATGTTGAATATAGCTACTGAATATAAAAGAAACCTGACTACTGACTTCATAATAACCTCCTCTTTTAGTTTATGAAGTTTAACTATACAGTTTAAGCTTACTACTACTACTACTACTACAAGGGTTTTATTGAAAGAAGGTGATGTCTAGTTTGAAGTGCAACGTCCTTAATTTATATGTACTGAATTTTGAGATGTGAAGTACCGAATATTTTTTGTAAAATTCCAAAATTTTGCGTACTAGGCAATTATTCGGTTTTATGGTAAGCTGAAAACATAACGTTTTGGATAAGATAAATCTAGCTCACAAGATGGTATTGGTAAAATACAGTAATTATTCAAAATAGTAGACTTGTTAAAAAACTATATAAAATTTATATATAAATATAAAAAGGATTCTTTTGAATAATTTTACTGATCTTAATTTATTGCCGGCCATACAGAAATCACTCGATCGACTTGGTTTTACTCAACCAACGGAAATCCAAGCGCAAGTAATCCCATTATTGCTTGCCGATTTAAAGCAGGATATCCATGCACAAGCACAAACAGGCACAGGCAAAACACTTGCTTTTGGTATTCCACTTTTACACGCGATTGATCCAACGCAAAAAAACGTTCAGGCACTTATTGTTGCGCCGACGCGTGAATTGGTCATGCAAATTTACGAAAGTATTAAAGAAATTGCGCATCAAACTGGTATTGTTTTAGAGCCCATTTATGGTGGTATGCCAATTGAGCGACAAATTGCAAATATTCGACGTGGCACACATATTATTGTGGGCACACCAGGACGTCTCAATGATCATTTGCGAAGAAAAACACTATCTCTGGATAATCTAAAGATTCTTGTACTTGATGAAGCCGATATTATGCTTGATATGGGTTTTAAAGAAGAAGTCGATGATATTTTGATGCAAGCCCCTAAAAATCGCCAAATTTGGCTTTTTTCCGCAACGGTGATGTCTGGCATTAGGCAGCTTATTAAATCTCATATGCACGATGTTGCGGTGATCAGAGCAGCAACAGATAAGGGCGTGATCTGTTCACAAGTTAAACAATATTATTGTATTGTGCCATCGCGCAAACGCGTGGAAGTTACCGGACGTTTTATTGAAGCTAATCCTGATTTTTATGGCATTATTTTTTGTCAAACAAAAATATTAACCAGTGAAGTTATGGAACAACTGGCAAGTCGGGGTTTTAAAGTTAACTGTTTGCATGGTGACATGAAACAAGCGTTGCGCAACAAGGTAATTAGAGGATTTAAAAATAAAGATTTCAATATTTTGGTAGCAACTAACGTTGCAGCACGAGGTTTGGATATTTCAGATCTGACGCATATTATCAATTTTTCGATACCAGAAGAACACGAGAGCTATATTCATCGTGTTGGCAGAACTGGTCGTGCGGGCAAAGAGGGAGTGGCTATTGTTTTTGTTACACCAGATCAAGTTTATCGTGTCAAACGTTTGGAAAAAATTGCACAAACGCGTTTGCAAGAAATACAGATTCCAACATTAGCAATGGTAATAAACGCAAAAGTTGGTGCAGTATCTGATTTTATTGAACAAGCGAAAAAACCTGATCGCAAATTATCTGAAGTTCATCAGGCAGTCAAAGGTCTTATTAATTCGTTTACTGAAGATGAGATTCGCAACTCACTTGCCATGGCACTTGAAGATAAATTTTTTAAAGATATTAGTCACGAAGACTTAAGTTATACTTCTTATGCTGCATCGAGTGAACCAATGAATGCGCCACAAGAAATTTGTTTAGAGCTAGGTTTGCACGCAGGATTAACTGAAGAAGCAGCTCGCGTCTATGTTAGTCGAACTTGCAATCTAAAATCACATGATATTCGCAAAGTACGCGTACTTGATAAGCGGACGTTTATTTCTGTTCCTGAGAATTGTCTACAAGCGTGTGTTGATGCAATGCGCGCATCTCCGTTTACCAAAAAAGCACCACGTATTTCTATAGTAGAAGATGTTCGTCAAGGCGGTGGCGGAAGATTCGAGCGCCGCGATCGTGGTGGAAGTAGATTTGGTTTTAGAAGTAGCAATCCTATGCGAAAGCGTCGCCGTTAATTTTTTGCTTTAGAAAAGATCAGATGAGTTTATGTACATAGTTTTTTTCGGGTAGCGGTTTTTCTATAGATAGTAGCGAGATTATTATCTCAAGTTTTTGCAGATTTAAACCCGGTCAATTCTAGAGCTTCTAAAATTATCGTGCGCATACTTTTGCCCAATATAGCAGCCCTAGCTTTGAGTTGGCGGTGTATTTTTTTGGGGATGTCGAGAGTAATGCGCAATAAATCATTGTTTCGATTCATAATTGTCCTTTGTCTCTATTAGCATATACACACATAATAACATAAACAAAGAAACCATGAGCATGGAAATACTATATTATTTCGGCAATTTTTCTAAATCAGCTGGAGTGCTGGCCAAAATAATCTATTTTTTATAATTACTTTTTGTATCGTTCGTAAGTGCCTATAGTTTCTACGCGTGCTAAAATATGATCTTTTGCTGCAGTAAAAAAAACAGGCGCTGTTGCACAATCTTTTAAATCAAGCACGGTGTTAAGAGCATATAATTGCACGCTATAGCGCTGATTATCTGGGCTTGGTCGTGGATATGGTCCTGTATAATGACATTTGCCAAGATCATTGGTGCCAACATGAGCACCGTCTGGAATTACTCCAGTTTCGATAACACGTGTAGTTGCAGGAATGTTATATATTAACCACAAAACAAGTGGATTGCTTCTGTTTGGAGCATCAAGATCCTCCATAAGAACGGCAAAAGATTGCGTATTTTCTGGAACGTCGTCCCATTCAAGCCTGGGTGATAATTCTTGGCCGTCACACGTATATTTCGGTGGAATTTTGTTGCCATAACGATACATAAATGCATCAATTTTCAATATCATTTGAAGCTCCTTTTTGTTGTCTAAAAATAGCTTAAACAAGCGTTAATCACTTTTACAATACATGATTAACTAAGCAAAGTTAATACTGGTTAGTTTGTTATTTTTATTATTTGTTTTAATAAGAAAAAACTAAAATACGTGCGTTTATGCTATTTGCAGCGGATTTCTTTTAATGGTATTTGTAAAACAATAGTATTGAGTAAAGTTAGTTATCAAGGGATTCAAGAATAGAGATTTTAATGTGTTAGTCGCAACAAATGTTGCGGCACGTGGGTTGGATATTTCTGACTTGACACATGTTATCAATGAAGAAATTAAAATTCCAACGCTGGCCGAAGTAGTTAATACCAAAATTGGTGCTGTTTCTGATTTTATTGAGCAGGCTCAATTACAGGCGTGTGTAGATGCAATTCGTGATAATCCAATTACCAAAAAAGCGCCGCGCGTTTCCCTAGTCGAAGATGTTGGGAGTACACATCGTCGATACCAACGGCATGCACCAGAGGGAAGGTTTTTTAGTCGTAGTCGCCGGATGCAAAAGCGGCGCCGCTAGTTTTTTTCATACCTTCGATTTCAAACAATGCTTCAATTTCGACGTTTACGTCAAATGGTAGTGATTCTAAAATAAGCGTTGTCATTTTTGGATTTTTTGTAAGGTTAAGTATTTTTAATAATAATGCTGACGCTCTCTGTGTTATTTCGCTTGGTCGGTATAAGTTTGAGCTACTGCGGATGTAGCTGGTGATTTGATGACATTCTTTTACTTCCTCAGTATGCTGGAGCGCACTTTTAAGATGTGCCAATATCGCGAGCATGCATAGTTTACTTTCTTTTTTGATGCGTTCAGTATACGTGAGCGCGCTTGATGATTCTCTGAACAGCGCTCCATGCTTGTCTACTGGTGGTTGGGCGCAAATTTGAATAAAATTGTTTTCGCGTGTGCATTGGCGCGGATCTGGTTTAAGTGCAGGAATGGTTAGTGTCACTGTGTTTGGCTCGTCTTCAGGTTCTGTGATTTCATGCTCCATGCTCAGTGTTGACAACGTAATCGTGGCGAAGATGCACATGAACATGCATTTCATATTCCCCCTTAATATTTGTTATTTTTTAACGTATCGAGTGGCTCAATGTTTTGATAAGAAAAAATAGAAAAATGGGGAACTTTATGCAGTTTGCAGCCGATCTCTTTTAATGATAATGGTAAAACAGTAGTATTGAATAAAGCATGAATTAAGGGAGAAGGTTATGAATAAGCGCGTTTTTTGGATTTTGTTGTCATTTATTGCTGGTTGCTTAGGTGCACGACCAATCACACCAAGCACTCGTATTGCGCTGCTTGATTTAACATTGCGCTCATCAGCAAGTTATCGTGTATTCATTTCATTGGAAAAAGCAGTTGGTACTACTGTGGTATATCTCCATCCATCAAAAAAACTTGCACATGATTTGTGCGGTTGCGAAGGTGTATTTATAGCATTTGATCCCTACTTTTTGAGAGCTGGTTTGTCAGAATATACGAATTTAACTATTGAACCACTCAAACAATTTGTTGCTCAGGGTAAAAAGTTTATCGGTTTGTTGTTGCCCGAGCAGTTGGTGGATGCAAAAACGAGTAGCTTAGTTACAAAATTTCTTGCTGACATTGGTTTAATATCAGCTACCTATGAAGAAGATATACAATTATTTTTGGCGCATAAACGTTCGGCAGTTCCTTCTTATACAACGGCTCAACAAACTGCTGATAAAGCGCATCGGTCGCTTCCGCACTTTGCTCATGTTATAGCGCTTCCTCAACAGCGAGTGCCGGGGATATTGGATAATAATATGCCAATGGGTATTTTTTGGACTGCTGAAAACGACAATCACGTATTATTGACCACGCGTGCGACGCTTACGTTTGCTGACTTGCATGAAGAGGGATTTTTAAATCCAATTGATCCTAAAACGCGAAAAGATTTGTTACGTGCGACCATGAGTATGCTCAGTTATGTTCAGGAGCAGTGTTCGCATATCAATAACGAACCTGTTCCCACAATCGATTGCCGAGTACTTAACCAATTGGTAGGCAAAAAAACAGAACAGCTTACGTGTACGGCATTTGAAAAACAACAAGGGATTTATAAGTGGACGAGCAATGGGATTTCATGTGGTTGGTTGAGTGTTGATTATGATAGAGAGTTGATGCCAAAAAATCTTGCATATGTGGCCCAAACTGATTTTGATGTATTATGGCTTGAATTGCCAATGGGCTTGTATCAAGATCCTGCAAAATTTGACGAAAAGATGGCGTATTTTGCGCAACAGTTACTCAAAGCGTACAAAGATGCACATCGTGAATTACCAAAAATTATTATAGATTTTAATCTTGGCGCAATCTTGCAGTGGCACAAATATGCTTCGATGCCAATTGATATTTATGGTAATCAGTACCAAAATGTTCCTGCACCGTTTGATTTTGATGGTTTTTGGCATCCAGCAATTATTGCGGTGTTTAAGACCGTTATAAAACAGTGGCAGACTAGTACTCATCGGCAAATTCCGATAGATGGTGTTTTGTTTAATCTTTATTTCTGGAACACAAAGAATCATAAATATGTGATGCCTTTTTATTCGAACTTGATCGATGTGAGCGATTCAGCATGGGATTATTATACGCTTAAAAATACTGTGCGTGAGCCGCTGACATCTGCACATGGGCGTGTCAATTATTTGATGCGTACCAATAATCTTGAAAATTATTTGGCAACACTTGAAGCGGGAGCTTTCGAAATTGGACAGCGCATTGCAAATGATGTGCACGAATTGTTGCCGTGTGCCATGCTCGGTATTTATACGAGTGCTCCACTTGATACGTGGTTTTATCGTGGATTTGCCCGTGCATTAGGAAGTGAAGAGCGACCACTGCTTTGGTTTACTGAAAATCTTGATTTTTATGGGCATCAAGAATGGCTTGCTAATAACAAAATTCATGCATTGCATTCGACCAATATTCTTTTGCATCATTTTAATAATAAAAAAGATGTTGCAAATATCAACCAACTCGCTAAATCGCATGACGGCTTGTGGTATTCACGCGTTTCGCGTATTGGTGAAAAATATCAGCCAGACAAGTGGTGGTCAGCGGAAGCAACAACTATGGTACCAGAAGAATTGGTAAAAATTATTGGCAAACAAGCGCGCAAATAAAATTTATTTTTTATAATCGCGCCTAAATTTTTTTAAAAACCGATCGTCCCGAGTGATTTTGCTTTTGAGCAA
>Ga0265592_1000610_pt1 | contig 17756 bp, 15 predicted proteins | sample saktaG_7_FD_190141 | JGI IMG/M metagenome (GOLD analysis project Ga0265592, IMG submission 190141) | Saline water microbial communities from Sakinaw Lake, British Columbia, Canada - sak_2010_1_5_120m | ecosystem: Environmental > Aquatic > Non-marine Saline and Alkaline > Saline ... | reverse complement strand
GGCAAGAAGATCGAATTCGGCGGGCGCATTCAGTTTTTGAGCGTTAAGGATAAATCGTGGGACAGTATCGTCATGGACCCAGCGATAAAGAGGGAAGTCAGGGCTAATACCATCAACTTCCTGGACAAAAAGAACCGCTGGGCGGAGTATGGGATACCTCAGAAAAGAGGCGTTCTGCTGGCCGGCGAGCCGGGTACAGGTAAAACGGTAATCTGTAAAGCGTTAATGGCGGAGGCCGATGGAGTGACCTGTATCACTACCAATGCCTACGGGTTGAGCGGCGATGAGTACGTCACCGAGCTTTACGAGATGGCCCAGGACCTCAGCCCGTGTATCGTTTTTATCGAGGACATAGACCTGATAGGGCTAAACCGAGAAGAGTATCATTACCAGAGTGGTCCTGCATTACTTTCGCTTCTCAACGTGCTCGATGGAATTGAAGATAAGCATGAAATTGTTACCGTAGCTACCACCAATAACCTGGAGTCGCTGGATAGGGCTATAAGCCAGCGCCCTTCACGGTTTGACTGCGTGGTGAAGATTCCTCTCCCGTCACTGGAAGAGCGAAAAGAACTGATTAGCCTGCTGTGTCAAAAAATACCTGTAGATGCAAGCACTCAAGACTATATTGCCCACAAAGCAGAGCACTGTACGCCCGCTCAGTTGCAGGAAGTTATCTTCAGCCTTGCAATACAGCGCCCGGACGAATTGCTCGAATATCAGTCAACGCATCTAAAGGTGAGTAAAAGTGATATCGATGCCGTTATTTCGAAGATAAATGGCAGAAACAAATACCAGATTGGATTCACTATACGGGGTAATCACAATGGTGAAAAGCCTGACCTTGCGGTAACCAGGAAGTTGAATTAGCGGACAAGGAAAATTGCGGCATTTCCCTCACATCTTAACAGGATTCTAATATTCACTTGCTACCATTGAACTATTACCAGCTATTAATAATTCCTTAACATTTGTGTTATAACATTAGTTAAATATAACGAATTGTCAGGAGGACTGGACGTGGCAGGCAAAAAAGTTCTGGTAGTCGATGATGATGTGAAAACGGTGGAATTGGTCAAGCTCTACCTGAAGAGAGATGGCTACCAAGTTCTTACCGCTTATGATGGTCTGGAGGCTTTGCGGCTTGCCAGGGAGGACCATCCTGACCTTATTGTTCTGGACCTGATGCTGCCCGATATCGATGGACTCGAGGTCTGCCGTGCCCTCAGGAATGAATCCGATGTATCGATAATTATGCTGACTGCAAGAACCACCGACGGAAACAAGTTAGCCGGCCTGGAGTTGGGAGCGGATGATTATGTGACCAAGCCCTTCAGCCCCAGGGAACTGGCAGCCCGAGTTCGGGCAGTGCTGCGGCGCTTGCCCGGAGAGCGCGGCCCTGCAGAAATTAAGCGTGGCGAGCTTACTGTGAACTTCGTTAAGCATAAAGCATTTCTTGCTGGTAAAGCATTGAACCTCAGCCCAACAGAATTCAAGCTACTGGGAATACTTGCCAGGGAACCAGGGAGGGTTTTTAGCCGAGCCCAGCTTATCGAAGAGGCACTTGGCTATGATTTTGTTGGCTTCGACCGTACAGTGGATGTTCACATCCTCAACCTGCGTCGAAAACTGGAACCAGATCCCAACCATCCTGAATACATAAAGACGGTATATGGAGTTGGCTACAATTTCCTGGAGGGCGAGCAATGAAAGATAGTCTGCAGTTCCGTATCATGCTGGCTTTTAGCCTGGTTATACTTGTAACTATAGGCGCAGTATTTTTCTTTTTTGATCAGGCTACCAGAACCAGGATCCAGAGCTTTGAGGAGAGCATCGAGTATAAGCTCGAGGCTAGAATGGCAGGCGAGCTATCCCAGTACTACCGGGTTCGGGGGAGTTGGGAGGGGGTTCAGCCTCTTGTAGAACAATTGGGAAACGTTTCTGAACGGCGGATTATACTGGTCGATACTGAGAAAATAGTAGTCGCTGATTCCGAGGGAGACCTTCTAGGAAAGCCTTATGAGTCTGATTCACCGGGCACGATTTTACAACCCTCGTGGAAACAAGGTCCCCTGGCAATGCTCTATGTCAGCGAAGCAAAATCAGCTTCACTATATATCCTTTGTAACGCAGTGGGTCGTTTTCTAATCTGGGGAGCTTGCGTGGCAATTGCCATTGCCCTAATAATCACCTTTTTCCTGTCCAGGCGTATCTCAGCACCGATTTGTGCTCTTACGGAGACTGCCAGGAAATTGGGGCAGGGCGATTTCTCTCAAAGAGTACAGGTTAGAGACAAAACTGAAGTGGGAGAGTTGGGCCAGGCTTTTAATTCCATGGCTGGCGACCTGGAGAAAGGCGAGCGGTTGCGACGAAATATGGTAGCTGATGTTGCCCATGAACTGAGAACCCCTCTTTCTAATGTTCGGGGTTACCTGGAGGCAATTCGTGAAGGGGTGGTAAAACCGGATGCTGCTACCATCCGCTCTCTCGAGGAAGAGACAACTCTGTTGTCACGGCTGGTCGATGACCTCCAGGATTTAAGCCTTGCTGAAGCGGGTAAACTGGAGTTAGTTTGCCAGTCTGAAGACGTCGCAGAACTAATCAACCGGACAGTGGCTGCAATGCAAGCTCAGGCAATAGCAAAAGAAGTATCGCTATCCACTGACCTGCCACAGGGGCTGCCCCTGGTTAACATTGACTCGCAGCGGATTAACCAGGTGTTGCGTAACCTCCTGGAGAATGCGCTTGCCCATACTGCTAAGGGAGATGCTATTAACGTAGCTGCTGCACGGCAGGGGGATTGGGTAGAGATAAGTGTAGCCGACACTGGTGAAGGCATTCCTCCTGATGACCTGCCTAACATCTTTGAACGCTTCTATCGAGTGGATAAATCTCGTGCCAGAGCTACTGGCGGCAGCGGACTGGGACTTACCATCGCCAAACACCTGGTCGAGAGCCATGGCGGCAAGATTGAAGTCCAGGGCAAATTAGGAGAAGGCAGCCGTTTTTCCTTCACCCTTCCTGTCGTGTAGTAGCTTGTCCTGTGGCAGTGTGCCTGCCGGGCTACGCCCTCGTCCTGATTATCAGGACAAGCAATGCGGTGACCAGGACAACAACTATGCTAACCATTGCCCATAACAGCTGCGATGGAATGAGTGGTGTTTGCCCGGGTGGGGGTGATGATGTGGGGGGAGATTGAAGTGCTGGCAGCGTCGAGTTACCTGCCTCGGTGGTGAAGACATTAGTCACCCAGTCACCATAGCTGTTGGCATTGATAGCTCTCACCTTCCAGAAGTAGCTGGTGGAATAGTCTAACTCCCTGTCACACCCCCATGCTACGGTTGGCAAGGCATCGTTCCCAGTCAAAGCGACAACTACATCGCTAAACCCGCTATCTTTAGATAATATGAATTCATAGCTGCTGGCATTGGCAACAGAATCCCAGGTGAAGACAGGATTTAGCGCTATTCCGGTGGCACCTGGCGATGGAGATACCTGCCCAGCAGATGATGACATAAGGGCAGGAGTAAATGACCATACGTTGGACCAGGGGCTTTTCATGGGCTCGGTAGCTCTCACTCGCCAATAGCAGGTGATGCCGCAAGTTAGTTCTGGCATAGTGGCGCTGTCGGCGACCGTTATACAGGTATCATCGGTGCTCCCTGACCATAGTATTTGGCAGGCGTCTGAATCCAGGGAGATGCTTGCCTGGTATGCCGTGGCTTCCGATAGCTCTGTCCAATGGAGAAAGAGGTTAGAAACATTGCAATGAGAACAGGAATCAGTCGGGATTACGGCTTCGTCTTCCGGTGCATCGAGGCTCGGGCCGAATTTGCACATGGTATCTTGAAAGAGGTAAATAACCTGGTTGGCAGTGTCGATGCTCCACAGCTCGTTTTGCTCGGCATTCTGCGATAGCTTGAGGTAGGGAAGAGAGTTAGGGAGAACCGTGGTCGGCTCAAACGCAGTGCCTTCGGGCAGTCCATAGTTTACCCAGTCGAACTCAACTTCGTGGAGAACTGGCGTAAAGGGATTCAGCGAGCGTGTCAGACCTCCGCTACTGGCACTGGCCGGCTCCGACCCAAGGGCATAAAGCGTTCCTTCGCTGCCTGTAGCCAGGCCTGCAATACTTTGCCCGTTCTCCTGCGCTGTGATGGTTTCATCGAGCTGCCGCCACCTGGCGGAAGTCCCGATGGTCCACCGCCAGAGCCCGCTATCTGCTGTATTGCTGGCGGCGTAGATAATGCCATTTTCCTCGAAATTAACATCGGCTATGACCTGTATATCACCGCCATCGATAGCCTCAGGAATTTGAGTAAAGTTGTCACCGCCATCGCTGGAGTAAGCGACCTCTCCATCTCTGCCGCCGACGAGTATGGTGTCTTTTCCTGCAATAGCCAGCATATTAATTTCAGAGAGTCCTGTATCCACAGGGTCCTGCCAATCCCAGCCGCCGTCGGTGGTCTTGCTGATGTAGCCATCGGGCAGGGCAATATAGACAGTATCCTCATCGCTTACCACCATATCGATTACCGGGCCCAGGGCTCTGCGCCACTGCCAGGTGTTGCCGCGATTATATGACACCGCCATTAGATTGCCACCTGCCTCAGCGACATAGATAGTGGAATCGTCGCTGTAACTGCTGCTTAATCTCACGATGACAGCATTCGTGTCGGTGTCCATTACCAGCAGACGTTCCCAATACTTGCCAATTTTGTTACCAGCGCTACGCCAGATGCCTTCGGGGCCAGAGTGACTACATGTTGTTATTAACAAACTCTCAGCGTCAGGGGCAGGAGCGATATCAACAAGCTCGATTACAGTGTCTATAAGGCCTAACTGGCACCAGTTATCGCCGTCCAGGCTTGCCGAGACAGCGCTCTCGTCCAGTGCATCGCCGGGACTTTGTGAAGTGCCGCAATAAGCAATGGAGCCGTCGGGGTTCCATGAAACCAGGGCGTTCCCGGGCCCCGTGGGCGGCACGCTCGCTGTGTACCACTTCGGATGTTGGTCAAAGGGTTCCTCGGTTCGCCGTACCTGGACGGGGAAGGTTGCCGTAACCGGGGCTACATCGCCGGCAAGCAGTGTGCCCGAGTTTAGTGTGCCGTGATAGGAGATACTGGCTATGTCGATGTCCGTGCCGCCGTCCGCATCCAGCCGATTAGTGGCATCCTCGTCAATCAGGTAAATATCATCGCCGGCATCCGGCTCACAGTCATAACTCACAAACAAGCTCCGCGATGCTTCGTCTTTACTGGAGTAATCCGATGGCAAAGCGAGCGACGAGTTTATTGGGGCAATGCCTGCGCCGTCGCCCGCCGTGGCGAGCTCCAGCGGATAGTCGTCGAAACTGTCCCATGACGTGCTATCGTTATCGGTGTCACGTTCGCCGAGGCAGAGCCAGGTGCGTTGCTGGTAGGGAGCAGCGACGTCACCAGCGGTGGATGCCACTACTATAAATGTCCTGTCATTCTGATAATCGGGCGAGTAGGCAATCGCCGATATTTCAGCGCCGATGAGTGGTGATGGGTCGATGTGTGATGGGTCGATAGCCAGGTTTTGATTTTCCCATGAGGTCCACATTGAACCTCCGTGGAGCACCCATAGCTGCCCTGTCGTGGAGCCATCGCCCCACTCGGCTGTGCCCACGGCAATTTCTCTATAAGGCTTTCCGTCTTCGGTGTACCTGTCAGATATAGCAATCGCCTGGATATTCCCTGTAAGACCGGGCACATTGCTGTCCTCCCAGCTCTCGCCGCCGTCGAGAGATACGTAAACTGCGCTGCCGCTGTCGGTCACCGCGGCAACTATCCCCTCGTTATCCGGGGCGACCGCGATTTTGCAGGCAGGCAAATCAGCTCCGGCCTCGGACAGGGCAGAGCTGATTTTCTCCCAGCTCATCCCTGCATCCAGCGAGCGGTAGACTTCTGAGTTCTCGCTGTCTATGGCATAGAGGACGCCATTCTGCCCGATTGCAATATCGCTGACCTCCGATGGACTGGTGACAATGTTGTCGGCCATTCCCGGTGAATCGACCTGTTCCCATTCCAGTGCTGCTGCATCTGCCAGGAATGGCTTCGACACAAACACGGTGGATAGCAATAATAGTATAATTAGTGCACAGGGCCACTTTGTTTTCATGACTTTATTTTAATGGTAAAATGTTAATTTCCTGTTAAATTCGCAGGCTTTCTGATTCTCCTGGAGCGCACAGAGAAGTTAATAACTTCTTAACAATTTCCTGTCATACTACATGGCATGAAAGAGCCTGCGTTCCCGCTGAAGGTTACGGTAACAGAAAAGGATGGGTAAATGAAAATGAAAATACTGAATGGAATAAAAACACTGATGAAAAAGAAAATATCAAAGATACTGCTGGCTGTGGTACTGTGCGGAGTCGCTGCTGTCCTGGTAGGCGGTGCTCTTAAATCAGACTCCGAACCAGCGCTGGAGACCAGGCTAGCCACCGTGGAGAGGGGAGACCTCACAGTAGATATCACTGCGGCTGGCAATCTGGCTTTATCTGTCGAGGAAGACCTGGCTTTTGAGATTGCGGGTGCGGTAGAGGAAATCATGGTGGAGGAAGGAGATTCTGTTGAAGAGGGACAGCTGCTGGCCACACTGGACACAGCGGAATGGGATGAGGAGCTAAGCGCGCTGGAGCGTGGGCTGCTTCAGGCAGAGATAAACCTGGATAATGCCAAACTTTCCCTGGAGAATGCTGAGGAGGAAACCACCACCACTTTTACCGGGGGTATTTGGGGAACAACCACCGATCCCAAGGAAATCGATATAAAAGAACTTGAGGTTGAGATGGCTGAGTTGCGCCTCACGGACGCACAGAAAGCGTTAGATGAAGCCCGTGATGCGAGTCCTGAGATTATTGCTCCCTTTGCTGGCTTTATTACGAAAGTATATGTTGAGGGTGGTGACGAGGTTTTAAAGGGAACGCTGGCTGTGCAGCTCGCTGACCCCAGCAAGTTCGAAGCGGATATCCTGGTCAGCGAGATGGATATCTTTCAGGTGAAACTGGGAGGAGAAGCCATGGTTCAGGCAGATGCTATGCGAGAGTTGTCCTTTCCTGCTGAGGTAACCCATATAGCGCCAACAGCTACCATTCAGTCAGGGGTAGTGAACTACGAAGTTAAGGTTGAGCTGCAGCCACTCGAAGCTGTACAACAGGAGCAGATGCCAACAACGATACCGGAGGACTTTCAGCTCAGGGAAGGGCTAACCGTCACCGTGAGCATCGTGGTAGCGCAGAGAAATGATGTGCTGCTGGTACCCAACGGGGCGATTACCACCCAAGCATGGCAGATTTATGTCCAGGTGATGTCACCAGACGGCGTCATTGAAGAGCGTTCGATAACGACTGGCATCCGCAACTGGCAGTACACTGAGGTAACCGACGGGCTCAGCGAAGGGGAAAAGGTTATCATGGCGCAAGAGACTACCTCTACATCGACGGCATCACAACAGGGACAAAGACCGTCGGGAGGATTCATGCAGGGAATGGGGCACATAGATTGATGATTAAATTGCAGGACTTAACCAAAGTCTATCCCATGGGCAAAAGAGAACTGACCGTGCTCAAAGGGATAACCCTGAATATCGAACAGGGCGAACTGGTGGCGATTATGGGTCCCTCCGGCTCGGGAAAGACTACCATGCTTAACCTGATTGGTTGTCTGGATAAACCGACATCGGGTAGCTACCATTTAGAAGGCAGAGAAGTCAGTCAACTAACTAGTGGTGAACTGGCTGGAATCAGGGGTCGCAAAATTGGCTTTATCTTCCAGACTTTTAATTTGCTGCCCCGGCTTTCAGCCTTGGCGAATGTGGAACTTGGAATGAGATATGCTGGTGGAAGCGACCACAACCGTGCCATAGAGGCACTGGCCAGGGTTGGGCTCTCCGACCGGGCTAACCACCGCCCCACCGAGCTTTCGGGCGGAGAGCAGCAGAGAGTCGCCATCGCCCGGGCTTTGGTGAAGAACCCACCCCTGATTCTGGCCGACGAGCCTACTGGCAACCTGGACAGCCGCGCGGGCGAGGAGATTATCTCCATACTCACTTCCTTACATAGTGAGCAGAATATTACCTTACTTGTAGTCACCCACGACCCTAACATTGCTCACCACTGCCAGCGTATCGTACATTTCAAGGATGGGCAGGTAGTTGTGGAGGAAACGGTATGAAGAAGTGGTTTGAACCTTTATCCACCGCCTGGGTTGGGGTAGTTACTCACAAGCTCCGCAGCTTTTTGACCATGCTGGGAATCGTTATCGGCGTCGCTGCGGTGATTGCCCTGATGTCCATTGGCAGAGGGGCTACAGCCAGCATTCTGGCTAATATCGAAAGTATGGGATCAGACCTGATTACAATTAGCCCCGGGGCATTCACCTTTGGCGGTGTCAGGGGTGCTGTCGGTGGCACCATCACCCTGACACTGGAAGATGCAGAGGCGATATCACAACAGGTCCCCTATATATCTTCAGTGGCTCCTTCTTACTCCAGCAATCTCCAGCTGGTCGTCGGTGGTGAGAATATGAATGCCCAGATTACCGGGGTAACCCCGGAGTATTGGGAAGTACAGAATCTGGAGGTTGCCAATGGTGCCTTCTTTACTGAATATGATTATCAGCGCGGCACGAAGCTCGCCGTGCTCGGCTCCAACGTGAAAGAGATGCTCTTCGGAGATGCTGACCCCATAGGGCAACAGGTGCGGATGGGCACCATTATTGTGCGTGTTGTCGGCGTACTGGATAGCAAGGGCGGCATGTGGGGATCGCCTGATGACGGCATCCTGATTCCGCTGACCGCCTTGCAGCAGACTGTTGCCCAGCCGCGAACTGCACAGGGCGAGCGCGTAGTGTCGTCCATAGCGCTGACGGTAAGCGACGAAGAGCAGGCAGGTTACGTCGTTGAGGAAATCACCAGCCTGCTCCGCTCCCGCCACCGGCTTGGTTCCCTTGACGATGATGACTTTAGTATTATTTCCATGGAGGAGATATCCAGCATGCTCTCGGAAGCGACAGGCATAATGACGCTTCTTTTGGGTGCTATCGCTGGCATCTCACTACTGGTGGGAGGTATCGGTGTGATGAACATCATGCTGGTATCAGTAATAGAGAGAACCAGGGAGATAGGCATCCGTAAGGCGCTGGGAGCCAGGGAGCGGGATATATGGGGTCAATTCCTCATTGAAGCAGCATTCCTGACGCTTACTGGCGGTATCATCGGGGTTATCGTGGGCTGGGGCGCCTCATACGTCGTTACCAGCACGGGACTAATAACAACCGTGGTTACTGCTGATATAGTTCTCCTTGCCGTTGCGGTATCGGTTGGCATCGGCCTATTCTTTGGATTTTATCCCGCCTGGCAAGCCTCCCGCCTTAACCCCATTGAAGCACTGAGATCTGAATAATGCTTGTCCCTCTTGGATTGTAGGGAGGGCTAGCATATGGTGTGCTGACGATTCAGGATGCTGCTAACAATGCAGATATTGGTCAATCAGCCTTTTTATCTCTTCCTTCTTCCCGAGTAACCTCTCGCTCAAGTCCTTATCATCGTAGCTCTTAAGTTTCTTCGCTATCTCATCTATTGCCATGGATGGAAAGACTCCTTCTTTCTGGTATATTTCACGGTCTTTCAGCAGGTTTTCGGCTGATTGCTGACATGAGGTAGGTAACTGGGTCAATCGATTCTGAACTTCACTGTGCTCAGGTGCAAAAACATTTACATCTACATATAATTTCTTAGCCAATTCCAGTGCATCCGCCATTTCCAGACCATGTCGAGCAGCCACGGTCAACCCTGCCAGTAAAAGATAGATATTGGCGGAACCGTCGGGACAGCGAAACTCTACCGTCTGATTATTCACTGACTTCGGAGGCGCTGCTTTTTCCTGTGGGTTGGCATCTCTGGCCATGCGTTCAACATTCATCCAGCCCAATGGAACTCTTACCAATACGGAGCGGTTTCGATCACCCCAGCAAATACTGGTTGGTGCTTCCTGGTGTGGAACCAGCCTCAGATAGGAAGTAGGAACGGTATTACCAAAGGCAGTCAGAGAAGATGCCAGTGACAGATAGCCAGCAATAGCCTTTTTAGCTGTGTCACTTAGCTGGTTGTCCTTAACCATCATGTTTTTGCCATCTTTGACCAATCTTGTATGAATATGGAGACCGTTGCCGGCGTGCCCGGCTAAAATCTTGGGAGCCAGGCTGATTGTTACCCCATATTTATACCCAATCATCCTCAACATCCATTTGGCAATAACAAGTTGGTCGGCTGCATCTTCTACAGGAACAGGTAGAAACTCAATTTCATGCTGCTCCATTTCACTGCTTCCCTCAAAAATATGACCTACTTCAGAGTGTCCGTATTTTACCTGTCCTCCTCCCTGCGCAATAGCATGCATAACCTCACATCTGAGTTCCTCCCATTTAGAAAACGGGGCAGAGTCATGGTAACCTTTCTGAGCCGTAGCCGGATAAAGTTCCTGTCTTTCAGAGAAAACATAGTATTCCAGCTCCCCCATAGCCTCAAAGGTTAACCCCGTGCTGTTTTTTAGCGTCTCATGAGCGTTTCTGAGGATATTCTCAGGAGAACTTGGTAACCTGGTTCCCTCATTTGTGTAATAAGAACAAAGTATATCCAGTGTAGGAATGGCAGAGAACGGGTTCACATAGGCAGTTTTATACCGAGGAATAACATATAGATCGCTTGAAGCAGCATCGATGTAAGGTAATAGGCTGGAACCATCTACTCTTTCTCCCATTGCCAGCAGGCGGTCCAGCTGAGATTTGCTGGTAATTGTAAAATTAAGGATCTTCAGCCTGCCGTCTCCGGCTACATAGCGGAAATTCATCATCTCGATGTCGTTTTCCTCAATAAACCTGATTAAGTCCTGCCTGGTAAATTCTTTTGAGGGCTTCCCTAAGAACCGGGCTATCTTATTCATATTCACTCCTATCGTATCTTTCATGGATTGCCCCCCCCTTTCTTGAATTATCTGCGAGGCCTTCCGAAAGTCTTTTATTGTTTTCCTCAATAACTTCCCCTACCGCATTGGCAATAGAATTTATTAAGGGATCTTTCTCTACCTTATCTGCAAAGGTTCTCCTGAAAATTGTCATGACGTCCCACCTGCTTAAGCCAACCTTTCTCATCTTTTCCTCCCTTACTGTTTATAACCAAACACATTCCTGCTCCATCTTGTAAGGACAATTGTAATTTCTACTTGGGCAACTGTCAACACAATGTGCTGGCTGACTACAAGGGTAATAGCGGGTTGCTTCTCTTAATAGCTTAGTTGGCTGGCATATTTATAGGAGATTGTCTGTCTATCGCTTGTGCTCTTGTAGCCTTCTTCTTCATGTGAACGTTCTTTCATTTGCCTGGCTGTGTAGCCTTGAAAATCTTCCCTGACTGAAGCCAGGATGCGGATTTCGCTGGTATCGAATACATTTATATCTGGTGCTTTGTGGATCTTTAAAAGCTCGCATACATAGCCGTCGGGATAAGTCTCTTCGATTATCTGCAAGGAATTTCTGGATATCAGTGAAGCATAGTACATTTCATAGTTATCGGGTACTGGCCCGTATGGCAGGTGGACATACTGTACTCCAGTGATTGACACTGTGTACTCTTTAAAATGTTTGAAATCAGCATAGAAAAGCAACTTGTTGAGTTTCGTTTTTGCTACGCCGTCTCTGGCAAAGAAGAGTATGGCGTTATATAGCTTGCGGAGATTGAATTTGCTATAGCCAGTGAGTTCATCAACTCTGGCACTCCCTGTGGCAATTAGTATTGCGTCGTCAATTGAACGAGATACAGCATCAGTTTTTCTGAAAGCTTCTAGCAGTGCTCTCTTTCTTGACTCAGATATTATCTGTCGGGGATTTTCCAGCAGCTTTAGATAATTGTCTGGATTCATCGCCAGGCGTAGCAGTCTTTCATGAGATTCGTTTTGTAACGCTCCGTTTTCATAGCGATTGAGCGTAGCAATTCCCAGTCCCAGCAAAGAAGCCATTTCATGTTGTGTAAGTTTGTATGCCTTACGCCATGACCTGATAGACTCGGGTTGAAGCAGACCATGCCTCTTGCGGTACTCCCTGTAGGCAAGGTCAAACGGGTCCGGGTTTATTCCAGGTGCGAATACCTCGTCGCCGCAGTTATCGCATTTGCAGTATTCAGCATTAACCTTGATTTCTTTTCCCTTTACGGGGAAAATTTCCTCCTTGATTATACGTTTGAATGTGGTTACTTTTTCACAGTTGGTGCATAGGTACTTAGTGGTTGCTACCTCCTTCATTTTCTTGTTCCTCCTTTATTGGTTCCTCTTCGAAAGGGTAATTTAATGCTTCTTGAGAAAAGTGGAATGAGACTATTCTTACCATTCTAAGGTTGCTTAAAGAAGCAATCTTAAGTTTAACGTATACCTTTTTTTACTGGCCACAACTACATAATATATCAAATGATAAATTATTGCAATGTATACACTAAATGATAGATATCTCAAGCCGGCTATTTTACTGCAGAACATGGCATTCCTGCGAAAGCAGGAATCTACCCCTTATGCAACTGGCCTTAGCAGGCAATGCCTGATATCCAGGGTGGTATAATACACGTATGCAAATCGGGAGCAACTAATTGCCATGGAATCGTATTTTCATCTAGAGCCTGCAAACAAGGTATATCAATTACAGGAAATAACGTCTCTGATTAAGCAATCTCTGCTGGATTTATCCAGCCAGGAGTTCTGGGTTAGAGCCCATTTAATCGTACCCAAGAGTTCTGCAACTTACAAAAACTACTATTGCGAGCTGATCGATGTAGATGAGATGGGAAATAAAACTGCGCAAATCAGGGCTATTATCTGGCAGTCGGAGTACAATAAAATCCTCAATAAGCTACGCAAGGCGGGCATGCCGGATGCATTGCAGGACAACAGTGAAGTCTGCGTCCTTTGCGCCGTACGCTATCATGAAGTGTACGGCCTCAATTTAAACATCTATGATATCGACCCCTCGTTTGGCGAATCGCAAATAGACCTTAACCGCAGGCAAATTATTGAAAAGCTATCAAAAGAAAATGTACTTAAGAAGAATACAGAAACTTACCTGACAACTGCTCCATTGCGAATAGGGTTGATTACCAGAGAGGAGTCGGCTGCCTACAAAGATTTTACAAAAACGCTTTTTAACTCCCCATTTTCATTTAAGGTAATAGTTGCCGACTGTACCATGCAGGGGGAGAATACCGAAAGTGAAACGGTTTCAGCGGTCGGGCTTCTGACAAAGGCGAAAGTTGATGTTATCTGCATCGTGCGAGGAGGAGGTTCGCAGCTTGATCTGGCATGGTTCGACAACGAGCGGATTGCTCGCTCCATCATTAACTGTCAGATACCTGTGTGGGTAGGCATGGGGCATGAGATTGATACTGGTGTCCTGGATGTTGTTGCACATTCGAGCTTTAAGACACCAACCGCAGTCGCTGAGGTTCTGGTCAATACTCTTCGAGAACTGCTACACAGTCTTGAACTTGCTGCTGAACGTCTGCAGAATACTGTTGATTGGCGGCTGGAGCTGTCTGGTCGTGAATTATCCAGAATGATACTGGGCGCGCGCAATGGATTCAGAAAACAACATGAGCTTGTACAGCAGCAGTTTTCTAACAGCACCTTGAGGGTAAGATCACAATTCGAAGAATGCTTCAACAACAAAGAGGTATTTCTCGATAATGAAAATCAGAAACTCCGTCACCTTTGTGACTGGTCGTTGAATGCAAGTAGTAGGCGTTTAATAGTGATCTGCAGTCATATTACCCTGCCGAGATATTTGAAGATAGTTACTGAGTGGCAGAGGCATCTTGTCGAGCGGGAACGGCAACTCTTGATGCTGATGCCTGACCAGATTCTCAGAAAGGGATATACGATTACCAGGAACCTTCGCAGTGAAATCATGTGGAGTATTGCGCAGCTACAGGAGAGTGAAGCAATCGATACTCAGTTTATAGATGGCTATGCACGGAGTATTGTCCAAAAAACGGAGGATGCAGGAAATGAAACGGAAAATTGAAAATATGACCTATGAAGAGAAAGAGGAACGGCTTGATGAAATACTGCAACGGCTTGACCGGTCTGAAACGCCTGTGGACAAGCTTTCAAATGATGCCATGGAGGCAGCCTCGCTGATAAAATCCATGGACGGTACCCTCAGGAAAGCCAGGCAGGAATTGACCGGTGTTTTCGAAGAGCTGGATAAGCTGAAAAGCAAGTGACAGCGGATTTAGCAGCTCTCTTTTACTGGCACCATCACGTGCTACAGCATCAAAGCTAACCCCCGTACCCAGGCATTATCTGTATGAGATTACCAGAGGACATTTCTAACGAGTCAGTCTCTTCTAACACAATATGAGCCTGATTCAGGGAGGTAGTGAGGCAATCAGGGAATGTGTTAGTAGTCGTTGAATCAGTACAGGGACAGGAACCCGAATACGGGCAATGAGTATGGACTGGATGCTGAAACGGTGAAGGCTAGCCAAACGGTGTATCACGACGAAAACACCCTTCTCATATCACTCTGCCTGTTATTCCAAGGTGAGACGATATTTTGCCTGGCCGAAGGTTCATCTTGTTGTATAAGGAGAGAGTAGTGGATATCTACTCTCTCCTTATCATGGTAAACACCTCTCCTCTGCAGCAACTTGACATAACGTGCAGGCTAAGCTCACCTGTTGGTGCTGACAGATTGACGGTGCTGGGTGAGAATGCTAGAGTTGTCAAGGTGTTTTATGTGGCAGAAACTGACCAGATGCTATCCTCTCCAGCTTGAGTTAATTCCCCTGGCCTTGCTCATTTTGGCCTTTTATATAGTCCTGTCAAATTATTCGTTGCTTCCGGATACCATTCCGTTTCACTTTGACGCTCGGGGCAACCCCGATGACTGGAATAGCAAAGGAACAATTTTTCTGTTGCCCACGATAGCTGCTGTGGTTTTCGTCTTATTGACTTCTTTCAATGTCTGGTTTGCCTGCGCAAATGACCCAAAACGCCTTATCAATCTTCCTGAGAAGAGAAAGGAAACACTAACTAAGGCGCAGACCGAGGTGCTTCGCCTTTTCATAAGCCGTTGCCTTTTTATTCTCAAAATTCTAATCATGGGCCTTCTTACTTATTTGACCTGGCAAACAGTAGAGATAGCCATGGATAATGCGAGCAGGCTGGGATCGCTTTTCTGGCTGCTTACAGCTGCGTTGGTAATCTTCGTCGTGTACATGGTTTGGAAGATCTTCCGCCTGACTAGCGCACCATGTGATGTATCTGGGTGATTGAACAAAATGGCAGCACCTTCGCTAGCATCGATTATGATATAATTCCCTTCCAGGAAAATCAGGAAAAGTAGAGAAAGGAGCATGGAGACAGAATGGACATAAGAGAAGAAATTGCGGGTTTAAAAGATGAGTTGATTGCCTTGAGAAGAGATTTTCATATGCACCCCGAGTTGGGCTTCCAGGAAATTAGAACGTCGAGAATCGTGGGGGATTATCTTGAAAATCTGGGCATGGATGTGACTAGAGGAGTTGGGAAAACAGGGGTAACTGGTCTTTTAAAAGGGAAAGAAAAGGGAAAGACCGTTATGTTGAGAGCCGATATGGATGCTCTACCTGTTCAGGAATTGAATGACGTTCCATACAGGTCACAGAATGATGGCGTGATGCATGCTTGTGGACACGACGGCCATACAGCGATGCTGCTTGCTGGCGCTAAGATACTGTCCAGACATAAAGGTGAGTTAAAGGGGAGCATCAAATTTATCTTTCAGCCTTGCGAAGAGACTATGCCTGGTGGAGCGAAAGCAATGATTGATGATGGTGTCATGGAGAATCCGTATGTGGATGCTGCATTTGGGCTGCACATGGCAAGTGAGATCCCCATTGGAATGATAGGCATAACAGAAGGAGCCGTGATGGCTGCTGGCGATAAATTCGTTATTGACATAATAGGGAAAGGGGGGCATGGCGCTATGCCCTTCCTGGCAATTGACCCTGTGGTTATCTCTTCCTATGTAATTCAGGCGCTTCAAACTATTGTCAGTAGAGAGGTAGATAGTTGTGACGCTATCGTGTTGACTATAGGCATGATAGAAGGGGGAACCGCATTCAACGTAATACCCGGCACTGTGAAACTCACGGGGACGGTGAGGACTTTGAATGAGAGCCTGCACAGGGAAGTTCCCGGTAAGATGGAGAGGATTATTAAAGGAGTCTGTGAGGCATTTCGCGGGCAATATAAGCTTGATTACCAGGCTGGAGTTCCGGTGCTGGTAAATGATGCGGAGAAAACGAAATTTGTCAGACTTATCGCTGAACAGGTTGTTGGCAAAGAACGTGTTCAGGCCTTTCCTGCCGGAATGGGCTATGACGATATGTCATATTTTATGCAGACAGTTCCAGGGAGTTATTATTATATTGGCTCAGCCAATAAGAATAAGGGAACGGATTACCCTCATCACAACCCTCGCTTTGATATTGATGAGGATAGCTTGCTTATAGGAACAGAGATGCATGTTAAGCTTGCACTGGGTTTTCTCAAGGGTTCACTTCAGGGCTGAACGAGCTCAGGTGAAACTGCGATGGTCGCTTTAGTGAGTCGTTAGCTGAAGTTTTTGCTGCCTGTGCCCTGATGCCCCGTATGATGCGCAATGGCAGATAGTCTTTATATCTCTGTGATATCGGCGTGGTAGCTCTGTAATGATCTGACGTCCATTTCGCCGTGGCAGTATGTAGCGATGCCCTTCACGGCAGCAGCCGCAGCAGCCAGCGTGGTTATATAAGGTACCCGGTACTGTATCGCTGCCTTGCGGATGTATGAGTCATCGTCCTGGCTCAGCTTGCCAATGGGCGTATTTACCACCAGCTGAATCTCGCCGTTCTTTATGGCATCCACGATGTTGGGTCTTCCCTCATGCATCTTCAGGATCATGTCGGAGCTGATCCCCTGCCTTTCCAGGATAGCATGTGTGCCACGCGTCGCTTTGAGCTTAAATCCAAGCTCGACAAACCGCCTCGCTATTTCTATCAGGAGAGGGTCATCCTTTCCCGATACCGTTACCAGAACGGTACCATGCTCAGGGAGCTTCTGTTGTGCGGCTTCTTCCGCCTTGATATAGGCATGCCCAAAGGAATCACCCATTCCCAGCACCTCTCCCGTGGAGCGCATTTCCGGCCCCAGCAGTGGGTCCACCTCGGGAAACATGGAAAAGGGGAAAACCGCTTCCTTAACTCCGAAGTGGGGGATCTTTTGCGGTTTGATGTCCAGGTCGGAGAGCTTCTTGCCCAGTATGAGCTGGGTGGCAATCCGTACCATGGAGATATTGCATACCTTGGAGACCAGAGGTACGGTGCGCGACGCCCGCGGATTGGCTTCCAGCACATAAACGATGCCGTCGGCGATGGCATACTGGATATTCATCAAACCCACGACGCCCAGCTCGCGCCCCATCTTCCTGGTGTACTCGTAGATGGTATCGATATGCTCTTTGGGCAGGCTAACCGGGGGAATGACGCAGGCCGAATCGCCGGAGTGCACGCCAGCGAGCTCGATGTGCTCCATGATCGCGGGCACGAAGGCCATTTCCCCATCGGCAATGGCGTCAGCTTCGGTTTCAATGGCGTTCTCCAGGAACTTGTCGATTAGAATGGGCCTGTCCGGGGTCACATCCACGGCCGCTTCAACATATGACTTGAGT
>Ga0265592_1000607_pt1 | contig 17798 bp, 12 predicted proteins | sample saktaG_7_FD_190141 | JGI IMG/M metagenome (GOLD analysis project Ga0265592, IMG submission 190141) | Saline water microbial communities from Sakinaw Lake, British Columbia, Canada - sak_2010_1_5_120m | ecosystem: Environmental > Aquatic > Non-marine Saline and Alkaline > Saline ... | reverse complement strand
TCAGTTTTATTTTCTTTGGTTTTACAACAAAAACGTTAATAAACACGGGCTTTGCATGCGGATATTATATATTAACCTGGAACAATATACCCTTCATAAGGGCTTTGCTCGTATTTTTGGGATGCCAAAGTGCTCACATCTTCAAAATACCAGTACGATCGATACATATACTCAACCTCGTACTTCTCGGATATGTTCTCCTAAACCCACTCGACATATTCTTTCTCGATTTTCAGCTCACATTTGCTATCACATACATCCTATTAATCATAGGCTCACACGCACACTTTTCTCATTCACAATAAAATCGTTGCGCTGAGCCCCACACTTTTCGTAGCATGATCACAGTAGGAAGCGATAGGGGGGTATATGAACGATCGCCGTGTTCTGGGTCTATTGATCCTTTCAACACTTTTTCATACCGTTTTTGCACCAGAGGAAGATCACGTTCTTGCAACACCATTCTTTAGAATACTCAGCGACCAAGCAGAACAAATTAAAAATAGCTGTGTTGTTGAACAAACCACGCGCACAACTCCAATTACCAAAGAAAAAAGTGATTGGCTTTTACTTGTATACATGGCAGCAGACAATAATCTTAATTATTTTGCATGGCATAATATTAAACAAATGGCAACCACAGGTTCCAACAAAAACATCACCGTTGTCATACAACTCAATGAACCCGGCGCAAACAAAAAAACACAACGCTATCTCATCGAACACAATAAAGCACTCTTACTCAATGAAGACCAAGTAGCTGCTGGTACAAAGTTGAATACGGGCGATCCAAATACACTTATTAATTTTTGCCTCGAGACCATAAACCAATTTCCATCAAATCACATTGCACTGGTTCTTTGGGACCACGGTACCGGCTATCTTGACCCAATGCGCGCAAAAGTAATGAACCCACATGAATTGTTCCAACTTAATCCAAGCGACATGATGCTTGAACTTAACCGCACCGATAATGATTTTATTAACCAAATAGACTATACGGGATATCTGCGCGGCATCTGTTTTGACGAAACCTATCATTCGTACCTCTCAAACCAAAAATTAGATTATGCATTAAAAACAATTTGCACAAACATTCAAAGAAAATTTGACTTCATCGGATTAGACGCCTGCATGATGCAAATGCTCGAGTTCGGATGCCTCCTCCAACCGTATGCACACCTTATGGTAGGCTCCCAAGAAGTTGAACTGGGCGCTGGATGGAACTACAAATATATTTTGGCACCATTTTCAGAAAAAAGTTTTTCGGCAACTGAATTTACAGATCACATTGTCAGTTGTTACCAGCGTGCATATTCACGAATTACTCATGACTACACACTATCAGCAGTTAACCTCACAGATATTTCCGCACTTGCAGATAATATTAATACGGTAGCAAATTTACTCCAACAATGCTTAAAAGTGCAGGAACACAATAGTGTTAAATACACACTCGCAAATTGCAGATCCAAGAAAAACTGCACGTGTTTCGATGAACCTTCATATCTCGATCTTGGTCATTTGTACAACAATATACTCGCAAATATTGGAAACTTTAAACTAAAAACAAATCAAGAAACTATTGGGCAACTAAAAAATGAATTAGAAAATGGATTAAAAATCTTACAAAAAACCATACTCGCAAATACCAAGGGTAAAAATCTCATCAATGCTCAGGGGTTATCAATCTACTTTCCAGAAAAAAATATACATATATCATACCCCAAAACACCATTCGCTGCGCATAATAATTGGGCGAATTTAATCCAAACATTTGTACGCTAAAAATTAACTTACACAACACAAAAAAGAGGACCGCAAGATCCTCTTTTTTGTTCGTAACGAAATAGTTTGGATGTCCAAAATTTGTAGGTGACCGATCTAGCAATTATATGAACAAGTTATTGTCTGGTTATTTACCCCATAATTGAGCTGTTGTACCCGCAGTTTTCCATTGACAAGCTTCATAGAAACATACCCCAACATTGGTAATGGCCTGCTACCAGAAAAACACATGCGACCATCAGATTGATGAATATGTCCTGGAGTCCAGCTTGCCCCCCCAGCATCGGGATATATTTGAACCATAATTCTTTCCAAAATGTTTTTATCACGCAAACAAGCCAAAGCATAAACGGCATAACCAAGCGGTTGCAAATCAAGGCTATGCTTACGAAAAAATTTCGTCAGCGATAATCCTGAAATTTGATTTTTATCATTTCTAGAAGGAAGTTTTGAAAGCTCATACAAAAGATCAAGCACCTGTGAACTTACTGGCAACGCCACAAAACCAAACCTATTAATCAAAGAATTCGTGTCACGCGGTCCAATCGCTGGCAACGCAGGATCATTAATTTTGTCAATAATTCCCTTTAGTTGTTCAGATGTGAAAAATCTAAGCGTATGATCATATCCCTCAATAGGAGCAACAGTTGCAAAATAAGATGAAGGAACCATTGCCACACAAAAAAAACTACTAAACATGAATAATAAACCAAAAAATCTTAATTCGGCCATAGCTACCGCCCTTGCTTTTATTTGTGGCCATCGTAACGAGAGTTAAAAGATGATTACAAGAGTTCATTTGGCGTTCTAAAAACAAACGCAGTTGCATGCATATCTTTTTGCGTTACCATTAGTAAGTGAAAATTTTATCTATAAAGTTTCAAAAGATGCCAAATAAACAACAATTACTCGAACAATTATATAGCAAAGAACGAAACAACCCGCACTCACCGCTTATCATAGATAAAAACACTAATCTGGTATTCGGTGAAGGAAATACCAACGCCACACTCATGTTTGTCGGCGAAGCCCCCGGAAAAGATGAAGATATACAAAAAAAAACATTCGTTGGACGCGCAGGACAACTACTCAATAAAACATTCGCACAATGCGGAATCGATCGATCAGAAGTTTTCATAACAAATATTGTTAAAGCACGGCCAATAAATAATCGCACGCCAACACCACAGGAAATCGAACGATGCTGGCCATTTTTAAAAACGCAAATTGAAATAGTAAATCCAAGAGTGATAGTCACCTTAGGAACATGTGCCCTGCTCGCCTTTACCAAAAAACAAATGAGCATAACCAAACATCACGGATTTGCGTTGCCATTCGAGCCTTTTATCATAATCCCCACCTTCCATCCCGCATTCATTTTAAGAAGTGCAAATTTTTACTCAGATTTTGTCAGTGATTTACACTTTGCATCAGAAATTGCAAAAAATATAGATAAAAATCCATACAGAAACTAAGAATACACAAAACACACAAAACACACAAAAAAGCTAAACCCACATTTTAATATTAATAATTCGCGTTTTTTATAAAAAACTTAAAGCGGCCATTGCTAGATAGTTAAAAAAATAAAATTTTGAGTAATTTTAAAATTCCATTCCGCCATAATGGGTATAACTATGTGAATGTAATGTGAATCTAATGTGGATAACTTTTTTTCGCCTCTGAAAAAGAGTATCTAATCACGCGCTTCAGAGGGTGCCCTTGTATCATTCGATTCAGACAGGCCTAACAACCGACAGAAAAAGTTATCCCCACTCCATTCACATTACATTCACACTTTTGCCAACAGCGAAAAGACTGATCAGTAGGCGGCTGCAAAGATTTTTCGAGTGAGTTATCCACAAAATTCGCCGAGCCTATTATCTTATATATAAATATAATATTAAGAGGTAGAGGAGCAGAGAGTGTGCGAGTACATTTTTTACACTATCGACTTTTTCACACTTCTTGTTAGACTAAAATTATTCGGAAAAAATTTTTTAGGCGCAAAGGACCTTCGTGAATCTTCTTAACGTTATTGATGAATTAGTTGAAGAACGCGACCTAGACAGGACAACCTTGATAAACGTTGTCATAGAAGGGATGCTTGCTGCTTACAAAAAAAAATATCCGCATTTAGAGTTGCGCATAAGCTTCGAGGCAAATTCGGGAAATTTGTCGGTAGATATTCTTAAGGACGTTGTTACTTCTGTTGAAGATGAAGAATGTCAGATCTCATTGCGAAAGGCTCGCGGCGCAGATAGCAAAATTGCCCTAGGTCAAAAGATATGGGTGCCGTTCGATGGAAGTATCGGTCGGGTTGAAATTTTGAAAGCTCGTCAAATTATAGCTCAAAAAATAGGGGCTATTGAAGCACGGGTTATTTTTGATGCGTTTAAGTCAAAAGAAGGAACTGTCGTTCAAGGTTCTGTCTACAAAAGTGAGCGAGGGGGAACGGTTATTAAAATTCAGGATGCCTATGCTTTTTTGCCTCAGTCGCTTTCGATTGCCGGAGAAAAGCTAGTGCCCGGTTATCCTGTTAAAGTTTTGTTGAAAGAGGTTTTGTTAGAACCTCGAAATGAAAATCAGCTTATTCTTGATCGTGCTTCGGTTGATTTTTTGAAGCGTCTTTTTGAACTTGAGATCCCCGAAGTTTTTGAGCGTTTGGTTGATATTAGAAAAATTGTGCGTGATCCCGGTTACAAATCAAAGGTTATGGTTAGTTCGCATGATGCCAACATAGATCCAGTGGGAACCTGTGTCGGTGTTGGTGGGGTCCGCATCAAGCCTATCCTGAAAGAATTGGGTGGCGAAAAGATTGATATTATAACTGCTGACGCTTCTCAGGAAGAACTAGTAAAAAGTTCTCTCAAGCCCGCTGAGATTAATCGTGTAGAGGTTATGAATGGCGTAGCGCGTGTGTGGCTCGATGATGAGCAGCGCTCTCTTGCCATAGGGAAGATGGGAAAGAATATTGCGCTGGCGTCCGCTCTTTTGGGGCTGACTATAGAGTTGGTTGAAAATATTGACCCAAACAAAAAAGAGCTGCTTTCGGATGTGGGCGAAAATAATGAATGAATCAGGTTCCAAACAGACTATTGTTATTACTAAATCAATGACGGCTAGCGACGTTGCCGCACAACTTGGTTGTCCCGCAGGGGAAGTTATTTTGTATTTGTTGCGGCAAGGGATTGTGTGTACTAGAAATAAAATATTGCCTGAGAATCTCGTTAAAGAGCTTGCGCGTCATTTTGGTGTTGCTTTTGAAGTAAAACAAGAAGATTCTCCGATAGAGTCGTTGGTTGAAAAATCGGTTTCTGGAGAAAGTCGTGCGCCAATTGTTGTGGTTATTGGCCACGTTGATCACGGTAAAACAACGTTACTTGATTATATTCGCAAGTCACGAGTAGCGCAGCGTGAAAAGGGAGGTATTACGCAGCACTTGGGCGCATATAAAGTTAATACGGCCCAGGGAGAGGTAGTTTTTCTTGATACACCCGGGCACGAAGCATTTATGTTGATGCGTGCTCGTGGAGTGAAGGTAGCTGACATTGCAGTTTTGGTAGTTGCCGCTGATGATGGTGTAATGCCTCAAACTGTTGAGGCAATCAAACATGCTCAAGAGGCAAAAGTCCCACTTGTGGTCGCTCTTAATAAGATTGATAAAGTTGATTCAAAGCGGATTCAGGATGTTAAAAATCAACTTTCACGCCATGGTGTGATGCTGGAGGAATGGGGTGGTGATGTTCTTTGTATCCCACTATCAGCAAAAACTGGTGTAGGTGTTGATAAATTGATCGAAACTCTTCCGGTATTTGGTGCGTTGCTTGAATTAAAAGCAACGAAAGAAGGCCCTGGTGTTGGGTACATTTTGGAATCAAAAATCGAAAAAGGGCGTGGCGCCGTTTCTACGGTGGTGTTGCAACATGGTACGCTTAAGCTTGGCGACCATGTTATTGTTGGAGGGGTTACCGGGCGTGTTAATGCCATGGTTGATGCCGCTGGAAGACCGATTGATCATGTTGGTCCGTCTGATCCTGCCAAAGTTGCAGGTTTTGATGAGTTGGCGCCGGTTGGCGAGGTACTCAAGGTTATCTCACTTGCTGAGTATAAAAAATTACGTTCAAATAAAGGCCAAAGACTTGTAAGTGAGACAATTGGCGCAGAGACGCGTGAAGATGTGCCAAATATTTTGCTTAAAGTTGATACTAATTCTTCAAAAGAGGCACTTGTTCTTGCTATTGAAAAACTTGCAAAACAGCAGCAGCAAGAAGTAAATATTATTCAAGTTGGTATTGGCGTTATCACGGAGAGTGATGTATTATTTGCCGCGGAGACGCACGCCACTATTTATGGTTTTTGTGTTAAGCCTGAAATTCATGTACAGGTCTTCGCGAAAAGACACGGCGTTCAGATAAAGAGTTTTTTCGTTATTTATCACTTGCTGGATGACCTGAAGGAGAGGCTTGAAAAAATGCGCAAACCGAAGCTGGTTGAAAAAAAGATTGGTGAGGCGATTGTGCGCAAAGTATTTAATATCAAGGGACAGGTAATTGCTGGTTGTTACGTTAAAACTGGGCGTATGGTGCGTGGCCATAAAGTGGTTATTATGCGTGATAATCAAGAAATAGGGCATGGTATTATTCAAACGTTGCAGCGCGAAAAGCGTGCTATCAAGGAAGCGGCCGCTGGATTTGAATGTGGCTTTATTGTAGATGGCTTTAATGACTTTGCCGAAAATGACCGTATCGAGTGTATAAGTGAAGAAATGAGTTCGAGTCCCAAATAATTTGTCCGAAAAATGTTGGTAGTTAATACCGCAATTACTTTTGCCTTGTCTTTTTTGGTTAGCGTTTATCTGGTTCCGTTGTTGATCAAAGTTGCCTATAAGTTTTCAATTGTCGATGCGCCTGACGGCAAACTTAAAGTTCATTCTCAGTGTATTCCGTATTTGGGTGGGCTGGCAGTTTTTTTTGGTTTTTTAATTGCAAGTTCTTTAGTGCTGCCATTTGAAAATCGGTTTTTTTTATTTATCGTCGCTTCAATTATCCTGCTTTTTGTTGGGCTTTTGGATGATTTGATTGTCTTAACTCCTGGGCAAAAGTTTTTTGGTCAAATACTTGCGGCGCTTTGTTACATCAAGGCTGGATTTTACTTGAAGGGACTTTTTTTTAACAACGCATGGAATATTGGCATTTCATTTTTTTGGTTTTTACTATTTATAAATGCATTTAATCTTATCGACGTTATGGATGGACTTGCATGTGTCACTGCGCTTTCCATTGCTTCTTCGTACCTTATTTTTGCGTTTATGCTTGGTGATAGTTCATTATTATTGTTGTTGGTTGCTTTTATCGGTGCAGTTGCTGGATTTTTATTTTTTAATCGGCCACCGGCAAAAATTTATTTGGGAGATTCAGGTTCACTTTTTTTAGGTGGGCTTTTGGCATGCGTTCCGTTTGGTATTAGTTGGAGTGAGTATAATGTGCTTGGCTATATTGTGCCAGTCGTTGTTAGCGCTGTGCCATTGCTTGAATTGGGTACACTTATCTTGGTGCGCACATATAAATTAGTACCATTTTACGTTGGCAGCCCTGACCATTTTTCTATTTTTTTGCAGCAAAAAGGATGGACTAAAAAACAAGTCCTTATTTTCGTGGTGTTTTTTACCATGGTCTGCACCTGGGTCTCATTGCTATTTTTTTGGGGTCAGGTAACGGTTAACTTTTTAATTTCCTGCGGAATTTTTCTGCTTTTTTTGTGGTATCTAAATCTTGGTATTTAATTCTGAAAGTAGCTCTAGCGCTGGTGTTTTTTATGTTGACAAATTGCAGGAGCTCGGTAGCCTTAACATGAAGTTTCCCCTTTTTATTTTTAGATGTTTAGTTCGAAGTTGCAGGAATGCTCATGGATAAAAAAATTGTGCTGCAAAAAAATAGAGGCTTTGTCTTGTTATTGAGTCTGTGTTTTGTGGACTACGCTTATGCTGGGCGCTCTGCAGAATTACTGATGTACAAAAAGGGCGATTTTTTATTTGATTTTAAAGTTGATCATAAAGGTGAAATATTTTATGTAAAAAATGCGAATTTTTTAAGCGGAAATCCGCTTGATCAATATTCTTACGCACAAACTACATGGGATTTTACTTCTCATGCTCGTTTTGGTGATTCTATTAATTCAAAAATGACACTTCGTGAACGTGCACGTTGGGGGGAGACGCGTGCCATTTTAACGACCGCAGAAACGGTAAAGATTGCTGATGTAACTCTTGACGAACATCAACATGGTTTTAACCGACTTGTCCCATTTTTTAGAAAAATTTGGGTAAAATTTTCTCTTAATGATGCCTTTAGTATTTCTGCTGAGCAACGGCATTATCTAAAGTGTGGGGTATTTCCATTTGAGTTGGGGCGGGGAATTTCTTTGGGTGCTGCGTATGCAACTGCTCCCGGTATACTTGGTTTTTTTACTGATAATTCGATTGACCAATATGCGCCCGGGATTCTTTTGCATGGAGATATTACAACCAAATATGGGTTGGGGTATGATGCATATACGGCTGTTCTTCAGAACCTTTCAACAAGTGTTAGTAAAAATACAGAAGTGGTCTATAGTAATTGCTATGGTTGTCCTTCCATTTATCGTGGCTTTGGAACTATTTCTTATATTCTTGCCGGACGTTTATTGTGGAAAGCATTTGATGAAAAATCGTGGGGAAAATTGACGGCTGAGCCATATGCTCTCTTATTTAGCTATCCTGATAACAAAGTCGAATATAAAAGTGATGCTGCTGTTAAGTTGGGAACGTATGGTTTTGCGGTAGAATATCAGGGACCCCAGTTTGAATTGGGTTTTGAAACGGCTGCTAATGCTGGACATCAATGTGTAAGAACGTGGGATCGTAATTATATTACGGCTAGTCGTAATACCACCACCGCAGCACTTGAGGAAGTTTATAGTAATATTTTTGCGGTGCCAGTGGACTCTACTTTTTCTTCATCTAGTGCCAAAGCACAGGTTACTGCAACCAATAAAAGAGTGGTTGATAAAAGTTCCTCCGGTACGAATTTTAATGAGGCGGCAATTGGCACCGGTGAAATAGTAAGTGCTACAGGCGTTACAACGTGTACCCTTTATAATGGCAAATACCGTTTTAGACCGGCATATCGTAATAACTTTGGTGGTTTTATGATGGTATTTGATGGTACTTATTGGATTCAGCCAAAAGAATTGAAAATTTCGGCGGCTCTTGCATATGCGAGTGGTGACGAACATCCAAATGTTATTCTGAAAAATGCGGAGGATATTGAGTATACTGATACATATAGCGGGTTTATTGGTTTGCAGGAAATTTATTCGGGTAAAAGGGTGCGTTCTGTATTTATTCTTGGCCAGCCCGTTCCCCGTCCGCTTACTGCTCCCTATGCAAGTTTAAGTTCTACTATGCAACAACATTATGCTCATAACGTGTCTGGTTTTACTAATCTCATTTATACTGGGGCCGGCCTTACTTGGACACCAAACGGATTTAAGAGAAAAATAAAAATTAACCCCAATATGTTATACTATTGGCAGGCCAGTCCATCGAAGATGTATTGCCTACTAGCTACACCTGAAACGATTGATGGCCAGCTTGTGGGTGGTGATACATTGGAACAAGATGCGCGTCGCGCGCTGGGTCTTGAGATTAATTTGTTGGCCGAGATAAGTTGGCTAGATAATTTGCAGGGATATGCGGTATTGGCCATATTTATTCCAGGACCACATTATAAAGATGTGATTGGGAAACCGATTAATGCGAGTCAATACAAAGAGGTAATACGAACGAGTCGGTATGGCATAGATTATAATTCTTATCCGTTGCTTAATAATAAGGCGGCGTTTGCACTCAACGTAGGATTCGAGTACCTGTTTTAGGTGAGATATGGAATTTAGAAAACGTACCATTACTTGTGGTAGTATTAGTGAAGAACAACTTGGTTATGAAGTGACCATTAATGGGTGGGTTAATAGGCGTCGCGATCATGGCGGCCTCATTTTTATTGATGTGCGTGATCGTTCCGGACTTGTGCAGGTTGTTTTTAATCCCTCGGTTGATAAAGAGGCGCATAGTTTGGCGTCTACACTCCATGCGGAAGATGTCGTAAGTGTTTTTGGTATGGTGCGTGAACGTCAGATGGGCGCAGCAAATGAAAATTTGGCTACAGGTAAAGTTGAAATTTATGCACAAAAATTGGAGATTTTGAATCGTGCTAAAAATTTACCATTTGCTATTGATGAATCTGAAAATGTTGAGGAAGAGCTGCGTTTAAAGTATCGTTATCTTGATTTACGTCGACCACTTATGTTCCAACGATTACGCATGCGTGCGGATGTTGAATTTGCTATGCGTGAATTTTTGCACAAAGAGGGATTTGTTGATGTTGGGACGCCGGTGCTTACCAAAAATACTCCCGAGGGTGCGCGTGAGTTTGTTTCTCCCTCTCGTGTACACAAGGGCAAATTTTATGCATTACCTCAATCGCCGCAGTTATATAAGCAATTGTTGATGGCAAGTGGTATAGAGCGCTATTATCAAATTGCTCACTGTTTTCGTGACGAGGCGTTTCGTGCTGATAGACAACAGGAATTTATGCAGCTTGATCTTGAGATGTCTTTTATTACTGAGTTTGATATTCAAGCGATTATTGAACGCATGGTGCAATTTGTTTTGAAAAAAACGCTTAATAAAGAAATTATATTACCGCTCGAGCGCATAACATACGATACTGCGGTGACGCTTTATGGTACTGATAAACCAGACCTGCGTTTTGGATTGCCTATTTTTGATTTTACTGATCTATTTAAAAATTTGGGGATTAATTTTTTAGAGTCTGTTTTTGCTGCTGACGGCAAAATGGGTGGCTTGTGTGTAACCCAACGTACTTTTTCTAGATCTGAGTTAGATGATCTAGAGAAAAAAACTATTGCAATGGGGGCAAAAGGACTTTTGTGGTTAAAAATAACCGAAGCTGGTATCGAATCTCCAGTGGCAAAGTTGTTGCCCAAAAAATTCGTCGAACAGTTGTGCACGGTGAACCCTGAAATCAAACCGGGTGATATGCTGTTTTTGGTTGCAGGACAATCACGGGATGCGTGGCAGGTTCTCGGTCGTTTGCGTTCGGAATTGGGCAAACAACTTGGACTTATAGATGAACATCAATTTAAATTTCTATGGGTTACTGATTTTCCTATGTTTGAATATGATGTTGAAAGTAAATCTTTTACTTCAATGCATCATCCATTTACGCAACCTGAGGTTGGATGGCAAGAAATGGACCCAGCAGCAGTTCGAGCCCGTGCTTATGATTTGGTGCTTAATGGTATAGAACTTGGCAGTGGATCGATTCGTATTCACTCAAATGAGTTGCAATCAAAGATTTTTGCAGCAATTAATATGACCGAGGAAGATGCTCAAAGAAAATTTGGATTTTTGCTTGAAGCACAGGAGCTTGGATTTCCACCACATGGTGGTTTTGGTATAGGGTTAGATCGACTCGTGATGCTTTTGTGTGGTTGTACTACTATTCGTGATGTTATTGCGTTTCCAAAAACGGCGCGAGGTTATGACCCATTAATGCAGTCTCCCACAGAACTATCAGAACAAGAGCTTGCTGAGTATGGCTTGACGCGCAAAAAAAATTCGTAAAAAAAGGGGTGAGTGGCTATGAAAATAGTGGATATTAGGACACGTGAAATTTTTGACTCGCGCGGTATGCCGACCATTTCTTGCACCATTATATTGGAGGATGGTACGTATGTGGACGCAGCAGTGCCGTCGGGTGCGTCTGTTGGTATGTACGAGGCGCTTGAATTGCGTGATGGTGGCGAGCGCTTGGCTGGCAAAGGGGTTCAGCGCGCAATTGAGAATATTCAGAAGCATATAGCGCCGCTTTTTATTGGGCGTGAGATAGATGCGTTTGCGATGGATCAAGAATTGGTTGAACTAGACCCATCAACGCAAAAAAATAAAATTGGCGCAAATGCGACTCTTGCCGTGAGTATGGCGCTCTTTCGCGCACACGCGAGTGTGCTTGGCATTGAATTGTACTCTTTTTTAGCGCAATCTATTGAATGTGATGAAGTTTCGATGCCCGTTCCACTCGTGAATGTCATTAATGGTGGCAGTCACGCACAGAATAATCTTTCTATTCAAGAATATTTGTTGATTCCTTATGCTGCACTTTCCTTTACGCAAGCAACTGAATTTGCGGTTGAAGTTATGTATGCGCTAAAATCACTTTTAAAACAAAAAAAGAAAAAATTTTGTTTTGGTGATGAGGGTGGTTTTGCGTTAGATTTTGCCAATGATATTGAACCATTTGAGTATATTTTACAAGCTATCAATGATGCAGGCTTTAGCGACAAAGAAATTGCCCTAGGAATTGATGTTGCCTCATCGACCTTCTATGATGTTGAAAAAAAAAGATATTGTTTGGCGGGCAAATTTATAGGCTCTATGGAGCTTATAGATTTTTATAAAAATTTGACGTCCCAATTCCCTATAATTTATATCGAAGATGGTTTGCACGAAAATGATTGGCAGTCTTGGAGCATTTTAGCTAAAGAACTCGGTGAGAGTGTTCGGATTGTGGGGGATGATTTACTTGTGACCAATCGTGAGCGTATTGTACGTGCAATAGGTTGTAAAGCGGTAAATGGTGCGATTATCAAACCAAACCAAGTAGGCACGATAACCGAGAGTTTGCAGTCGGTGCTCTTATGCAAAGAGGCCGGATTAGTGACGGTTGCTTCACATCGTTCAGGTGAAACATGCGATACATTTATTGCCGATTTTGCGCTGGGTATAAACGCAAATTATATTAAATGCGGCGGTTGCACCCGCGGTGAGCGCGTAGCAAAATATAATCGTCTTATGCAGATTGAATCACTTTTTTAGTTTTTACCTTCGGCAATTATTCTTTTTTGAGCGGGTTTTTTTCATCCTTGAGTATCGTTTTTAATTTATCAGTTGATTCTTTTGATTGTTTATTGGTAGTGATATTTTCTTCTTCTATTACCCGGCTGCCTTTAAATTGTGCAATTTGTTTTTCCTGTGTTTGTATTTTTTTGGCTTCAGTACCTTTAATGAAAACGTTTCTTCGGGCAAATTCTTGGATTTCTTGAGCGAATGCGCCTCCTTGGTATGGGAAAATGAAATCAGTGATAGGGTCGCTTAGGCAGCAGAAGTTTTCGTTTTTTTCTGAAGGGCATCTCATTTGGTCTGAGTAACTGATAAATTTACCTGCAATATCATCAACTTTATTTTGCGTAAATTGGTTAGGTCCCGTGCCAATTTGGGCTTTTGTATGTGATATGCGTGTTGGTGAAATAAAAATTACCAGATTGCGGTGCGTATATTCCATTCCTGCACTTTTGAAAAGGTATCCGATAAATGGTATTTTCGAAAGGATTGGAAACCCTTTGATACCATCGCCGATGGATGTTTTTGCAATACCCCCGAGTACGAGTACCTCTTGGTCACCAACATTTGCGTTGGTAACGACAGTTCTTTGGGTGATAACATCAGAGTTGCCGACAAACTCATTTGCATCAACGCGAATTTCTAAGTTTATATTATCAGCGATTCGGCTGATGCGCGGTATCATGCTTACTTTTATGGCGGCCTTTATATATTCGTAGTTTACTACCGGTGTGCCACCCATACTTTTTTCGTCAATAGGGCCAGGGACCAACTTATCCTGTTCCTGTACGATATTTGCCTGCTCATTATTTTTGGTAATGATAAATGGACGAGATAAAATTTTGACGTCACTATAATTTTCCAACAATGCAAGAATAGCTGCCGTTCCATTTTTGTCCTGATAGGTGAATACCGTTGTTCCTGCCGGTTGTACTGCTGGAATATTATATGATGGATCGCCTGTAGCCTCTCCTGGTTGTTGAGATGCTATGTCAGCTTCAACACCACGCGCACTATTAATGTCCGTTGGAGCAGCTTGGGTTCCGCCAGTATAATCAAGCGCTGCTCGTGCTATTTGAGCGCTTTGCCATTTGAAATCGTGATTTTGGTTATCATTGGCTATTCTTCGTAACTGTGATCGTAAAGATTTGTTGGTGCTTATCGTCATATCAACGACGAGCACGTCAAGAGCAACTTGTGATTGTGCGGTGTCAAGTTGATCGACCAGTTTGTCAATTATTTTCCAATCGCGTTGTGTTGCTGCAACTATGAGATTGTTGCCACCGATATAAGGTCCTTTTTCCTTGTCAGTATCTTCAGTACTTAGTGAAACACCGATGTCTTTAGATTCACCCAGTGATCGTTTTTTTACCTCAGAAACGATAGTTTCTTCTGCTTGTATGATAACGCCGTTGAGTATTTGGTCGTTGCCTTTGATGGTTGATTGTGATTCAACGCCTTTTTGATTTTGTTCGATGAAATTAGTAAGTGTGGCGGCAAATGATTTTGCTTCTAAATATTTCAGTGACTTGATGTGCAAAATAGTTTTTTCCGCATCAACACTCTTGTCAAGGTACTTTTGTATGAAATCTTTTATGCGTTGAACTGATTCATATAAACCAAAAATTGCTACTGAGTTTGTTTGACTTATTTCAAGAATGCGAGTGCTGGATGAAAAATAGGTTTTCTTATTTTTTGGTTCGGCAATTACAGGAGGAAAGGCGTATGGGCTGTCAGGCCTTTTTGGAATGAGTTGATTAATAATATTAACGATTTCGCTGGCGCGCGTGTGCAGGATGGGAATTACTTCTATTGCCTCACGAAAACCGCCTTGGTCTAATTCGTTGATAATAGCGATGATGCTTTTAATAGTTGTTGCTTTACCGGTGATCAAGAGCGAATTATGGTTTTCATCTATAATAAAATTTTTTTTAGCTTCAGCGCGCTGTTCGGGTTGCTGTGCATCTTGTCCCTGTATCATGTCGACGATGATTTGCTCGAGATTGGCTTTGACTGAGCTTTTATCCGAATCTTTTTCTGATTTTTTTAGGACGATGTTTTTGAAATAATAGAGATAGCGTATGGTTGCGTCATTGTTTTTTATTAGTTCTAATCGGGTGTTTATATAAAGTGGTGCTGGATTTTTGTCAATTTTATCAGTTGGCAGTAGGGCATAAAGATTGTTTCCGCGATAAGAGAGTGAGTAGCCGGCAATGTCGAGCATCGTAAGCATGAGATCCCAGGCTTTTGTGAGAGTGATTTTATAACCGAGTTTAAATGTTACCGTTATTTCGTTTAGTTTTTTTTGATCATTGGGCAGCAAGATATTTGCCTGACGCATGCCGGCGAGTTTGTTAACGATATCAAGAAGCTTTTCTTCGTTTAATTCGAAAGATACTAGTATAGATGTAGCATCATTTTTTGTGTTACTTTGTGATTGTGTATGAGTGTTGTGTAAGGAAAATATAATTGAAAAGAGCAAAAGATTTTTCACAAAAGATTTAATATTTCCCATCCTTACTCCGTTTCAAGAACTTCCATTGTTCCGGTCTTCAATTCCAAAGTGCTGATTGTAAGTGAGACGTTAATTGTTGGGTGTTGTTTATTTTTGTCTATTTCGATTCGTTTAATTACTATGCGATCTTTGTTTTCAAGATCATGTAATAGTTCGGTTAATTGTTTCATGTCTATATTGTCTAATACCGCGTCTATAGCCACTTCTTGATATCCTTGGCCGCGCAAGTTTTCCAGATCATGTGTTACTAGAGCCACGGATTTTAAGTTGCTCCGAAGCTGGTGAGTGTCAATGAGATCTTCAAAGTATTTTTTCAAAAAAAAGTCTTTATCTTGAGCAATAATTTCTTCGCCGCGTGTTTTGCGCATTTTTAGTATTTCGTTTTCTTCGAGGATCTCTCTAATACGAAGTCGATTTTTGTTTATTTCTGACATCTTTTTTTGAGAGTTTCTTGCTCTATTAAATTGCATATAAAGAGTCAACCCGAGTATTGTGAGCACGCTTGCAAATAGTATGATAAAAAATTTTCTCAATTGTTTTTGATCGAGATTCCAAAAGAAATCAATTACTTTATTTACTGGCTGCTTCATGATGCAACCTCATTTTTAATAGTCAGTTTGATTTCAAATTTCGGTTCTTGTGGTGGTATTGATGCAAGTGCAAATAATGTCGATTCACTCAAAACTTCTTTTAATTTGGTAAGCGCGCTATAACTGCGTACTTGTGCTTTGAGTGTAATACTTGTTGGTGTTAGAGTAAGTTTTGTTAACTCAAGCCCCAGGCTTTCACGGTCAATAAGAACGCTGAGTTCTTCTAGATATTTTAAAAATGATGTGCGTTTGCCAGATATTTCTTCCCAAATCGCCTTTGATTCATTTAATTTTTCTTGTGCGCTATTGACCGCAGTATTAAGGTTGCGATCAGTTATCTCAAATTCTTTTTTTAAAGCATTGAGCGCAGTTTTTTTTGCATTATTTATTTGCTGTGTTGCGCGTGAATATTGCCAATAAGAATATCCAACAGCGAGCCCCAAAAATGAGGTGATTAGAAAACCGAGCGTGATCAATTGATATTTCAGAATCCTGAAGGCAGCTGGTGTTTTTTGGTATTTTAATAGGTTGAATGCACTGGATTGGGTAAATGGATACGCGGCGCCAAGTGAAATAATACTGTTGAGCGGAATTTTTTTAAGATGGCGAGAAAGTTTGAGACTTTTTGTTGGAGTTAGTGGTTCGCTGTTAAAAGCTTCTGCGGGAATTGATAAAAACTCACTGAGTTTTGAATCGAAAAACTTGAGAATAGTATTGCGTGATAGAGTGATTATTTTTTGTGGCGGTTCATAGCTGGTAATTTGTGCTGCAAATCCTTCCAAGGAAATTTGAATTTGTTGACAGAAAAGTTTTAATTCCTGTTCAAGAATAGAGTCAAAGGTGGCTTTATCAGTTGGGCCAAAACCGAAACGAACAATAAATTCAAGAACCTGAGACATTGAATCGCCTGTTTTTTCGGCGACATTTTTTGCCAATGTGCCGATTCCTTGGTTTATTGTTCGGATTCCCGTAATTTGTTTTTCGCGAAGATAAATCACACTCGTATATGCGAAATTGAGATCAAGCAAAATAAGCGGAAAATTTAGCGTGCTATATGTCGGATTCGCGGTATACATTGTATAGAGTGCAAATAAATCAAATGTAATATTTTGTACAGAGTAGCCGGCCTTTTCAAGTAAAGCGGCATAATAGTCGGCGTCTTTATGTGGTGTTAATCCAACCAAAACGGTAGATGTTTTTTCTGCTACGTTTTGCTTCGTGATTATAAAATCAAACAAAACATCTTTGAGAGCGAATGGAATACGTGATTCAAGTTCATAAGGAAGAGTATGTTTAATTTGTTCGTATTTTAAAAATGGCAACGTGAGTTCTTGAAAGATACTGCTGCTATTGGGAAGCGTCAAGTAGAGCTGACTTTTTTGATTTACTTTTTGTTGTAGTGTTTTGAGTGCTATGACAATACTGTCTTCGGTATTTTCATCATCTTTTTTTGTAACAGGTACATGAAAAAAATCTTTTACGACTGCTCGTGCGCCGGAAATATTTAAGAGCGTTGCACTAAGTGAGGACTTAGTAATTTCCAGGCCAAGGCGATTTTGATCGAACAAAAAGTAATTATTAATCCGCGCTGGGAGAAATATATCCTTAATCATTGCTGCCATTCTCCTCTTGCTTGATGGTTGCCTGTATTATGGCGTTTGCGGTTTCGGATTTGAGTGGCGCAGGTTCAGTTTTTTTTATTTTTGCGCGATCTACAAAGTTGCGTATATCATTTGGTACGTCATCATCTGCGGCCTTAAAGAACCAATTGAACATGGGGTCACGCCTATTGCGCTCATGACGTTCAGTCGACCATTCGGCGATTCTACTCGTTTTTTCGGCCTTATTTTGGGTAAACGTGTTCACTGTTTCACCAGTTGGATAAATAATTGTTGGTGTCATGAGCACAACCAACGTTCTTTGCTCATTTTCATGCGTGGTA
>Ga0265592_1000602_pt1 | contig 17841 bp, 14 predicted proteins | sample saktaG_7_FD_190141 | JGI IMG/M metagenome (GOLD analysis project Ga0265592, IMG submission 190141) | Saline water microbial communities from Sakinaw Lake, British Columbia, Canada - sak_2010_1_5_120m | ecosystem: Environmental > Aquatic > Non-marine Saline and Alkaline > Saline ... | reverse complement strand
TCCTCGTTAGAACATGCAACATCATTGAATCCAGGTTTTGGACCTCTTCGACCCATCTTGCTACACCCACAATGAGATAGGACGTAATAGTATAATAACATCAACTCACTGCTGGTGCACTACCCATCAACACGATCCGTGATCTTCACCGCATTCTCTTGTCAGGAGTCAGGGGCAGACATAAAAATCCGGGCGAAATTCGGAGCAGACAGAATTATATCGCCCCGCCAGGAACTCCTATTGAGAATGCGACCTTTGTTCCACCGGCCCCGTGGGACGTGATGGATGCCCTCTCCAACTGGGAGATATATCTCCACAGCCAGGAAAAAGATCCCATAGTTCAGCTGGCAGTTCTAAAAGCGCAATTCGAGCTGATCCACCCCTTCCTGGACGGAAACGGCCGCATCGGTCGGATGCTCGTCCCGCTCATCCTTTACAGCAAGGGCGTTCTTTCCAGCCCCACATTTTATATCAGCTCTTATCTCGAACGAAATAGAGACGTTTACTACGAACGCTTGCTTGCGATATCAAGAGAGGGTGACTGGAACGGCTGGATCTCCTTCTTCCTCCAAGCGATCGTGGAGCAGGCTGAGGAGAACTGCCGGAAAGCAAAGGCGATCATAGATTTATATAATGAGATGAAGCAAAAAATACCGAAGGTCACCAGATCACAGTACTCTGTTCAGATCATGGATACGATATTTTTCCGTCCGAGGTTCAATACCAATAACTTCGTCGATATATCAAAAATTCCGAGGCCGAGTGCTACGAGGATACTGCGAGAACTCAAAGAAAAAGAGATACTGGTGGTTTTGCGTGAGGGTCATGGACAACGACCTAACCTATACGAATTCACAGAGTTAGTAGACATCATCCGAGAATAGGGCGAATCTGTGATGCGACCTCGAGCCCCGAATCCATTTGTGAATCACCAATTCGGCTTTCGTGATTCACAAATAGATTAGCGAATCACGTATGATCCACAAATCCCGTTGTGAATCATGAAAGGCAGTTTCATGATACACAAAACCTGCCGGAGCCCATCCTCGAATCCTCTGGCTGCCTCCGGCCCCCAGCGCCCGCGCCGCCCGGCCGCCGAACAGAAGTTATCATCCACCTCGCGGAAAGATGCGGCCTGGCTGACCGATTCTCGCGGCGCGATCCGGCTCTCTTCGCACTTCTCGCGCCCCACGACTTCCACCCGCGTTGAATTCGAGAGGCTGGCCGCAGAGCTTGAGGGCGCGATGGACAAAGTCGTCGTCTCCTCAGTGCAAGTTAAGAGATAGACCGAGAGGATGCTCGACCTCGCTGCCGAAAAAGTACCGAGCCCTCTTATGAATGGACCCGCCGAATAAGGAGAAACAAACATAGCGGGCGCCCATATGCTAAGGACGAACAATCGTCGTGCATCAAGGGCTATCTTCATGAAATATGGGTAAAAGAGAGGTGGCCGGAAGAAGGTTCATATTGTAGTGAGTATTGACTGGAATGGCACGTTTTGGCCTGTCCATCGAAGATTGCGAAAATTTGACCGATGAAGAGGGTTAAGAGAACATGAGCAAAGACCAAGAATCTGGAGCCATCCAGACGGCGGACGAGCCGTTTCTCATCTTGCTCGTAGAGGACAACAACTCCCATGCGATGCTGATAATTAGAACCTTTGAACGCCTGGGATTTTCCGGCAAGATCGACTGGGTCAAGGATGGAAGAGCGGCGCTGGACTACCTCCACGAGCACGAGATCATGGGGGAGGGAATCCTGCCAAAACTGGTGATGCTCGACCTCCGGCTTCCCAAGCTCGACGGGCATGAGGTCCTTCGGGAGATAAAGAGATCCAAGAGGCTGAAGATAATCCCCGTGGTGATCCTCACCACCTCCACCAGCGACGACGATCTCAAGAAGGCCTATTCCAACCACGTCAACAGCTACCTTACAAAACCCCTCAGCTTCGACGATCTCCAGAAGACGGTTGAGGAGGTTAAAACTTACTGGTTCGAGTGGAATCGGTATCCTAAACCTGCATGAACCGTATCGAGGAGGTTTTGTTCTGCTGAAGAATATATGAACCTGCTATCCCTTGGGGCGGTGGCTTCATGACCTTGCGCAAAAGCACTCTCGTCTTCACCGGCGCGATCATCCTCATCATGATCATGATCATCAGCGCCTTTATGTGGCAATTGATGACCAGCAACCTCTCAGAACTGGAGAACCAAGAGGCTTCCCACGAGGTTGGAGTGATCGTCTCAGCCCTGCAAGGAGAGCTTTCCGCCTTGAACAGGATCGGCGGTGGCTGGGCTTCCTGGAACGAAACCCGCGATTTCGTAATGGACGGAAACGAGGAGTACGTCCAGGCGAACCTGGGCGAAGCGACCCTCGCAAACCTCGGCGTCAACCTCATGCTCTTCTTCAACACGTCAGGCGGGCTGGTTTACGTCAAAGCCTTCGACCTCGATTCCGGGAAGGAGGTCCCCGTTCCGCCGGATCTGGCGAATCTTCCCGAGGACGACCTCCTGATAGCTCACGCCTCTCCAGAAGATAATTTAACTGGCCTAATCGCCCTTCCCGAGGGCCCGATGATGGTGAGCTCTCGCCCCATCCTGGACAACCAGCGGAACGATCCCATCCACGGAACGCTGATCGTAGGCAGTCTCCTGGACAGGGCCCGAGCCGACGAGCTGGGCCGGCTGAGCGGCGGCGTCCTGAGGATAGAACCCATCTACGTGGCTCAAACGCCATTGGAGCTGCAAGGCGTCGCCTCACCAGACTCCCCCATCCTGATCGAGCCGGTGGACAAAGACACCCTGCTCGCCTTCAAGACCATCGAGGACGTATACGGAAACCCGTCCATCCTTCTCGAAGCTCGCCTCCCGAGGGCCCTCCACGAGCGCGGCATGGAGGTCATAGGTTATCTGGAGCTGGCGGTGGTCCTGACCTGCCTGACCTTCGGGGGCGTCATTCTCATATTCCTGGAACGGTTCGTCCTCTCCCCCCTGACCGTCATCAGCAACTCAGTGGAGGAGATCGGCAGGACGGAAGAGCCCGATAAGGTGCGCGTTCCCAAAGCGGGGAGGGCCGAGCTTGCGAATCTGGCGGAATCGATCAACGAGATGATGGATCGTCTGGAGACCTACAACCGAAAGCTCAGGAAGAGCGAAGAGAGGTTCAGGACCATCTTTGAGACCGCCCAGGACTGCATCTTCATCAAAGACCGGGAAGGCAGGTACGTTCAGGCCAATCCTGCGGTGGAGATGCTCTTCGAAATGCCCGCCTCGGAGATCCTGGGAAAGAAGGACGAGGACTTTTTTGGCCCAGAGGCCGCAGTTCACATCTACGATATCGATTCCAAGGTGCTCTCAGGAGAGATCGTAAAAGAGGAACACACCAAGCCGGTGGCTGGTGTTCCGGTCACCTTCCACGTGGTCAAGGTGCCATTGAGAGACGACCTCGACAGGGTCGTTGGGATCTGCGGAATCGCAAGAGACATCACCGAGCGGAAACGGAACGAGATAGAGCTTTGGAAGAGGGATATGCTCCTGGCAGCCTCGGCTGTCGCCTCCAACGCCCTCTTGATCGAGGAGGATCTCGACCGTGTCGTCATCGATGCCCTCCAGTTCCTGGCCGAGGCGGTCGTGGCAGACAGGGCCTACATCTTCGAGAACCACAGCGAAGATGGCGAAGTTCTCATGAGCCAGCGTTACGAGTGGTCAAATGATGATGTTGAGCCTCAGATAAACAATCCGCAGCTTCAGAACCTCCCCTATTATCCCGACTCTGTCAGGCTTTATGAGACCATCTCCAGAGGCAAGCCGTACAAAGGTCTTGTCAAGGACATGCCCGAATCGGAGAGGGCGATCCTGGAGCCCCAGGGGATAGTCTCCATCCTGATCGTGCCCATAACCGTACAAGACCGGCTATGTGGCTTTGTGGGCTTTGACGACTGCCATTCCGAGAGGATCTGGAGCAAAAATGATACATCCGTTCTCCAATCCGCTGCAGGGAGCATAGGCGGGGCCATCATCCGTTCGCGGACTAAGGAAGACCTGGTCAGGGCTCGGGACGAGCTTGAGAGGAGGATCGATGAGGTGGAGGCGAAGAACGCTGAGATGGAACGTTTCGTCTACACCGTATCCCACGACCTCAGGTCCCCCCTGGTCACGGTCCAGGGCTTCGTCGGCTTCCTCAAAGAGGACATCTCAGAGGGCGATCATGAGAGGGTAGAGACTGACCTTCGGATGATCGAGGACGTCGTCGTGAAGATGGACCATCTTCTGAGAGACACCCTGGAGCTCTCCAGAATCGGGAGGATTGTGAACCCACCGGAGGACGTATCCTTCGGCGAGATCGTCCATGAGGCCCTGGCCCAGGTCTCAGAGGAGATGAGATCTGGCGGGTCGAAGTTCGTCATTGCTGAGGACTGGCCACAGGTAATGGTGGACCGGCTGAGGATCCTCGAAGTTCTGACGAACTTGATTGAGAACAGCACGAAGTACATCGGAGACGGGCCCAATCCAGAGATAGAGATCGGGTGGTTGAGGGACGGCGACGAGACCGCGTTCTTCGTAAAAGACAATGGGATCGGGATCGAGGCCGACCAGCAAGAAAAGGTATTCGGACTCTTCTACAAGCTGGACCCCAGCACCGACGGAAGCGGCGCTGGCCTTGCGATCGTCAAGAGGATAGTGGAGGTTCACGGCGGTCGTATATGGATAGAGTCTGAGAAGGGCAAGGGCACAACAGTCTTCTTCACCATCCCCACTGTCGAGGATTGAGCGTCCGAGAGTCGAAGGGCGACGGAAAGTCTTTTTGGGGGCGCTAAATTTTGAGCGCCCTTTTCTGACCGGATTTTGCTTCGCCGAGATCCTGGACGTCGTCCTCCGCATGCTTTTGTCGTTTATACTCACACCACTTGTGAAGAGCCCCTCTTGCAATCTCCGGAAGCTTCTGGATGCCCTCTGCGTCCTTCACCACGTAATCCATGGCACCGGACTTGAAGGCTTGAACTGCTATCTTCTCCGAGCCAAAACCGGTGAGGATTATCAGGGGGAAACCCACCTCCAGAGGATTTTCCGCATTCCCCGCCAGATCCAGGCCGCAGCCGTCCGGAAGAAGGTAGTCTGCGATGACCAGAAACGATCCATCTTTATTCTCCTCGATCCACCTCAAGGCATCCCGAAGGTGCATAACGTGATGGACGTTCCATTTAGAATCGCTCTCGTCGAAGAGCCGGCAGATAAAAGCAGCATGGCCCACATTATCCTCGACGAGCATGATGGTATCGGCCTCCGCAAGGCTTGATCCTCGTCCAGTATACGGGACCGCTTTTGCACCATCGACTGAAGAGAGTTTTTGCGATGATAATACTTTCATAAACTCCTGCTCGTCGACATCGGAGGATTTCCCGGAATAATATTCGAATAGCTGCATACACCAGGTGACTGCGTATTTTCCCGAATAAATTGTCCCGCATCCTACATCGTAGACCCCGTCATGCCTCCAGAGACCCAGGTAAACAAAGGATTCGGTGACTACAAGAGCCAGCTTTATGTCTTCGGTGGTCAGACGTAACTTGAAATTCTCGAATTTGAACGACTTCTTAAATTCAGGTGCCAACATGCCCACTTCGTTGAGAAGAAATCCTGCAACTTTGTCTGTTATTAAAAGATCTACTTGGCTTCCTTTTCTGAGAGAGCTTATAAATATGTCGGATTCTTTCGGAAATATCAAGACGGGTAAAATTGCGCATATTTTCTTTGACCTGGACAGCATCGATGCCAGGCTCTCATGGCACTTCAAAGGCATAGAGGGATCTGAGTATATCATCTCCGATTGAAAAAGCATGCCCAACCGGTCCAATATTTCTTGAGGGATGCTGCTTATGTCATGGTTCAGCCAAAAATCGGGGTTCGTCTCCAGATTCTCGAAGACACTTATAACATTATCCAGAACGCTCGTTTTTATTTTGCCAAGATTTGTCAGCTTATACCCATGTCGATTTTTGGTGATCAGATTGGAATCGCTCATATCCTTGATCGCGTGCAGAATGGTGGTGTTTCTGCCGCCCAGTTCACTCAGTAAATCGTTTATATCTTTTTCACCGTTTTTTAAACAAAGTAAAATATTCATTCTTAACTCTGAACTTGCGAACGCTCTGACTTGCTTCACCAGATCGCTTTCGTCCATGCCCACACGTTCCCGCGTTGTTATTAGCTCTCAACTTTGAAGATCCGTGAAAACCTGATCACAAATTAGAATATCACAAATCAGCTAACTTATATGCGGTTAAATTTTCGGCTAGAATGAACTATCTCGCGAATCCTCCATCTTAGCTTGCGAGCCTCATGTATTTCGGCATTTAAGTAATTTGCTCTGAACCGTCAATTGTTCGGAAATCTTGAATATCTGGTTCCGGCGCCCAATTCGGTTTCTCGATGAAGTTGCAGTTCGGTGGGCATGCGGCTTCTCGCCTAGACCAAAGAACTAAAGGACCAAAGGACCAAAGCGCCCCGCATTCACGGCCAAAGGGCGAAGCCCGGGCAGAACCTCGTCCCGCCGCTCAGGGTGCTGAGCACTTCGGCGGTGGCGCCGTGCTCGATAGTCTCTCCATTTTTCGAGATGGGAAACGTATATCTGGAAGTTTGGGCATAGCCTGGCCAGGTGTTCTGATTTGCCTTCACCCGAACTTCCCATACTCGTAACTTGCGGACTGCCCTACGCCAACGGCCCCTGCCACATCGGGCACCTGAGGACCTACGTGCCCGCCGACATCTACGTCAGGGGGCTGAAGAAGATGGGGAAAGATCCCATCTTCATCTGCGGGTCCGACTCTCACGGGACCCCCATCGTCGTCAACGCCGAGGAGAGAGCAACGACCCCCACGGAGCTTGTGACTCGATACCACGACCATTTCGACGACGTCTTCAAGCGCATGGAGGTGGAGTTCGACTACTTCGGAAACACCGATGACCCCTCCAACCACAGCCGTACCCGGTCAATCGTCAGGACCCTGATGGACGAGGGGTACGTCTACCCCCAGGAGATCCAGCTCGCCTACTGTCCCTCCTGCGATCGTTTCCTTCCCGACAGATACGTCGAGGGGACCTGCCCCTACTGCAAGTCCCCCGCCAGAGGCGACGAGTGCGACCAGGGATGCGGCCGCCACCTGGAGCCCGGAGAGATCACAGAGCCCCTCTGCAAGGTCTGCGGGAACGAGGCGGAGTACCGGACCCAGAAGCATTACTTCTTCAGGCTCTCTGCCTTCAGCGACTTTCTCATCGATTATCTGGAGGGGCTGGGAGGCACCACCAACGCCAGAAACTACGCCCTCGAATGGGTCAAGCAGGAGCTGAAGGACTGGTGCATCACCAGAAACCTCGAATGGGGCGTCAAGTTCCCCGGCCAGGAGGGGCTCGTCGTCTACGTCTGGGTGGACGCGCCCATCGGCTACATATCCTTCTCCGAGGAGTGGGCGAAGCGATCCGGAGGCGACTGGGAGAGCTACTGGAGAAATCCCTCGAAAATCGTCCATTTCATCGGGGGCGACATCGTATACCACCACTGCATCTTCTGGCCGGCGATGCTGAAGGGGGCCGGCTACACCCTCCCGAGCGCCGTCGTTGCAAGCGGGATGCTGAAGATCGATAACAAGACATTCTCCAAGAGCAGGGGCTACGTCGTCTGGGTGATCGACGACTACCTGGAGAAGGGGCTTCACCCCGACCTTCTGCGGTACTACCTCGCCTCCTACACATCCCACACCAAAGAGCTGAACTTCTCCTGGACGGTCTTCGGGGAGAAGGTGAACGGCGAGCTGGTGGGGGCTCTGGGCAACTTCGTCAACAGGGCCGTCACCTTCACCTCCAAGAACTTCGATCGGTCCGTCCCCGAGGGCGATCTCGATCCAGAGGTCACATTGAAGATCGAGGCGACCCTCGCCGAGGTGAAGGCGGCCCTCGCGGAGTACGAGTTCAAGAAGCTGGTCGACGGCGCCATGTCTCTCGCGGACTATGGGAACACCTACTTCCAGGCGAACGAGCCCTGGAAGCTCGCTAAATTCGACCGGGCCCGGTGCGGCGCCGTATTGAGAAACTGCCTCCAGATCGCAAAGGCTCTGGCTATCATGCTCCAGCCGGTGATGCCGGCCGCGATGGAGTCGGCCTGGAAGCAGCTGGGCCTTGCGGGGACCGCGGCTCGCGCCTTATTCGACGACGCCCTCGTTCCCATAGATGCGGGACAGAGGCTCGGCGTCCCCGAACACATCTTCAACAAGATGGACGACTCGATGGTCTCGGGCCTTGACGAGATCTTCAGGGAGAGGATAGCGAGCCTTGAAGCGAAGAAGGGAAAGAAGAAGGGTGAAGAGAATATGAGCACCATAAAGTATGAAGATTTCAAGAACCTCGACATCAGAATCGGGGTGGTGTTGGAGGCGGAGAGGATCAAGGGCTCAGACAAGCTCCTCCGCCTGATGGTCGATATAGGGTCCGAGGAGAGGCAGATCGTGGCGGGGATCGCCATGACCCACAGTCCCGAGGATCTGGTGGGTCGAGAGATCGTCGTCCTGGCCAATCTGGAGCCCGCCAAGCTCTTCGGCGTCGAGTCCCGAGGGATGCTTCTGGCTGCAGACCCGGGGGACTCTGCGGTCCTGCTGGCCCCGGAGAAGGCGGTACCACCAGGAACGAAGATCCGATGAGGTCGCAGGATCGGTCGAGGACGGGCTGATCTTCCGACCGATCAACGGTTTCCGATCCTTCACAGGTCGAACCCACCGTGAGCCGATATCGGCTGAAGGCTTCGCGAAATGAACATCCACCAAAAAATATACGTCAAATTCCGGATTTGCAGAGATGAAGATATGAGGAGGTTTTGATATTGCTCAAGGTTGAGAATTTATCTAAAGTCTACCAGCTCAAAGATAGCCAAGTAGAGGCCCTGAAAGGTGTAAGCTTCACCACCAAAGAGGGCGAGATCCTGGGAATAGTGGGAAAAAGCGGCAGCGGCAAGAGCACTCTCATGAAGGTCCTGCGCGGCGTCGAGACCTTCGACTCCGGCCGGATCGAGATCGACGGCCTCGAGATCACGCCCGACTCGGAGCCGGAGATGATGCACAAGCAGAGGCAGGTCACAGCCATCCACCTCCAGAGGGACTTCGGCCTCTGGACCGAGTCCGCCCTGAACAACGTGGCAAAGCGGGTCTACTCTCGCAAGACCGGTTACGAGACCATTCCCACGAAGTACGACCTCGAATACGAGGAGGTGATGTCCGAGGCGATGGAGTACCTGAAGCTCGTCGGTTTGCAGAAAAAGGCGAAGCAGCTCGCCACCATACTTAGCGGCGGCGAGAAGCAGAGGCTTCTGATCGCAAGGCAGCTGGCCAAAAAGCCGAAGCTCCTCCTCCTCGACGAGCCTGCCACCATGGCCTGTCCGGCGACAAAGCAGGAGGTTCTCGACACCATCAAGAACGTCAACAGCAAGCTCGGGATCACCATCGTCGTCGTATCCCACCTTCCCGAGGTTCACAGGTACCTGGCCGACAGGCTGATCTGGCTGGACGAGGGCGAGATCCGGGATGATGGAAAGCCAGGGGAGGTTTTGGACAGGTTCTTATCCCACCTCGGCGAGGCCGACCCCCTCACGCCAAGGCCAAACGCCCCTCCCGCCATCAAGGTGGTGAACCTCTACAAGAGAAACTATCTCATCGGCACGGGCGAGGTGTTGAAGATCGAGGACCTGAACCTGGACATCAAGGAGGGCGAGATCACGTCCCTGATCGGCTCCAGCGGCGCGGGAAAGACCACCCTCCTCAAGATCGTCCAGGGTCTGGCGCGGCCCGACGAGGGCTCTGTCCTCTACAAGCTCGCAGACAGCTGGGTCGACATGGTGGAGTACTCGCGGGAGAGGATGGAGGTTCGAAGGAACCTGGGGATAATGTATCAGGAGTTCGCCCTCTCCCCCCGCGAGACGGTCCTGGAGCAGATCGGCTACAAGCTAGGGGTCAAAGGCCAGGACGTCATCGAGCACGCCCGGAAGGTGGCAAGCGAACTCGGCATAAGCGACAAGGTTCTGGACGTGATCTACACCCTCACCGACATGACGGAGGAGGATGCGAAAGCTGTCCTGGACAAGCTCGGCCTCACCAACGAGGTCTTCGGTGAGCTGTTCCCAAGGTTTCCGGCGACGGAAGCGAAAAAGTACGCCGAGCCGGTCTTCAAGGTCCTGGACCTCAACCTCTCGGTCTTGGACAAGTACCCCCACCAGCTCAGCGGCGGCGAGAAGGTGAGGGTATCTCTCGCCCTTCTTCTGGCCTCAAACCCCAAGATCCTCATCCTCGACGAGCCCTTTGGGGACATCGACCCCATAACCCTCCGGGACGTCTCCAACGCCATAAAGCGGATCAACGCCGAGTTCGAAACTACCATCCTCCTCGTCAGCCATCACGTCGACTTCGTCCGGGAGATATCTCACAGGGCGGTTTTGATCGACAACGGTGCGGTCTTGATGGACGGCGACCCGACCCAGGTCTGCGACATCTTCGTCTCCAGGTGCGACGCATCATACCTCAAGTGCACTTCCGAGACGACGGCTCCGGCGGGGAAGGCCTGAAGGTGAATTTCATGGACCAGGAGATCGGCGAGATCTATGACCAGATATCAGGTCAGATCTCGCCCCAAGAGTTCGAGCGAAGGGTCGAGGAGAAGGTCCAGCTCATGGGCGAGCTCTGCGACCGGAGGACGGCGGCGATGCTCGTCGCCCGCGAGTTCGGCGAGGTGGAGCTGAAGATCGACCGGATCAGGCCCGAGACCGGGAAGGTCACCTTCGTCGGCAAGATCGTATCCATCTCCGAGGTCCACGAGTTCGCCCGCGGCGACGGATCAGCCGGCAGGGTTGCGAATCTCGCCGTCGGCGACGAGACCGGGACCGTTCGGATCGTCCTCTGGGACGAGCTCGTCGAGCCCGTATCCAGCGGCGAACTGAAGGTCGATCAGACCTTCAGGATCAGAGGGTTCACGAGAGAGGGGTACTTCGGGACCGAGGTGACGGTCGATCGGGGCGGCCTTGAGGAAGTCGAGGCCCAAATCCAGACCAGGGTCGAGCCCCACAAGATCTCGGAGATAAGGGCTGACATGGGTGACATCAACCTTCTCGCAAAGGTCGTCGACCCGGGAGCTGTTCGCGAGTTCACGCGGCGGGACGGTTCTGTCGGCCGGGTTAGGTCCGTCACCCTGGGCGACGATTCCGGCAAGATCAGGCTCACCCTCTGGAACGAGAAGGCAGAGATGGACCTAGAAGCTGGCGAGACCCTGGAGGTGATAAACGCCCTCTCGCGAGAGAGGTACGGCCAGGTCGAGATCCAGGCAGGGGGCTACTCGGTGGTGAGAAAAAGCGAGGTTGCGATCGAGTACGATGAGAAGATAACCACAATCTCGGAGCTTGCTCCCGGATCGATCTACAGCATATCCGGCTTCGTCACGGGCCTGGGCGAGGTCCGGGAGTTTGAGCGGGACAACGGCGCCGTCGGGAGGGTTTCCAACATTTACGTCTCCGACGAGACTGGAAGGGTGAGGGTCGCCCTCTGGAACGATCACGTCCGGCTGATAGAGAACATCGATCTCGGCTCCCGGATCGAGCTCGTCGACTGCATGGCGAAGGAGGGCTGGAACGGCGAGCTGGAGGTCAGCTGCGGGTGGAGCACCAGGGTTACTTTCGCCCCGCCCGAGTAAAGGGGTTAAAGTTGAGAAGGGTCTTTTGGTCCATTCGGGATTGGTGAAATATGGCTGAAATATTACTGGAAAATCTCTCTGGGGTGGGTCCGGCCACGGCGGAGAAGCTGAGGGAGGCGGGGTTCAACAGCGTCGAGGCCCTGGCGGTGGCCTCGCCCGCGCAGCTCGCGGCCTGCGCCGACGTGGGCGAGTCGACGGCGACAAAGATCATCGCCTCCGCCAGGGAGGCCGCGGATATCGGGGGCTTTGAGACCGGCGACCAGGTGATGGAGAGGAGAAAGCTCGTCGGCAAGGTGACGACCGGCAGCGAGACCTTCGACGTCCTGATGGGCGGGGGGTTTGAGACCCAGTCGATCGTGGAGCTCTACGGCGAGTTCGGGTCCGGCAAGACCCAGGTGGCCCACCAGGTGGCGGTCAAGGTCCAGCTTCCCCTTGAGATGGGGGGTCTCGACGGTTCCGTGATAATAATCGATACCGAGAACACCTTCAGGCCCGAGAGGATCGTCCATATGGTGGATGGCCTCCCTCCCTCCGAGGACCCGGACCATCCCTGGGACCCCGAGGAGTTTTTGAAGAACATACACGTGGCCAGAGCCTACAACTCCAACCATCAGATTCTGCTCGCCGAGAGCGCCCTCGACCTCGCTGAGAAGCTGAAAAAGTCAGGAAAGCCTGTGAGGCTTCTCGTAGTCGACTCCCTGACCGCCCACTTCAGGGCTGAGTACGTGGGGAGGGGAACCCTCGCCGATCGGCAGCAGAAGCTGAACAAGCACCTCCACACCCTGGTGCGTTTTGCAGACCTCAACAACGCCGTAGTCTTGGTGACGAACCAGGTGATGGCAAAGCCCGACGCATTCTTCGGAGATCCGACAAGGCCCGTGGGAGGTCACATCGTCGGCCACACCGCCACCTTCAGGGTCTACCTCCGGAAGTCCAAGGGCGAAAAGAGGATCGCAAGGCTCGTGGACTCGCCGAATCTCCCAGACGGCGAGGCGGTCTTCTCGGTGACCACAGCGGGGTTAATGGATTGATCCGGGCGGTCGCCCTCGACATCGACGGGACCCTCACCGACGATAAGAGGCTCCTCTCTCCACCGGCGGTGGAGGCTCTTCAGAATCTGAACTCGCGCGCCCAGGTCATCCTTGTCACGGGAAACGTCCACTGTTTCACAAGGGCCGCGGCGGTCCTCCTCGGAACCTCCAGGACCTTCATCGCCGAGAACGGCGGCGTCATATCCTGGGGCGAGGGTGAGATGGAGCTTTTATCCGACCCCTCGATCTGCCAGGAGGCTTACCTTCGCCTCAAAGAGGTCTACCCCCTTTCGAGGATGGATTCCAAGTACAGGATGACAGATCTCGTCGTCGAGTCAAACTTCAACGTCGAGGAGGCCGCATCCCGCCTCAAAGACTGGGGGCTGGAGGCGGACCTCGTCGACAGCGGCTTTGCTGTCCACATAAAAGACAGAACGGTGGACAAGGGGCGAGCCCTCGCGAAGGTGATGGACCGGCTCGGCCTCCATCGGGACGAGGTCGCCGCGGTGGGCGACAGCATAAGCGACCTGCCCATGTTCAGGGTGACAGGTTTCAGGGCGTCGGTTGCCAACGGCGTGCCGGAGCTGAAGGCGGAGTCGGATTACGTGGCCATCTCCGAGTTTGGAGAGGGATTCTGCGAGATCGTGGATCAGATGGTCCATAGAGAGATGTTCTGACCTCTTTATCGCCCACTCAAATCCCTATTACTCTCGTCTTCCTCTTCTTCCATATATCTCAGAATCCGGGCCCAGTTCGTCTCGCAGACAATCCACCAGCCCAGGGTCTCCTTGACAAACTCCCTCGCTGCAGGACAGAAGGCGTCGACGGCCAGGTTGTAGGGCATCTCCTTGAGGGGCGGGTGGAGAGGGTAGCGGGTGCAGGTGAGGGGCCTGAAAGAATAGATGGTGCACCCTTTCTCCTCAGAGTCGTAGAAGGGGCAGGGCTGCTTCAGAGCCCAGGCCTTCAGGGCCTTGTCGAGTCTGCAGAGGCTCTTCAGCCTCTTCATCGACCAGCCGAGGTGCTGGCAGATCCGCTCCATGTCCTCTTTTTCCAGGTAGAGGCCCGCACCGGGAGTATAGCAGCACCTGCCGCACCCTGTGCACCGGAACCGCTCCCAGAAGAGGTCGACACCCCACGAGGTCTTCTCAGGATCTTTTCGGTCTTTGGCGGGTAGGGGTATGGCGATGTCGAAGGGGACCTCATCGCCCCGGTCGATTGTCCTGTGCTGCTCTTCGCGCCTCAAAACCGACCAGTGCGGCCTCATTTCCAGAAGCTTCAAGTGGAGGCCTCTCCGTTTCTGGTCGACGCACTCCTCGGCGCAATGGACGTGGCAGAGCCTTTTTGCCTCGGCCAGCTTCTCTTCAGGGGAGGGTTTTCGCCGGGTTTTTTTGGTGGAATTTTTGGGGATGGAGATCGCCGCCTTTGGTTGAAGGATGGTCTTATTCGCCGAGATGCCGTAAAATGTTTTATCCTCGATGGTAAAAGGCCTAAGAAGACCTTAGAGCGTCGCGCTGAGAAAGGGCCCAGGGGAGGGCTAAAGAAGATGCTTTGAGGTCCTCAAACCTTTGTAATGGGCCAAACTTTCGCGCTCAAATGAGACGGGATCAAAGAGATCTGCCCAGCTCGTATGCCCTATTCATCTCCTCAGCATCCTCTCCGACTTCGCCCTTCTCGTACGCCCTGGCGAGGATGCTTCCCGCAAACTCCATCCCCAGGTAATCAAAGGACATCCTGAACATCTCCATCAGGGGGCCGCAGCATCCTGGACCCTCCTCGGAGGGAGCCACCACGGCGCCCGCCTTTCCTCTCAGCTTCTCGCTGGCGATGTAGGGTCGGAGCCTATCGATGAATAGCTTCATCTTTCCTGTGGGGCCGTACCAGTAGATCGGGGTTCCAAAGACGATCACGTCGGCCTCATCGAGCTTCGGATACACCTCCCGCATCCCGTCCGCAAGGGCGCATTCGTGGTCCCCTCTCTTGCATCGGCGGCAGTCGAGGCATGCCTCAATCTCGACGTCGTAGAGCCGAACCTTCTCTGTGCCGTCGCCTCTGGAGCTGCAGCCCCTGAGGATCTGATCGACGAGAAGGTCAGTGTTTCCCCCTCTTCTGGGGCTGCCGATTAAAGCCAGTATCTTCATCTATCCGACCAATTTTTGTGATTTTTTCATTTCGCGAGCATCCCCTAGTCGCGGGCGGCGAAACTCGCAAAAGTCCCCGCCCCGAAGAAAGAACGGCTCATTTTTTCCACGCTATCTTATCGTTCTTGATCTTGATTACCCCTCCCCTCTTCAAAACCCGGGCGATATCCTCGGCCACGGCCGTTCCGTCGACCATCATGACGAAATCCTCCATATCCTCTTCGAAAACTAAGATCTCTCTGAACTCGTCGAGATCGACCTTATTTGAATCTCCTGGCGGATCGAGAAGCCTCTCGATCGTCATGCCGATGGAGGAGATCATATAGTACTCTTCGGCGTACTCGTCCAAGAACTCGTCGTCCACATTTTTGGCCAGAGGCGTCGTCATCTCGTCCAGACGGACTTCAACCCGCTTATCTAGACGGACCGCTAGGATGGATTTTATCAGCTCGTCGTCGGGGTCGCACTCATCGGGATCTATCGGGATCCTGAACACCGGATCGTCCCCCAGCTCACCACTGGGACTGCCCTCAACCTCGATCTCATTGAGTTCAAGGGCCGCATCCAAAAATTGGAGGGCTTCGAGCTTCTCCAAAAGGTCGACTGCCTGTTCCATCATCTCCTCAGGCAAACCGGCCCCCCCATCCGAGATGGCCGACCCGTCTTCCAGGAACCCGGCCATCTCACTCTTCTTCTCCTTCCAGAACGGGTCGAGAATCGAAAGATATCGCTCTGCGAAATCCTCGGCATCCGCGTCCTCTGCTAGGGTCGCCTTCAAAGCTTCAATATACCGATCGTAAACCTCGAAATCCTCTATTCGTTCCCTGAGCTGGCTCGCCCTCCCCTCCATGTAGACTGCGCTCTCCATGAAGGCAGAGATCGATGGTTTCAGTTCAACCCTCACGCCAGCCTTTTTGAGATAGGCTGCGATATCCGCGCCCTCGCCCTCGTCGTATTCTCCGAGCTTGAACATTATAGGGGAGTACGCCAGGGTTTTATTTAATATGTATGGCCGTGATCGAGAAAAGAGACGAGATAGGTCGATTAGGACCCCCTGTAGCGGACCAGGGAAACGAAGCTGAATAAAAATCTACATAAATAACATCACATCACGATCCAAACTGGAAGACCTGGAGGAAGGACGGCACCGTCCGCCGCCATTCCTCCAGATGTTCCAGCCATCGGCCTGTATCTATCACCTCCGGTCCCTTTGATCAAAACGTTCATTCCTTCGCCACTGGTGGCTTCATCAGGAGGAAGGCTATGACGATTCCCGCTGCAGCCAAGACGACGACTACAGGGAAGACGTTGATGAAGCTACCTGTTGCGTCTTTGAAATACCCAGCAAGGTACGGACCGACGAGAGCCCCGGCACCGTAAGCCAGGAAGACCACTCCGTAACACCGCGGGTAGTCACCCACACCGAAGAAGGATGCTGTGGCTGTAGGCCCGATGGCAAGCCAGCCACCAAGACAACCCCAGAGGATGGCGAAGGAGATGATGTATACCACCGGGGTCTGCATCTTCCATATCATCAGGCAAGCGATTATGATCAGCACGAAAGAGAGGATCGCTGCGTTTTTCGGGGTCAGCTTGTCGGTAAGGGTACCGAATACCGGCCTTCCGCCACCGTTGAATATGGCGAAGAACCCGACCGGAGAGAATCCCAGCAACATGGCCCCTACGGCTTCTTTTCCCACAATTCCCGCCACATCTGCAGAGATCGAGATGGCCATAAGGCCCGCAATACACCCTATGAAGTAGCAGAGCCAGAGGCCATAGAAGGCATTGCTCTTGAGCATCTCCTCCCGCTTTAATTCACACTTAACCGCAGCTCCTGGCTTCGGTGCAGGCGGTGTCCAGCCAGCGGGCTTCCAGCCAGCGGGCGGGAAGACCAGGGGCGTGGCCAGAATCACCATGATTATGATGAAGGCTATCCCGAAAATGCGGAATGTCTGCATCACACCGCTTGATGCGATGAGGGAGTTCGCTATGTTCGCTGTGAAGAAGGCCGAAAACCCGAAGCCCAGCACGGTAAGGCCCACCGCAAGCCCACGCTTGTCAGGGAACCATCTGCCGGACATGGCAACGGGGACTCCATAGGCGATCCCGACGCCGATTCCGCCGACGATACCATAGGTTAAGGTCAAAATATTTATCGAACTCGCCATGGATGCCAGCAGCCATCCAAGGCCTGTCAGAATCCCGCCGACGATCACGATCTTGCGGGGCCCGTACTTCTCGATATATTTACCGGTCAGAACCATGGCTACCGCGAAGAATCCAAGAAAGATCATAAAAGGCAACTGTAGCGCTGAAGCGCTCACCTCTGGACCAGAACTCTCAAGGAAAGCTTTAAGCGGCGCTTTGAAAACGCTCCACGAATAAATACTACCTAGACAGAGGTTGATTATCATGCCGATAACAACAAATGCCCATCGGCCTTTTTCAGCCTCCATACCTAGTATGTGTTCACTTTCGCTCATCTATTTAACACCCCGTAAGTCAAAAGCTCAATTTTCGAGACATCGTTATTCACACACACAAACTGCTGAAAGATTTTTCAGCAGTTGGCGTCTCCCTCCCAGAGGACGTCATACCAAAGATTTGTGTGGCTGTTTTATAAGCGTATCCTATCTATTTAAAATTACCGCCAATTATCCCGATTATACATTATGCACGTCGAATATCGACTTTTTGACAGGCTCCCACAAGCCCGATTATATTGCGATTGGGGGGCCATTACCACCTCAAAACTACGCAGAGAAAGTTCGATGATCAAAAATTTATATTATTTAGTCCACCGGGCCCATATTTATATCAGGGTCCGGTAGTGCACCAGCAGTGAGTTGATGTTATTATACTATTACGTCCTATCTCATTGTGGGTGTAGCAAGATGGGTCGAAGAGGTCCAAAACCTGGATTCAATGATGTTGCATGTTCTAACGAGGATT
>Ga0265592_1000594_pt1 | contig 17973 bp, 18 predicted proteins | sample saktaG_7_FD_190141 | JGI IMG/M metagenome (GOLD analysis project Ga0265592, IMG submission 190141) | Saline water microbial communities from Sakinaw Lake, British Columbia, Canada - sak_2010_1_5_120m | ecosystem: Environmental > Aquatic > Non-marine Saline and Alkaline > Saline ... | reverse complement strand
TAATTCAAATTCATTTACTTTATCAACGGGGACATCATCAAGCAAACCGGCGGTAACGGCAAAAAATATAACTACCTGGTCAGTTACCGGCATCGGAACATACTGACCTTGTTTTAACACTTCTGCCAATCTCTTGCCACGCTCAAGTTTAGCCCGGGTTTCAGCGTCTAGGTCAGAGCCAAATTGGGCAAAAGCGGCTAATTCCCTATATTGAGCAGCTTCCAGGCGCATTTTACCAGCTACTTTTTTCATAGCTTTGATTTGCGCTTTGCTGCCGACGCGGGAAACAGATAAGCCAGCATTAATAGCCGGACGATTGCCCTGATAAAACAAATCCGGCTCTAAATAAATCTGCCCGTCAGTAATGGAAATTACGTTAGTCGGTATATAGGCGGTCAAATCCCCGGCCTGGGTTTCAATAATCGGTAAAGCGGTGATTGACCCGCCACCATGGGCTTTATTTAGTTTACAAGCTCTTTCAAGCAAACGGGAATGAAGATAAAAAACGTCACCCGGATAAGCCTCACGGCCCGGCGGTCGGCGCAAAAGCAAGGAAATCTCCCGATAAGAAACGGCATGGGTAGAAAGATCATCATAAACGATTAAAGCATCTTCCCCTTTATCAAGAAAATATTCGGCTATGGCGCAACCGGCATAAGGAGCAATATAGAGTAGCGAAGCCGGATCGCTAGCTCCAGCCACAACTACGGTTGTATATTCCATAGCCCCAAACTCTCTTAATTTAGCCACAATATTGGCAATCTTCGATTCCTTCTGGCCAATCGCCACGTAAATGCATTTCATCTTCTGGCCCTTCTGGTTAATAATCGTATCAATGGCAATGGCGACTTTACCGATTTGCCGATCGCCGATTATTAGCTCCCTCTGTCCCCGGCCAATCGGAATCATAGCGTCAATCGCTTTAATACCGGTCTGAACCGGCTGATTAACTGGCTCACGGGCAATAACCCCGGGAGCAATTTTTTCTATAGGGTAAAATTTCTTAGTTTCTAATTTTCCCTTGCCATCCAACGGTTCCCCCAAAGGATTCACCACCCGACCGACCAATTCCTCGCCTACCGGGACTTCAAGAATTCTATTTAAACAAATTACTTCATCTCCCTCTTTAATACTAGTATGATCACCGAGTATCACCGCGCCGACACTATCCTCTTCTAAATTCAGAACCACCCCATAAACCGATCCTTTAGCCGTTTTAAATTCAAGCATTTCTGACATCATCGCTTCGGCTAAGCCGGACATTCGGGCAATCCCGTCACCGACTTCAACCACCCGGCCAAAAGTCTGCTGGCGGGTCTCGGCTTTAAAGCCGGCGATTTGCTCTTTTAGTTGTTCAACAATAAAATCTTTAGTCTTATTCACCCCGTTAGAAATTTTTTTGCTTTTTTTCTCCATAATAGTATTTTATCTATTTTTTTAAATATATTTTTCCCCGCTAAAAATTTCTTCATTTTTTCTATCTAACCAAATTTCTAACGGGGTTCATATTTTTATCTAATAATAAATAATGTTCTATCTTTTCAGCACCTGCCTTAACTCCTCTAATTTAGTTCTCAAACTTGAATCTAAAATTTTATCTCCATATTTAATTATAATACCGCCTAAAATATTTTTATCTTCTTTTTGGTTAATAATGACTTTATCACTGCTGGTGGCTTTCTTTATATGCTCCTGCAATAAAGAGACAACCTTCTTGCCAAGCTCAGGCGGACCTATAATCTCAGCTTCAACAATTCTTTTGTCCTCGTTCCAAAAATCACTGAAATACTTAATAATTTTCTCTGTTTTGGCCGTATCATTGTTTTTAATTAAAATTTTGGCAAAATTTCCTATTACTTTCTTTATCTGGCTATTATCCGCTTCTCTGGCAACGGCAAATAAACTTTTGGCATATTGCTTTGATGTAGCTCTCATAAAATATATCTTCTATTTTAAATCTTTTATAATCCTTTGAATTAATTCTTTATCCTTCTTTTCGTCAATTTTCTCTTCCAAAACTTTTTCCACTGACTTTATAACTAAATCGGCTATTTCCCTCTTTATTTCCTTTAAAGTTTCTCCCTTTTCTACCTGAATTTTGGCTTTTTCCTCGTTAATAATCTGACCGATTTCTTCTTTAGCTTCATCTATAATTTCCTTACGGTTCTTATCACCTTGTTTCCTGGCTTTTTCTAAAATAATTAGAGCTTCCTTTTTAGCTCTTTTTATAATCTCTTTTTCTTTATCTGAAATCTCCTCAAGCTTAGCCATTGCTTTTTTAGCATCTAAAACACCCTGCTCAATTTTTTCTTTTCTTTCGTCCAAAAATTTTAAAATCGGCTTATAGCCGAATCTCCACAAAACAAGAACCAAAACCGCAAAATTTATTAATTGGGCGATTAAAATTTTAATATTCAGACCCAAAGCGTTAAATAACTCCATATAGACAAATAATTTTTAAAAAATAAAGGCATCCCGCCGTTTCTCTCCCCTCTCCTTACTAAGGAGAGGGCTAGGGTGAGGTAAAAGCGGGACAGGCTCTATTTTCTAACCAAAAAGAATAATCAAGGCAATCACCAAAGCATAAATGCCGGTAGATTCACAAATAGCCATGGTAACAAACATCAGAGGCGTAATTTTATCAGCTGCTTCCGGGTTGCGGCCGATTGCCTCTAAGGCTCGGGCAGCGACCATGCCTTCTCCAATGGCTGAACCAATAGCTCCCACCCCCATGGCAATACCAGCGGCTAGAAATTTAAAAGTTCCTGCATCCATAATATTTTTGTCATTCTGAGGAGGCTTCCCGCCAGCTGGCGGGAAGACGACGTGAGAATCCCGTTGGATTGGCAACGTCCAATTTCCACGAGATCCTTCGTCCCGAATTCTCGGGACTCAGGATGATATAAATTATTTTATTATTTTATTTTTATATTATCTTATTATTTAAATTGAAGCGCTTTCCACTAATTCATTCTCATCAATTTCCGAAGCCATAGTTACGAACACTAAGGTTAAAACAGCGAAAACAAATGCTTGTACTATAGCGGTTAATATCCCTAAAAACATAAATGGTAAAGGTATAAAAAACGGAGCTAAAAACAGCATTACCGCGCCTAAAACTTCACCGGCAAAGATGTTGCCAAATAAACGAAAAGAAAGGGAAATAACTTTGGCTAATTCACCGACTAAATCCATTAACCCTAAAAAAAACTGCAAAGGGCCTTTTAAGTTAATAAATTTACCTAAATAGCCAAAAGGACCGTGAATTATTATAGCAACAATCTGCGTAGCTAGAAACGTAATCAAGGTCATAATGAACACCATGCCATAATCTGACATAACCGCGCGGAAAACCGGAATAATTTCTCCTCCCCGGCGCAAAGTTAAGGCAGCCTGACCGGGAATATAAACAGCCAAATTAGCCACTAAGGTAAAAATAAACATGGTAAAAACTAAAGGGAATATGCGCCGCGTCTTTCTTTCCGTACCAATAACTGATTTAACAAAAGAATAACCGCTCTCTAAAAGAAATTCAATAATATTCTGTAATCCTCCCGGTACCAGCTTTAATCTGGCCCGGACAAAAAAGGTAAGGATAATTAAAAATAGACCAATAACCAAAGACCAAAAAAACGTATTAGTTACAGGGAAACTGCCTATCTCAAATAAAATATTTGGCGCAAGTGATATGTTTAATTCCATAAATATAAATACTAATTTACGTTATTCGCATTATCTTTATCTTTTTGCCTGTTAACATCTTTCTGTTTACTAATCCAGGCTGTTAAAGCCACTACTTTTTTGAAAAGTAAAATATTGGTAACAATAAAAGCTATAATAATACTAATAATTAATATAAAAGGTCTGGTATTAAATACTCTGTCAAGCAAATAACCGGCTCCGCCAATAATTATTAACGGACCTAAAATTGAAGTGCTGCTATAAACAGCCATGGCCATTGCTAAATTTTTAGTACCTTTATATTTATCAAAAAACTTTTCATCCATATATTTAAAAAAACACCTTCATTCTAACAAATTAGCTATTTAAAGTCAATATTACTTTATATTATTCACATTACATTACATTATATGCTAAAAAATTCCCTGGCATTTTCAGTCGTAATTTCCCCTACCCGCTCTAAACTTAAATTTCTTATTTTCCCTATTCGGCCAGCCACATATTTAACCAAAAGCGGTTCATTGCGTTTCCCGCGGTAGGGCTCCGGGGTCATATAGGGGCAATCGGTTTCTATCATAAACTTCTCCGGCGGCATTTTACGGATTAAATTATCCCATTGTTTGCTAAAGGTAATTAGACCGGTAAAAGAAATGATTAACCCAAGAGAAAAATATTTCCAAGCCAAATCCTCGTCCCCGGAAAAACAATGCATCACTCCCCAAGGCCGGCCAGCCGGAATCATATCCTTATGCTTCTTTTTGAAATCCGTCAAAACCGCTAGCACATCGTCATGGGCCTGACGGCAATGAATAATAACCGGCAAATCCAAGCTCCGGGCCAGGAGTAATTGCTTTAAAAAAATATCCTGCTGTTTCTTCTTTATAGCCGAGACATTGCCGGCTAAATTTATATGATGGTAATCTAAACCGATTTCTCCAATCGCCACTACCTTTTCAAACTTAGCTAACTTTTCATAATTATCATAATTAAATTCTTCGGCTTTAGTTTTAAAATTATAATCTCCGCTGTCATCACTACTCTTAGCTATAATTTCTTCTAAATGAATGGGGTGCAAACCAACTGCGGAATAGACGCCTTTTTCATATTTATTAGCCAGATCTAATCCTGTTTTTGAAGTTTTATATTCAGAACCAACTAAAATCATCCAGGTATCATTATCTAAAGAATGATGAATAACCTTATCAGCATCACTGGTAAAAGCGTTAAAATTAAGATGGGCATGGGTGTCTATAAACATAATTCTAAAATAATCCGAATTAATCCGAATCTACTTAATCCGAATCTACGAATTTATCCGAATGCTCCGAATATCTTTATTAGAACTAACCAAAATAGAAACATTCGGAGCATTCGGATATCATTCGGATTAATTTGGATTCTAAGTAGTAAACAAAAAGCTAGTCCTCTACAAAACCAGCTTTTGTTGAAATACTTTTAACTTTGTTCTTTTGGAGTGTCTTCTGTATTACCTTCAGTATTTTCAGGCATAGATTGTCCTACATCTACCGCAGGTCCCGCAGGCTGAGTCGGTTGCTCTTCCTGTTTTCCGCCTCCAAAGAGGTTTTTTAGCCAATTCCACATAAGTTTTTCTTTAGTTTACTTAAATTATATGTTATCTTATCTTTCACAATTTTACCATCCATTAAAGAAAATAGCAAGTAAATTTTCCTAATACTCAATAAAATGTTAAAAATTGACATGACTGAAGAAAATAAGACAATTAGCCCGCCAACTCCCGCCTCGCCGGCGGATAAACCTACAGAAACCACATTTCCGCCTCCGCCAGCTGTGGTAAATGATTTTAATACCCAATTTAAAGATAAATTAACAGAATTGCGCGGACAGGCTAATGAAACCAGGCAGAAAAAAGCGCGGGAGAACTTAGATAAAATAATGGAATACGCTTTAAAAACCCAAAAGGTTGTTAATGATGATGTAGAGCGAATTACCGGAGTAAAAGACGCTCAAGCAACAAAATATTTAAACACCTTAGTTAAGCAGGGAAAATTAGTTAAATTCGGTAAAACTGCCAATATTTTCTATAAACCTGCCTCTTTACCCCGTTAAATAGTCGGCTACTTTGGCCCAAAATAGCCGACCTCTCGCCTTTTGTCTCTTCTCTAATATAAAACCCGCCAATAATGAAATTTGGGCGGGCATTTTGTATTTTGATTATAAATTAACCAGATATACTATTAATATCTTTATTCGATACAGCCCATTCTATTCTTACAGTTTGTATAATATTTCTTTTTGCATTTAATTTACTCGCGGGATTTTTAATAATCTTAACTTTATATTGACTGTTTACGTTTGTAACTAAAACTAAAAAATATTTATCCCTCATGTTTCTGGCAACTCTCCACTCCTTGTTTGTAAACAAAACTCCCCCCATTTCCTCTGCACTACCTTTTATTTCAACACAATGTTTATCTCCATTTTTTGTTATTTCAAAATCATAACCACAACCAGAATCTCTCACATCTTTTAATTCCCCTTCAATGGGTTCTTTATTCCTCTCATAATATTCAATAAAAAAATTCTCCGCCTTTTTTCCGGTTATCCCGCGAGGAGTAAATAATTTTTCACTCTTAGAATATTTGTCTTCGTCATCTGAAAAAATAGATAAAATACTTTTACACTTCGCGGACTCACGAAAATCCTCATTCTGCAAAATTTCAATTACTACCTCTCTAATATCTTCTTCTTCAAGACTTTCAAAAGTTTTAATTACTTTTTTCCTGCTTCCTGTCTGAATTTTTTTATACCATCCAGCTCTTTTGTTATCATGAAAAGGATCAAATTCATCCCTCATATTTTGAACCGTCCTGCGTTTAACAGATAATTTTTTTTCTATATCCATGTACGCTTCATTAAAATTTTTATATCCCAAATTCAAATATCCCGATCTGTCAAATCGGGATAAATAATATGCAATTATTAAAGCTAATTTATTTTGTTTCTTCATCTTCTTTTTTTGGAAGTTGTTCTTCTATATATTCAAGAACATAATCATGATCAATATCCGGTGATCCGGTTCTGTTATAAAATCTGGCAAATCTTGTTAATATATCAGCAGAAAATGGGGAATCTAGATGAGCAACTTTTTTATATTTACCTATGTTTTCCTTTTTAATATTATAAATTTGTTCAAAATCCAAATAACAATCTGGTAATCCTATAAACTCATTTTTTGGCAAAAAATAAAACCTGTCCCCACTCCCCGAACGTATAAACTTCCCCAATTCATTATAATTTTTTTTACTTCTGTTTTTTGCGTAACTTTTATATTTTTCATTCTCTGACAGGGGCTGACATTTTGAAATTACAACATAATCATGCTTCTTGTTACATAAATCGCACGAAGGATTAAGCACTATATAGAATCCATCTTTGCGGCACAAAATGTCGCCCATATCTAAGCTAGCATTAATGGGCGGGCAAATATAAAACTCAAGAGGATGAATTTTGGCGGAATTAATCGCAGGATCATTAAAAATCATCGCCATATTTTCTCTGGATAAAGATTTCAGTAATCTTCTTATTGCCAGATAACCCAAGGAAAAAGATTCTCCTGCTTTTTCTATTTTATCCCATTCTTTGTCGACAAAATCCCAAAAAGTTTCCTTTAATGACTTTTGAATAACTCTATTTAAACGTCTTTTTACATGAACAAAATTTAACAATAATAATTTTTCAATTTCTTCCTGTAATTTTTTATACGCTCCACTGCCTTTCTGAACTACCCTGACGAGATTTGTTTCATTTTTTTTGACATATGCTGGTAGCCCAGTAAAAAAAATCACGGGTAAAAAACAGTTTTCCTTAATTTCTTTCATGATTTTTTCTCCGGGCTTTGGAGCGGCTGGACTGGGCGGTCCTTTGCACAAATCAAGTATTAAAATATCATAATCCTTTTCTGATATTTTTTTTATCCCTTCCCTAAAATCTGAAATAGCTTCTATCCGTAGCTCGAAATCATTGATTTTTTTCTCATCTAAAATTTTTATTGTTTTTTCACAAACCTCCGTATCATCATCAATTAATAGTATATTTATTCTTTCCATGTTGTTTTGAATTATAAAAAGTGATTACAAAATTCGCTCCGGGAAGAGTGCCACCAGTAGTCAACTCCAGATCTCCATTATTTTCTAACACCAGTTCTCCGGCTATTGTGAGACCAAGGCCTACACCATTAAGTTTTTTTGAATAGTAGGGATCGAAAATAAACGGAATGTCATCATCCTTTACACCTAGACCGCTATCATTAAATGACACTGTTATACAGTCATTTTCAGATGAAATTTTAACATTTATTTTCTTACTCTTTGCGTCATCAAGCCAGTGAATACTGTTGGTAAGTAAATTAGTAATAATTATTTCAAAGTCAGATTCTCTGATTGTATGCTCTGTTTTTGTGTTTGATATTTTATACTCAATTTTATTCTTTTTGAGTTTTTTTCCAAATAGCTGAAAAATATCATTTATACTGTCTTCTATTATTATTTTCTTCTTTTCTTTCCTACTCTTACCACTAAACGGTTCAAGTTTTTTAAACATTTCTCCCATTATGTTATTTTGGTTATCAATACTATCTACCTGTTTACCAACTTCTTTTATATCCATACTTTTACCACCTATTTCGTTTTTCAATATCTCTGTCGCGCCATCTATTTTAACAATAAATGAATTTCCTTCATGCAAGACCATATCAACTAACATACCTAATGTTGACAACCTTCTGTAGCGGGCCAATACATTTTTTATTCCCTTTATCCCTTTATCAATTGCACTGTGTGTTTTCTTTATTATTATTTTCACTTCTTTATCCCGCGGTAATTTTTTGTTTATTTCTTTTTCAAGCTGATCAATGTTGATCTGTGAAAACAGACTGGCCGGTGTTTCTCTTTTTTCTTCCTTTCTGGGTCTTTCTTTATACCGTCTATCTTCTAATTCTCTAATAATTATAATTATTATATCCTTTAGATCCTTAAACCCTTGGGAGTCGATTATCCCTTCTCTGTTGCTCTGATCAAGCAATTGCGGATTATCATCAAGACTTATTGAAATAAAACCAACTACCTGATTACTGCTCAATCTCATTGTTGGATTCTGGACTCTCCTGAAATTCAATTTAAGCCAGTCACTATCAGTATCACCATATGGAAGTACACGAAAACTATCTCTGTATATACTGACACCAGCACTTTCTTTAAGATCATCTCTTATGTCTCTCGCCATCAATTTAGAATCTTTATCTGGATAAATATCTGTGGCTAATGTTTCCAGTCTATCTAAATCCCAAACCCTGAATTCGAATTTAAAGGGACCGCATGAAGGAGTTCTTTTTGGTTTTTTAAGCTCATGGCAGTCAATTATGATTTTTTCTTTATCTTTTTTTTCTTTGCTGTAATATAAAATTTCTGTTTTTCCGGTGCCATCTGTTTTTCCCTGAATTTTATAATGCGGATTTTTCAAAATTTCAGGTGAATCAATCCTGCCCCCTATATCCTTATATTGCTTGTATATTTGTTGTAATTCTTCATTATTATCCAGTCCTTCCAGGTTTGCAATATCTTTGATATCTAAATTCGGTAATTCAATTGATATATTAAAATCTTTTACTTTCTGAAATGGGCTGATTAGCCTAGAAAGTGAAATGCGTAATGATTTTAGTCTTTCTAAATTCCAGTTCTGATTAATTTTGCTCATTGTTAAAAGTGTACCGCACGTTTTTATGGTTATAGGATTCCTTGTCTCCCAACTGCAGTCTATTTGATCTAAATACTTTTCTTCATTATAAAATTTGTGCCAATCAAAATTAGCCTCGATTTCATCTTTATTTTTTCTGGTAATAATCTGTAATTTTTTTGATAATTTAGAAGTGGCGAAACGACCAACTCCTTTCTCGCCCAAAAATCTTCTCTTTTTATTTAATGAATGTTTCTCTATTTTTTTAATTATTGAGGCGGGCTCCATCCATCCTTCTTTTATAGTTTTAATATCCATACCGTGTCCGTTATCTTCTATTGTAATTATCCCCTTATCTTTTAATAACGAATTTTTAAAACTAATTACAACATTGGTAGCATCGGCATCATAACTGTTTTTTATCAATTCAATGAACGCCACGTTATTATTACTGATTAAATCCTCTCCAAGAATTTTAATTATTCTTGCTCTGGGACGAAGTTTCATTTTGCCTTTTTTAATAGTCATATTTTAAATATATTTTAATAATGTTCTCGTTATTATCCTAGAAAACATAGGCGGTACAGCATTTCCAATTTGTTTAAATTGAGCCGTCCGACTTCCTTCAAATTTAAAATCATCCGGGAAGGTCTGTAGTCTAGCAGCTTCACGAATACTTAGCGACCTGTTCTGTTTAATATCTGGGTGAATATAATAATGTCCGTCCTTTGAGATATGCGCTACCACAGTCTGGCTCGCAGGACTCTCATAATCTACCACTTTAAAACGATCGAGAAAACTTATTTGATTCTTGTGCGTCTTTAATTTTTCTGGCAATTCATTATATCTTAAATTTTCACCTTTTTTAAGTGTTAACACTGCGGTTTTATATATTTCAAGATCTCTTTCTGAATTGGGCCTAGATTCATGAGCTTCCAAAACATTAACGGCGGGATTAAAAATACCAAGATTAACTAATACTTCTGATTCTTCTTCGTATTCACGGGCTTGAATATTCTGTCCCGCGTTCAATTTAGGTAATGTCCACAAAAAATCTTTCACTAAATAATTTTTTTCGATTTTCTTAAAATCAGGATATTTTTCAAGTTTTGATTTTTTATTCCATCCTATTAATATTACCCTTCTCCTTCTTTGAGGCACTCCATATTCTGCAGCATTTAATATTCTATGATCAACTTCATAACCTTCCTCTATCATCATTCTTTTCATCGTATTAAAATGACGACTCTTTGCGGCAGACAATAGCCCAGGAACATTTTCAAATACAAAAATTTTTGGTTTAAACTCTTTTAAAAACTCAATATAATATTTATATAAAGTATTTCTTCTATCCCACTTCATGGTATTTTTGTCTCTCGATCTCCCTATTACCGAAAAAGCCTGGCAAGGTGGTCCGCCAATTATTATATCAAGCGACTTTCCGCCAAGCCTTTTGTGGATAGATTTAAATAACTCTTTATAACTGTTTTTTGCAATCTTTTCGCAAATAACTGAATCTATCTCATTCTGAAGATTATGTTCTTTAACTAATGCATCACGCTCAATTTTGTCAAGCATGTACTTTTTATATTCCACGAGCTTATTCTGGTTTTTTAACGCATGATAAACCATTCTTGTTCTGATAGTTTCGCAGGCGTCTTTATCCATTTCAATATGAGCAACCATATCACAGCCTGCATTAATAAAACCCTCTGAAAATCCTCCGGCACCGGCGAACAGATCAAGAACTTTTATTTTTTTTCTTCTTGGCATAATTTATTTTCGAAATAATATGGATAATTTTATTTACACATTTGTCTGGCCTCTTTCTTACATCGTGTTCCCAGAAACGAACAACCGTCCATCCATCTTTTTTCAGAATTCTGTTTATTTTATTATCCCTTTCGACATTACTTTTTATTTTATCCTGCCAAAATTTTTTGCGTGTTTCCGGATTAACAAAACACTTGGAGCACTTATGCCAGAAGCAACCATCAATAAAAACCGCCAATTTATATTTTCTGAATACGATATCGGGCTTCCCCGGCAACTTAACAGAAATTCTGTATCCCCTTAATCCTTCTGAGAAAAGCAATTTACGCAACTTTATTTCGGGACCCGTATCACGACCTCTGATCCGTGACATATTATAACTTCTCTGTTTTCTGGAATGCACATCAGTCATAGTTTGAATTTATTTTACCATTTCTAGCTAAAAATTTCAACAAATTTAAAAAATCATCTTAAAATAAAACAAACCGGCTGGACCGGTTTGAGATTGGGCATTTTAAGTATTTTTTTCATATTTTTATTAATATGATTTTAACGCTTATGCACATCCAACTTAGCATATTTTAAAGAACTGGGCAAGGGTTATAAAGCGCAAATTTGACATTATTCGGATGTGCCCTATTTGCCCGCCTAGACGAGCCGGCGAGGCTGGTAGTGGGGCTCGCCCGCCTTGCCCGCAAAGCGAGGCAGGCGAAGCGATAACCTTATTTTATTCGGATGTGCCCTATTTGTAGCAGGGCTGCCGCAGGCATAACCATTTGTTGAAATTATCTTTAAATTAAGCTATGCTATAAGCATAATCCGAATATACGAATTAATCCGAATACTCCGAATGCGATAAAGTCATTCGGAGCATTCGGATAATCATTCGGATTAATTCGGATTATGCTTTAAAAAATATATAATTTTATTGAACATGTCAAAATTCATAATCCAGGGAGAAAAAAAATTAGCCGGAGAAATAGAGGTTAAGGGAGCCAAAAATGCGGCCTTAAAGATTATTCCGGCGGCAATTCTCTCTAAAGAAAAAATTTCTATTTCTAACCTGCCTAATATTGAGGATATAGATAAAGCTCTGCATTTGCTTGATGACCTTGGCGCGGAAATAAATCGAAAAGGAGACTATCTGGAAATCTCAACCGCTAATATCAGTAAATTTGAGCTTAATCCGGAATTCGCTAATAAATTCAGAGCTTCAATAATGTTTGTCGGCCCGATTTTAGCCAGATTAGGCGAGGTAAAATTCCCCCACCCGGGAGGCTGCGTTATCGGCGCCGGCGGCCGGCCCATTGATTTATTTTTAGAAGGATTCAAATGCTTGGGCGCGGAAATTGAGATAAGCGGCAATTATTACCAACTGAAAGCAAAAAAACTTAAAGGCGGTAATTATTTCTTCCCTCTAATAAGCGTTACAGCTACCGAGGCCCTAATGATGACAGCAGTTTTGGCGCAAGGCACGACTGTCTTAAAAAACTGCGCCATGGAGCCGGAAATTAAAGCGCTGGCTGATTATCTAAATGAGCAGGGGGCGAAAATTAAAGGCGCGGGCACGCCGACTATTGCGATAGAAGGGGTGGAAGAAATCAGCGCCGGAGATTTTAAGATAATCCCTGACCGCATAGAAACAGGATCTTTTGCTATTATGGCCGCGGCCACTAAATCTAATGTCACTATCACCAACTGCGAACCCGGACATGTGCAGGTGCTTCTTTCTATTTTTAACAAAATCGGGGTCCCCTTTGAGGCGGGCAAAGATTTTCTAAACATCAAGGAAGCAAAAGAAATAAGGCCTTACAGCATTAAAACCCATGAATATCCCGGCTTTCCGACCGATTTACAACCGCCCTATACAGTTCTTATGACGCAGGCCACGGGCTCGTCTCTAATCCACGAAACGATTTACGACCGCCGCCTGCTCTATGTTGATAATCTCCTGCAGATGGGCGCCGATGTTACGATGTGCGACCCGCACCGCGTTGTCGTCAACGGCCCGGCGAAACTTTACGGAAAAAAATTAACTAGCCCGGACCTGCGGGCCGGCATTGGAATTTTAATTGCCGCTTTAATCGCCCATGGCCAGACGGAAATTGACAATATTTACCAAATAGACCGGGGCTATGAAGATATTGACGGACGGCTGCGGGCTCTCGGAGCTGACATCAAGAGAATCGGCACCCTAAATCTGTAAATCCTAAGCACTAAATCCTAAATCCAAAATAAATCTCAAATTCTAAATTCAAAATATTTTTGTAAATTGGTTATTTGAGTTTGGAATTTGTTTGGAATTTGTCCCGCCACTTTATTATATGTATTGTGGGCGGGATCCCGCCCACGGCGGTGATAATTTTAAATTTTGGATTTTTTACACTTATGACTCTTAAAATACGTCGAATTCTTTTTCTCTTTTTTGTTATCATCTTTTTTGTTGTTGCACCCTGGCTTATCTTTTATGCAGCCGGCTATAAAATAAAGCTAAGCTGGCCCCCGGATTTTAGGCAGTCCCTGCAGAAAACAGGGATGTTTATTTTTGACACCTCTCCCCGCGGCGCCAAAATTTTTATAGATAATAAGCCCAGCCAGTTATTCTTACAAAAATATTTTAATAAAGAGCAAAGCTACATAAAAACGCCGGCTAAGATAAAAAATATCCTGCCCGGAGAATATAATATCAGGCTGGAACTGGACGGTTATTGGCCCTGGGAGAAAAAACTGAAAATCGAGCCAGGCCAGACAACTTATGCCGAGGACGTTTATCTATTTAAAAAAAATCTGCCCTCCCAAATAACAAGCCTCATCCCGGAAGAAAAAAATTTTTCCCGCCTGCCGATTCGGAAAATTGAGCCGTCGCCGGATAAAAAATACTTTTTTATTCTGAATGAAGAAAAAATTACTATTATAGAGGCCGGAGGCAATAATCTCTTTTCCGCCGCCCTTTCTTCCCTTGAGGCAAAATTTGAGCCTGATTCGCCGATTATCTGGTCGCCGGATAGCGCCAAAGTCATTGCCGGAAGAATTATTTTTGATTTGAAGGATGAAGATAAAATAATCTATCTGGACAGCTTGCTTGGCAAAGAAGCGGATAATTTTAAGTGGGGAACTGGCAGCAGCGCCCTCTACTACCAATATGCCGGCTCTATCGGCTACCTTGACTTGGCTGCTGAAAGCAAAAAAATCCTGGCCAGCGGAGAAAATTATTACGATTACCTGATAAAAAACGATTATATTTTCTTCATTTCCGGAACCGAAAAGACCTTAAAATTAAAAGGAATTTCTTTAAAGAATGGCGAACCGGCAAAAGAAATCAGCCTGCCTTTTTCCTCCGCCTATCGCTTAATAAACCCCGGCCACGACCTTATTAATCTCTATGACAGCGCCCATCAGCTTCTTTATTTAATTGACTATCTCGCCGCCATCAACCCTTTAAAAGAAGTGGTTAATAACATAAAATATTCCAAGTGGCTTGATAGCAACAGGCTCCTTTACGCCAATAATTTTGAAATCTGGATCTTTGATATGGACACGAGCGGCTCTCTGCTGGGCACAGCCGGGAAAAAAATCCTCGTAAGAATAAGCGAGCCGATTACGAGCGTGCTCTGGCATCCCAGCAAAAACTATATAATTTATTCTACCGACAAAACTATCAATACCATTGAGCTTGACGAAAGAGGAAAAAGAAACTCAACCGAGCTGATAAAGGTAGAAAAAATTTATTCTCTTACCCTTGACCCGAGGGGAAAGACTCTTTACTTCGGCGCTAAAATCGGCCAGCAGGAAGGGCTATACAAGCTGGAAATCCAATAGTCAATTATCAATTACGAATTTTCAATTAGAAATTAAAAAGAGCATCCTAAAAAGGATGTCTTTTTTGTTATGTGTTATGTGTTATGTGTTATGTGTTATGTGTTAGGCGCTCAACTCTTTTATATATTTCTTCAGCTCTTTCCCGATTTCTTTATCTTTCAGGCCATACCTTAAATTCGTTTTAAAATAATTTAAAGGATCCCCCGTTGTCAGCCACTCTCCGCCCTCAATCCTTTTAGCGTAAAATTTCCCGCCTTTCCTGACATACTCCCTAATAGCGTCAACTATCCAAAGCTCATTGCCTTTGCCCAAAGGAATCTTTCTTAGAATATCTATTATTTCCTGATTAAGTATCATGCGGCCGAAATCCGCTAACCGGGACGGCGCTTCCTTAACCGACGGCTTCTCAATAATATCCTCTATCTGCATAGTCTTGCCTTTCAGTTTAACGATGCCATAACGGCTGACTTCTTTCTTTGGCACTTCCTGCACGCCAATCATTAAGTGCCCGGTTTTTTCATAATCTTTAACCATCTGCTTGGTAAACGACACTTTTGCATCAACCAAATCATCTCCCCAGACATACATAAATGGCTCGTCATCCACTAAACTGGCGGCCGATAAAACAGGAGTGCCGTTTCCATAAGGGCCTTTTTGGCGGACATAAATAAAATTCGCCATTTCTGATAACCTTATAATATCTTTTAAAAGCTTTGTCTTGCCCGCTTTCCTAAGTTCATCTTCAAGCGCCCAACTGTGGTCAAAATGATCTTCTAACGATTTTTTATCCCATTTTGTTATTAAAATTATATCCTCAATTCCTCCCTCTACTAATTCTTCAACTACTAACTGAATAATCGGTTTGTTTACAATCGGCAACATCTCTTTAGGCATAGTTTTGGTGGCGGGCAGAAGCCGCGTGCCTGACCCGGCCACGGCCACAATGGCTTTTTTGATAGATTTCATAGTTTTTTTATTACCTTAGGCGTTATCCCGAATACCCGGGATTACGCGAACTTTTCTCCATTTTTTTAAATATTTTAACCAGGAAATAACATGAGCCCGAGCGGCTTGATTCCATAAAAATTTATACCAAGGCGTTTCCGCACTTTCCCTTTTGTGATTATGAATAATCCGGCTTTCCGGAAAGTATACTACCTTCCACCCCTTTTGCCAAGTTCGACGGCAAAGGTCAGTATCCTCAAAATACATAAAAAACCTCTCATCAAAAAACCCAATCTGGTCTAAACACGAACTCCGGCAGAATAAAAACGAGCCCAGAAGCCAGTCTACTTTTTTTACTGAATTATGATCAGAATCTTTCATTAAAAATCTGGCCACATCTTTTTGGGCAAATTTAAATTTTCCTAAAGGCGTGCGGCGGTAAACCGGTGTAAATAAATTATACCATTGATAGCAGGAATTTTGAACAGTCCTGTCCGGATAAAACTGTTTCGGTCCGGCAATCCCAACCTCCGGGCTGGATTCCATAAAATTATAAAGCTTTAAAAAAGTATCGGGAAAAGCCATAGTGTCCGGATTCATTACGGCCACATATCTGCCTTCCGCTTTCTTAATACCGACATTATTGCCTGCGCCCATGCCTAAATTTTTTTTATTCTGGATAAACTTGATGCCAGGATACTGCCAGGAAATAATTTCGCCGATACCGTCATTTGAATTATTATCCACCACAATAATTTCGTATTTCAAGCCCGAGGACTCGGGACTAAAATCAGCTTCCTTGATTGATTTAATACAATTTAAAGCCAGCCCCCGACTTTTGTAGTTTAAAATTATAATGCTTATGTCCATAGCTTTAGTCTAAAGTCCAAAGTCTAAAAGTTATAAAGTCCGAGTAGACCCGCGACTTTTGACTTTACGGACTTTATAGACTTTCGACTTGTTCACCAAATGATAAATAGCTTTACTATTTGCCAATAGATGTTAAATACTAGATTCGCGATTTTTAATCGTCCGTCCCCGACTTCCTGATACCAAATTTTACCACTAAACATCTTTACTATATCCCTGTCTTTGACTTGGCGCAAGCTCTGGGCCTGCCTTCGTGCTTTTATTAAATATTGCCAAGTCCTGGGTTTTAAAAAATATAACCAAACCTTAATTTTTTCCTTCAGCCAGCCGGTTTTGGCCGAAAATAATAATAAACCAAGCTCCATGATTAAACACGCCGGCGTAATTAAAATTAAGGTGAGCCAATGGTAATTTTTTATAACAGACAGCATCCGGTTCCTGTCCATCCAGTAATACTGCTTAATAGACTTGGCAAATTCGTACTTATGATAAACCACGGCCTCCGGCGCTAAAATGCATTTATATCCAGCGAGCCAAATCCGCCAGCCCAAATCCTGGTCTTCATTATACATCCAGAATTCCTCATCAAACAGCCCCACCCTTTTCAAAACTTCAGCTTTAAATAAAACCGCCGCTCCCGAAGGATAGCAGACTTTTGACTTTTGATCCCGCTCAGCGGGAACATTCGGCATTTCTTGGCGATAGCCCAGACAATATCCAAAACCTAAAAAATGAGTAATATTTCCTAAACTATTTATTTTGTCCTTTTCCGGCCAAAGCATAAGCCGCGCCTGTACCGCCCCAATTTTTTCATCCTGCTCTGCAACCTTCACCATCTCGCTTACACAATTCGGTTCAACCACCGTATCCATATTAAACAAAATAACATAATCAAAACCCTGCCCTAAAGCCCGCTTCATCGCCTTATTATTACCCTTGGCAAAGCCGTCGTTGTTTTCGTTTCTAATAATCTGTACAGACGCATAATCATGCGTCTCTACAATATTATTTAACAGCGCAAGACTTTCCTCATTAGTTTCATTATCAATTAAAAAAATTTTCACCTCGCCCTGATAATCCTGCTCCCTAATACTTTCCAGGCAATCCGCCAAATATTTTTTCGCATAATCCCGCCAACTCGGCGAAATTATGATAGCGACTTTTTTTGACATA
>Ga0265592_1000592_pt1 | contig 17999 bp, 18 predicted proteins | sample saktaG_7_FD_190141 | JGI IMG/M metagenome (GOLD analysis project Ga0265592, IMG submission 190141) | Saline water microbial communities from Sakinaw Lake, British Columbia, Canada - sak_2010_1_5_120m | ecosystem: Environmental > Aquatic > Non-marine Saline and Alkaline > Saline ... | reverse complement strand
TTGTGGGCTATACTTCGTGATCGCATTACCCGTTATTATTATTTGGTAGTTCTTATTGTTTTGGCGCTTGTTATTTTGAGTGATCCATTTGTTGGTTATGGGCGCTTGGTATCTGCCGTGCTTGAGGCTGTTGCTCTCACTATCGTGCTTGTGGTGTTGTTACGTCTTGTTTATGACTTTTTGCGCCAGTATTCTTCTCGAATCTTTTTTGTATCAACCGATGATGCTGTACGTGAACGTTTTGCTCATAGTAAAACCTGGTATGTTCTTTTTGTTGTAGCAAGTTTGGGTATTTTAGTTTTTGCTGCATTACTTCTGTTCGCGCGAATTTGGGGTTATCCGGTATCGTTTGCGACAATCGGCAGATTTTTTGGCACCAAACTTGCCGATGTGGAAGGATCACGGCCCGGGGAAACCATTCAAATAACCATTAAGTCGATTTTTGAGCTCGTTTTGTTTGTGTTCGGTGGTGTTTTTGTTTCTTCTCTCTTTAATCGTTATGTGTTGCAACGGTTGTATTCATTGATTCGTGCTGAGCCGGGCGTTCAAAATACTATTTCACGCATTAGCGGGTATTTTTTCGTTATTGTACCGCTTATTGTTGGGTTGCAATATGTTGGGTTAGGCTCATGGAACCTATGGGCAGTGCCGCTCCTGATGTTTGTTGTAGCCTGGGCTGGACGTGGGCCAGCAGATGATTTCTTTGCCTATTTTATCATCTTAGTTGAACAGTCAGTTAAAATTGGTGATTTTATTCGTCTTGATAATCTGCATGGTGATATTTCTGGAGTGGTGCGAAAAATTACGCCGCGTGCGGTGATATTGCGTCGACGAGCCAGTTATGCTGTAATTATTCCTAATTCAAAATTAACAAGATCTGTTATCTATAATTGGAATTACTCGCATAACTACTTTGGATTTGACGATATGGTCATAACAATTTCGTATGACTCGGATCCAGAACTGGCGCGTTCGATTTTGCTCAAAATTCTAGATGAGAACGAATTAATTCTTAAGTCGCCAGCGCCAGTGGTTCGCATAGAAAATTTTGCTGTTAACGGATATGATGTCCGCGTACGTGGCTATTTGAGCACGAGTCAAGTGCTTAATCAGTGGGAGATTCGCGGCAATATTCGTCGTGTCATTTTGAAAGAATTCAAAAAGCACAATATCCAATTGGCGCCGCCAATACAAGAAATAAAGTTTAATATAACCAGTTCGGGTGGCGATCAATAAGAAAGTGTTTGTATGAAAAAGCTACCGTTGGGAATACAATCGTTGAGTGCGCTTATCAATAATAATAACGTGTATATTGATAAAACACGATTTGTTTATCAAATGGTAATGGGTAATCGCTATTATTTTTTGTTTCGTCCACGTAGATTTGGTAAATCGCTTCTTGTTTCAACTTTAGCTGAGTTGTTTTCTGGTAATCGTGAACTGTTTGGTAATTTGTGGATTGCTTCAAGTGATTATGATTGGGCGCCGCATCCGGTTATACATTTAGATTTTACTAAGATGGATTACAAAGATCCGGATCGGCTTGAACAAAGTTTGATTTTACGACTTAAAACTATAGCGTGTTTTTATGGTGCATCGGTGATTGAGACGCCAAGTGCCAAAGACCTGTTTAACCATCTCATAGAACAGTTAGCGCATATTAATCAAGTGGTTGTATTGATCGATGAATATGATAAGCCGATTTTGGAACACATAGATAATTCCGACAGGGCACGTGCTCAACGAGAGTGGTTGGGAAGTTTTTATGGGGTTCTAAAGGATTCTGGTTCTCATTTGCGCTTTGTGTTTTTAACCGGTGTAACTAAATTTTCGCAAGCATCCATTTTTTCTGGGCTTAATCATCTTACTGATATATCACTGGATGAATCATATGCGGCAATGCTGGGGTATACGTACGAAGAAATTCAGGAATATCTAGCTGACCATGTTGCTCTCATATCGAAAAAATTAAAGATTTCCGTTGATGAAATCATGCTTAAACTGCATGAATATTACGATGGATACCAGTTTGCTGAAAATAGCGAGCGCATGTTTAATCCCTATTCGGTTCTTACATGTTTGGATAAACAAAAATTTGGGTTTCATTGGTTTGATACGGGAACGCCGACGTTTTTAACGCGTTTAATTAAAAAAATAGCGTATAGCCCATCTGAATTGGACCAACCGGTTCTTGATGCTTCGCGCTTGGGTGCCGTTGATGTTGATAAAATTCCGTTAACAGCATTATTGTTTCAGACTGGTTATTTAACTATTAAGCAGTTTGATTTTGAAACACAGGATTATACGCTCGATTTTCCCAACAGTGAAGTGCGGGATGCGTTTATTACACATTTAACTGATTTATTTATCGAATTGCCGCCTGAGCAGACGAAATATTATGCCAAAGAAATCGCACAAGCCCTCAAGCAAAATAATTTGGATGATGTACAAAAATTACTGCAAGATTTATTTAATAAAATGCCACAGGTCACGCATGTTAAATATGAGCGTGATGTGCATTTTATGTTGTATTGTATCTTTAAACTTATTGGTATAGAGGTTGATTCAGAGGTCGTTACGAGCATCGGGCGCGCCGATTTGGTTGTAAAATTATCTCAGCGTGTATATGTTATTGAGCTTAAGCTTGACCAGCCTGCTCAAGTCGCACTTGAGCAAATTCAGGATAGACGTTATTACGAGAAATATCTCAATACCAATTGCGATATTATTTTGGTTGGCTGTGCAGTTGATTCGAAAACGAAAAAAATCGATCTGGTTTATCAAGCATTGTCTACGACAAAAACTATTTAAAATTAAATAATAAAGCGTGTAATTGATATGAAAAACGTATTAAAAATCTTTGGCTAAAATATTAAGCGCCTTTAATAAATAAAAGATAATAGATTACGTAGAACCACGAGAATAGTCCGTGTATAATTGCCCACATAACTGACTTGTTGATGGTAAAAGATATTGCTATTGCGAGTGCTGATCCAAACGTAATTCCATAATTTATGCCGTACTGATAATTGATAACGTACATACAATCCCTTCTTTTTTGAATAACATGAAAAAGCTAACAGATAAAAATTTTCTTAGCAATCGTCTTCTTAAACTTATCTGAAAGTTCTTCGCCAAGTGCTGATTATGTCGAATAATTTAAAAAATTTTAAGATTAAGAAAAATTGACAAAAAGTTAATTAATTAGTACGCTAAAATACATACTGCGCCCCGTGGTTTTATTTCAAGTTTTTTGGAGGTTTTTATGTATTGCCCAACTTTTTTGGTACGACGTGTTTTTATATTTTTGTGTTGTGCTTTTTTCTTGCTGACCCAAACTAATGCGGAGCATATTAAGGAAATTAAATCGATTGAAGAAGCCCGTATCGAATTGGAAAGTGCAAATGAAAAGGTGCTGGTAGTTTTTGATATAGATAAAACACTTCTTGTCAGCGATGTTCCGGTTTTTGAACTGGATCAGAAGGTGAGATTTATGCCAGTAGAGGCCGAAACGGTTGAGATTATACATAATTTGCAGGAACGAGGTGTCCCAGTTATTGCGCTAACGCATAGTGGGTCTGCACCGGAAATAAGAAGGTGGCGTGCGGCAAATTTAGAGGAAATAGGTATTAATTTTAGAAGTGCTTTTCCGCTGAAAGAATGTGAATTTAACGAGTTCCCACAGCTTTTTGGTTCATACCCAGCATTCTATAATGGCATTTTGTGTACAGGCGGTGTATCAAAAGGTGCTTTACTTGCGGCCTTTATCAAACGACTTAATCTAAGTGTCGATAAAGTTATCTTTTTTGATGATCAGTTTTTAGTGTGTCTTGATGTGCACCTTGCGATGGCGCAACTGGGTATTCCAGTGCAGTGTTATTGGTATCGTGGTACTCTTTGTCGGGACTGTTGGGCTGATGAAAATGTGCAGCCAGTTGATGCTTAAATCTGCATAGTTCGGTTATTCCAGTACATTGTCTAGTAGCTGCGCGATTTGAATATACATTTCTTTATGCGTTTGGTAATTATCTTGTTCTGCCCAACATGCTGACAATACGGTTTTTACAAAACTCCACTCGAAAATTCTGTGTTGATCAATTTGAAAGATAGAACTGAGCATATTAATGGTGTGTGTCATTATCGTCAGTGGGTTTTTTTGCAGTACCAATTCGGGGATAGGATTTCGAACCAGAGTACTGAATTCACACGCCAATTCGCCGACAATGCCCTGAGGGTCTATGGCAATCCAAGAACCATTATTTTGTAAAATATTTTCATAATGTAGATCGCCGTGTAAAACATACACTTGAGATTGCGTTTTAAGTAGTTTTTGGGCTAGTTCGTGCGCCTGGATCAACAAATGTTGTGGAATTGATATACTTTTGAAGTTTTCGAGAAGTTTCAGCCAATCACCTATTGTTTTGAATGAGTGGGTTTTCTCAGAGAGCGGCTGTTGGTGTAGCTGTTTGATGACAGAGGCGGCAATGGTGACCGCTTGTTCTTGATTGTCGAAAAACAGTGATTTTAGCTGCGTTCCAGGCTCAATCCACTCCAGGAGTAAGGCTGCTTGTTTTAGGTCGTAGTCAAGTAGTCTGACACACCCGTTCCCGTCAAAATAGGTAAGTGCTTTTTGTTCTTCAGCTAATGCCTTTGATGAGCGTGAAATTTTGAGTACTACGTTCCTGTCATACATAGTGCTGAATGCTTTTGCAACATAATTGCCAGTGTAATCAGAGATATTAAGTATTTGCAGATTTGTTAGTTGCCAGCGGTCGGAAAAGTATTTTATTTTTGTTTTCATAGCTCTATTTTTTAGCTTCAGGCTACCATGTTGAGCAGGGTGGTGCAATGAAGATAAATGCATTTTGTGTTGTTATTTATTGTATTGCTACTTAAGATGTTTCTGCATCTAAAAATTTATCGTTTTTCACGGTATAGTTAATAGCGATAATGGTATAATCAGGGGATTTTTAGTATGAAAATAGCAATAAAAGATATTACCAAAGAATATTGTAGCAAAGCGGTAAGTGTGAGCGGTTGGATTCGCACGGTTCGCAACCAAAAAACGCTTGCATTTATCAACATCAACGATGGTTCTAATTTGAACGGCATACAAGTTGTTGTTGAGCAGGAAAATATAAAAGACTATGAAAAAATAATTTCGCAACTTACCGTTGGTTCGGCGGTTACCATTAGTGGTGAAGTTGTTGAGAGTCCGGGTACGCAGCAACCAGTTGAAATTAAAGCCACAAATATAGTTATTGTTGGAACGTGTCCCGTGGAAGAATACCCGTTGCAAAAAAAGGGCCACTCATTCGAGTTTTTGCGTACTATAGCGCATTTGCGAACAAGAACTAATACCTTTGGTGCTGTTAGTCGTGTCCGCAATACACTGGCATATGCTACACACAAATTTTTTCAAGAGCGTGGTTTTTATTGGATTAATACGCCAATAATTACTGCGTCAGACTGCGAAGGTGCCGGGCAAATGTTTCGTGTTACTACGCTTAATTTAGAACAGTTACCGCTGGAAGAAAAGACAAAAAAAATAGATTATGCCCAGGATTTTTTTGGGTGTCCAACATATCTAACGGTTTCTGGGCAGCTTAATATTGAGGCTTGTGCCTCTGCATTGACGAACACATATACATTCGGGCCAACGTTTAGGGCAGAAAATTCGAACACCTCACGTCATCTAGCTGAGTTTTGGATGATAGAACCTGAAATAGCTTTTGCTGATCTTACTGACAATATGAATTTGGCTGAAAGCTATTTAAAATATGTGCTTAAATCAACATTAGATACCTGCCAACAAGATTTAGAATTCTTTAACCAACGTATTGATAAAACATTAATCGAGCGTTTGGAGCATATCGTAAAAACCCCATTTGAACGAATTACATATACCAAGGCAATAGAGATACTACAAAAAGCCCCAAAAAAGTTCGAATTTCCCGTGATGTGGGGAATCGACTTACAATCGGAGCATGAACGCTATTTAGCAGAAGAATACTTTAAAAAACCAGTTATTCTCAGTGATTATCCAAAAGATATTAAGGCGTTTTATATGCGCGTCAATGACGATAATAAAACGGTAGCGGCTATGGATATTTTGGTGGCAGGCATTGGTGAACTAGTTGGCGGCAGCCAACGTGAGGAGCGGTTAGATAAATTAACCGAGCGTTTAAAACAGGTTGGTCTTAATCCAGAAGATTATTGGTGGTATCTAGAATTGCGTAAGTTTGGTTCAGTTCCCCATGCTGGCTTTGGCGTGGGATTTGAGCGACTGGTTCAGTGTGCTACCGGTATGGAAAACATACGTGATGTTATTCCATTTCCCCGCTACCCAGCTCACGCGCAGTTTTAGATTTGTTTACTTGCTGAGAGATTTTGAAAATGTACTCTTCATACTGATTTCTGATGGGAAATAGAAATTGTTCAAGCCGTATGCAGTCAGCGAGATTGCCAACGTACTGTTCTAGATTTGCATGGCTCTGAGATGCGGCATCACGAAGCATCTGACAGTGATTTGTGAGTTTGGCCCAGAGGGCTATACACATTTCTGGACGCAAACCATCAAGCGAGATTGTTGAAATCGTAAATTGTCTGTTCTCCACGAGTTGTCTGAAAATTTCATCTGCACGACCGCTCGTCCGTGGAGAAACTTGCATACCACCTGAAATAATTGGCATAAAAAAGAGTACACACCAAAAAAACATTATTTTACCCATAACAATCTACTAAAAAAACAACACGCTACCGATTTTTTGTTAACCAAAAAACATAAAAAAGGATAATTAACACACTGGTTAAAATTTTCGGTGAAATAGATGTTTTTTGCAAGAATTATCTCATTATCTGCAACGTTTTTCTTTTTGAGTAGTTATTATTTCTTGTTGACAGTTTTAAAAAAGAAAGCGCCAGCCATAGCTTAGTTCGTGCTTCGTAGCCATTCCTGCGTAAGCGAAAGTTGGTGCCAGGGGCCGGAATCGAACCGGCATGATATCACTATCGCGGGTTTTTGAGACCCGTGCGTCTACCAATTCCGCCACCCTGGCATTTCACAGAAAAATCATGTATGAACCTATTCTATTATACCGCTTAGCTTTGTTCTTTTCAATCCATTCTTGCGCTTAAACCACATTTTGGTATGCTTAAAAGGCGTCTTTAGGAGAGATGGCTGAGCGGTCTAAAGCACTCGCCTGCTAAGCGAGGGTCATGTTATGTGGCGCGAGGGTTCGAATCCCTCTCTCTCCACCAGTCATTTGCCTGAAGCAAATGCCTGGCAAGCCAGTTACCTGATGTTTAAAATTTTGAATAACTTTGAAATGCGCCCATAGCTCAATTGGATAGAGCATTCGACTACGGATCGAAAGGTTGGGGGTTCGACTCCTCCTGGGCGCACCAGTCATTTGCCTACGCAGGTAGACCTATGTATGAAATGCTAGTCTACGACTGGCTTCGCGGGGCTACGCCACTTTTTTAACGGAAGTTGCGTCAACTTTTGCAACACGATCACAACCTCCGTTCGCCCTGAGTAAATTTGCTTCCAGCAAATTTGTATCGAAGTGTGGCAGAGAGCTAACATAAAATATTGAAATTTTTAGGAGAGATGACAGAGTGGTCGATTGTGGCGGTCTTGAAAACCGTTATCCCGTTAATCCGGGATCGGGGGTTCGAATCCCCCTCTCTCCTCCAACCTTCGCTTAAGCAGGAATGACTACGAAGAAATGCTAAGCTTCGGTTGGCTACGCTGGTTTTTTAACTACACTGATTGCGAAGGTTGTCCGTCGTAGTTCAGACAAACCTCAAAGTTATGCTCACGCAAACGAAGATTGGACAGTCAATTAAAATTAAAAATGTTTTGCTCAGATAAAATGGCAAAAAAACGCTTAATCATATATGAAAAAATTTTACCCAACAAAATTAAAAGCCGGTGATGAAGTAAGAGTTGTCGCCCCGGTTCTTTCTCTGGCAATAATTTCAGAAGAATTAAGAAAAATTGCTTATGAAAGATTTTCAGCCCTAGGCCTAAAACTTAGTTTTGGGAAACATCTAGAAGAAAAAGATGAATTTTTATCTTCTAGCATAGCGTCACGTATTGAAGATTTACACGATGCATTCCAAGATAAAAAAGTAAAGGCGATAATAACTGTCATTGGTGGCTTTAATAGCAATCAATTATTAAAATACCTGTCCACACACATTCGATCGAGATTTACAATCGTTGATTCATTTGCCCGAGTTTGGTGGTGTTAAGGGGATCGTCATTGGCAGATTTCAAAAAGTGAGTAACATGACAAATGATTTACTTACTAAAATCATCAAGACAAAAAAAGAGCTGGCTATGTTATCGGTTGTAGCAAATTGCGATTTTGGACATACCGATCCGAAAATAACCTTTCCCATCGGCGGTGAAGCAAATTTGATAGCAGAAAACGGAAAAATAAAGTTGGCTTTAATAAAGCATTAACAGCATAATCTTGCGCCCAAAATGTTTCGTTCGCTACAGTTAAGAAAAGAAGGGATAGGGGGATGCATGAATCCTATAGTTTTTTTCAAGAGTTATTTGGCTGGGATAGGCATATGTTTACCACTTGGGCCGATCAATCTCGTCATTATTCGTAAAACCGTTCAGCACGATAAAAATAGTGCACTTCTTCCTGGATTTGGCAGTGCTGTTGCCGACCTTTTTTATGGCACTATTGTTGGTTTTGGTTTGGCAACTCTGAGCGATTTCTTTTCACATTATCAAAAGTATGTACAACTCGGTGCTGCGGTTATTTTATTGGTTGTTTCTTTCAAAATATTACGTACTGACACTAAAAAACTTTTGGTGCACGAAAACATTTACACTAAAAAAACGCATTTGAAAAATTTTCTTCTTGGATTTTCACTTGCGCTTTTTAATCCTTCGACACTCTTTTTTATGACAACTATCTTGACTATGCTTGGCGCAGCTAATAATATTCACCACATGTATACCGGTATTTTAATCATAGCCGGACTTTTTTTAGGAGAGCTTACTTGGTGGTTTTTGTTAACACGACTTACTGATTGGGTACAGAAAAAAATTGGCAATCGTGCACCCGTAACCATAAATAAGTTTACTGGCATTCTTTTGCTAAGCGTTAGTATCGCAATTATTATCAAAAGTGTGTTTTTCTAATTAGCGAATAGTTGTTTTTGATCGAACTTAGCAGATAACTTCGTTTTCTTTAATTGCCTTGTTATACCGTCTTGCTGCAAAAATTGCTGTCGGAATCCAGATGCAGCCAGCCAACAATATTGCGATCACGAGATACGCTGGTAATTGGTAACATGGTGTTACCAGACGTTTTGTGAGGTCTATTATGCCGCCACTGGCCTTTGCGCTTCGAGAACCGAAGGTATCTATCCAGGCTTGTGCCTTGTATTTGGCGCTTGGTGTGGTTGGTATGTATAGTTGCTTAACTGTTTGTTGGTTGAGTGCGAAATTTACCGCTTTAAATGCTGCCACGACACCAAATAAACCATATAGAAGGTATCCTAGGGACGAAGAAATGTTTATGGCGACAAATCCAATGATGACTATTATTGGCAGTAGCATCAGTGAGGGCAGAAGCCCTAGTATGCGCGGTAGTTTTCCGATGCGAAAAATAAGCGCTAGTGTGGCAATAATGCCAATAACAACGGCAAATTTGTCGAGAAAAAGGGTTTGGTCGAATTCTTTAGGAAATATACTCGCTACTTCGTCTTTGAGATAAAGATCTAGGAGTGTTTGTAGAACTTCAAACATGGTAACAATACCAAAAATACATAGAAGATATGTGTGATTTAGCAGTAATTTAAGACCGTCAAAAAGTCCGGGTTCCATTTTTTCATCAGCATCATGATAGCCTACCATGTGATTTTTAGGGATTATTCGTAGGAATAACCACACCATGCCGCCAGCGGCGAACAATAAGATTCCTGCCAATCCCACGAACGGAGCACCGCTACCGGTTAGTTGGAGCAACAGTATGTTTGAAAGGGGGCCACCAATATTTCCCAGTTGAGCAAAAAGTATCAAAATGGGAAATCCGCGCTTTGCTTCTTCAGGCATGGTTATATCAGTGGTAAATGCCCAAAAGCAAGCGACGACAAGAGAACCAATACTTTCGACAAAAACGTACCATGCCCATCCAATAATGCGTGTTGGAGATGCGGACAAATTTGCCAGTCCGATAGTCGGATGCATGAATAATAACATGAATACCAAAAGAGCACATCCATATACAGCGGTAAGAATATATATAACTTTTTCCTTGCGAAAACTATCGAGTAATTTGGAATATAATAAAACAAGTGAACTAATCAGAATAACCGAGGCTATTTTTGCAGCACCGCGGTGCCCTATACCGACAATAACGCTAAAAAAGCTGTCTTTGAGGGGCCGGACCATCCAGTATGCGCCGATAATAAAGAAAAATATAATTCCAAGTAAAATGAACTTTTTGAGTTCTTGTTTGTCGCTTATTTGTTGTAGGAGCGAAACAAAACCCCATGCCAAGCCCGTTGCGATAATTAATCCAAGAACAAGTGTTCCAAAATACATAAGACTCATACAAATTTCCTTTCAAAAAAGACCCGTAGGTAGCATAACAGTGGGTCTATGTTATAGCAAAATTATGTTTTTATTGTTTAAAAAGTTCCTTCTGATAGCCATGATTGATAACGGGGTGACTGATTAAGTCGTGTTCCGGCGATACGCACAATAATGGCATTGTAAAAATCGCCTTGCAGAGGATCGTAGAATTGTGTTTTAAATGAAGTGTTTGAGAATGTTGTAGCGACAAGCAGCTCGATGGAGTTAAGAAGTTCGAGAAACTCTCCATTATCTACGCTATAAGTGGGAATGGGATTAAAGTTCAAGATTTTCTAATTGTTTCCATTATTTTCGTTCGTGCGCTTTAAGTTTCTTTTTGCGCAGGCGAACTGACAGTGGTGTAACTTCGATAAGTTCGTCAGGATTAATCCATTCAATACACGTTTCCAAATCCATAATGCGTGGTGGTGTTAATTTGACGTTATCGTCCGTTCCTGATGCGCGCATATTAGACATTTTTTTGGGCTTACATGGATTAACCGCAAGATCATTTTCACGACTATGTTCACCGATAATCATGCCTTCATAAATTGGCGATCCAGCGGCGACAAAAAGAGTTCCTCGTGCTTGTAGATTGTCGAGAGAATACGCAGTAGATGAGCCATTTTCCATTGAAATTAAAGCACCACGGGTTCTACCAGAGATATCGCCCTTGTATGGTTCATAGTCATGAAATTGGTACGTGACGATGCCAGTGCCGCGAGTATCGGTCAAAAATTGATTTTTAAAACCTACTAATCCACGTGACGGAATTTTAAAGTCAAGACGCAAGCGGCCATCACTGTGATGTTCGATATGTTGGAGAATAGCTTTTTTACGGCCCAGCCGTTCCATGATAATTCCCTGGTACTGTTCTGGGATGTCAACGACCATCCACTCAATCGGTTCGCATTTAATGCCTTCGATTTCTTTGTAAATAACTTCCGGTGCCGAAAGTTGCATTTCAAATCCCTCGCGACGCATAGTTTCAACCACGATGCTCAAATGGAGTTGTCCGCGGCCAGAAACTTTGAACGTATCTGCAGTTTCGGTTGGCTCGACGCGCAATGCGATATTTGTTTTACATTCTTTTTCAAGACGTGTTTTGAGGTGCCGTGATGTAAGAAAATTTCCTTCTCGTCCATTGAACGGCGAGTCATTGACGCTCACGTACATTGACATGGTTGGCTCATCTATGGCAACATACGCCATCGGTCGTGGATCACCCTCTGCGCAGATAGTACTGCCAATTGGTGCATCTTGATCAAAACCTGCCAGTGCTACGATATCGCCACATAGAGCTTCTTGTTGTTCAATTCGTTCAAGGCCCTCGAAAGCGTAAATTTTTGTAATAGTTGTTGGTGAGCTTATTTTTTCACCACGACATTGAATAACCCGTTGTCCTACGTGTATGGATCCACTGAAAACGCGTCCAATCGCTATTGAGCCGAGAAAATTTGAATGATCGATATTGGTGCATAAAAATTGAAGTCCTTCATCGGATATGTGTGGCGCCGGAATTTCTTTTATAATTGTTTCTAGAAGCGGTTCCATGGTGCCACTCTTTGCGTGTGGATCGGTTGACATAAAGCCCAACTTTGATGAACCATAAATGACCGGAAAATCGAGTTGACCAGTGTGAGAAGCGAGTTCCAAAAATAGATCCTGGATAGCATGTTCTGTTCGTGCTATATCAGCATCTGGGCGATCAATTTTATTTATTACCACTATTGGTTTTAAGTGGAGGGCCAGTGCTTTTGAAAGCACAAAACGCGTACCGGGAAGAACGCCCTCTGCGGCATCTACTAGCAAAAGAAATCCCTCGACCATCTGTAATGTTCGTTCTACCTCGCCGCTAAAGTCGCTGTGGCCCGGTGTGTCTACAATATTTATTTTGTGGTCTTGGTAGCGAATGCCGGTGTTTTTCGCCAAAATAGTAATACCGCGTTCACGTTCAAGTTCATTGCTATCCATGGCACGTTCTTGGTTGTCTGTTTGAGTTCCAGTGCTACCGAACAAACGATCCACCAAGGTGGTTTTACCATGGTCAACATGAGCTATAATGGCTATATTTCGTATCTTTTCTGATGTGTATGACATGTTCAAATTTTAAGTTTTATGGTTGTCCTTTTTCCCCTCTATTAAAAATGATGCCAAAAAAATGACAATTTGTCCATCTCTTTATTATTTTGATGTAGCTATTTCTGCCAAGAGTTTCTTTGAAGTGCTGGTGTAATGCGGTGGCGCATCGGTTTTTTCACCATTTGGTGCCCAGTCGCTTACAAATAGATAGTTTGCGTGTTTATCAAGTCCGAGATGTTCAAGCCACCATGCATCATCAAAAACGGTTTTATCGGTCGCTGAATCTTGGTGCGAAAAAAATATCTTGTCGAACTGTGCAAATAGTTCTGTGTATTGCGATTTAAGCCATGTGCTTGTTTCAGGATTACAGTGCCCAATCAAATACACTTTGTGTCCGTTTGTGCGGCAGCGATTGACGAGTTTTTCTGTTTTGTTATTTATAGTGCGTGTTTGGCGTGATACGTGCTGATCGAATGTTGTATAGACCATTGCGTGATAAAATTTTTTGTTATTTTCTGGGTATTCTTGTGCATGTATAAATTCATCGGCTTTTTGTTGTGCATCAGTATCATTTAAATTTCCCAGCAGCCACTCAGACATTATGGGCGGGACGGTGAATCCCTCCGACACTATTTTCGGATAAGGTTTAGGAGTCGAAATATTACTTAAAAATTTAAAAAATTCGGTGCGTACTTCACGCTCATTACACATAAACGGTACATCAAAGGCCGTCCGAACACTTTTCCAAAGGGCCATAGTACTGTAGCTTTTTCGTACTGTTTCCTGCATTTTTTTTAGCAGTGCTTTTTTACGTCCGTCAACATCAGTTTGAACTAACGTGGTTATTTCGAAAATGATAGCGATTTGAGGCTTATGGTTGGCTGCCATGTGGCTAAAAGAAAAGATTGATTCTGCGATTAGGACAAAAAAAAATCTTTTTGTGCTCATGAACACCCCTTCTTTTGTTAGTGCTAGTTTGACATGCTGATGTGAATGGATGCAAGTTTTTTCTAATTAATCTTGTTTTATTTTTCGAAGGTAATCGCATAGACACGAATGAGTAGGATCGCTCGCATCTAGGACTTGTGTGAGTGAGTGGAGACACAGTGGCAGACACATACAGCATTCTATGAGCGTGCTTGGTTCCCGATCACCTAGCGGTTGTCCGTCAAACAAATTAATAGTACGAGCTCCCGTGTAGACTACCGCGGCGATAGAAGCCAGGTATAGCGTATATTTGCAGCAACATTCTTCATAACTTTTTTCCCATGCGGTGGTGGGCTTTCCTTCTGTTAGTAGTGTGTGGCGTGCGGTGCTCGATGTTTCCATTCTCGTCTGGATTGGCGGGTGCTGCATCATGCATGAAATATTTATCACATTTGCCAACAGCGCAAGGCTCATATACTTATTCATCGTGAATCCTGTTTAATTCTTTATTGTCCTGATTGTCCTGAGGTGTCAACATTCTGAATGTTTCCTGGATTTTTGGCCGTTGACGGCGTTTTTCAAGAGCATGCCGACAGTGAGATATTAATTCGTAAGTGATGCAATGGTCCGGTGCGTCCAAGCGGTTCTTTAGAAGGTCAACCAAATATGATGTGTACTCGGCGCCAACGAGGCATGCAATAAGTTCACAACAACAATCTGGTTCACGCAAACCAATTAATGGTAGTGTATAGCCGGCCAACGTGCGTGTGCAGCAACTGGTGATAGCGTATGCTGAACCAAACCCAAATACACCTGTGGCAGTTGTCAGACAGCAACAAAGCTCTCCGCTATCTTGGCAACGAAGATCGGGGTGCTCATCGTTTTGCATGCCACAGAGAGTGATGATAATAAGCAGCGTGAGGGAGAAAAAACAAAAACGCCATGTACTTTGCATATCTAATTTTTGGTAAAAAAATAGTTCATAGATTAGTCTACCAAGTGTTTGTTGTTGCGTAAATACACCGTCCAATTTATAATAAAATAAAAATTGAACCGCAAATGTGTGATAATGGGTGTTGGAGTGAATAAAAATAGTATTCTTTTTTGTTTGTATATTTGTGTTTTTTTATCAGTTAAGGCTATGACAAACGGCGAACAACGTGCAGTAAAAGATGTGAGTATGTGGGAAATTGAGGCCATTAGTTCTCCACGTAGAGCATTTGCTTTGGCCTCAAAAATTAGGGTTGAAGCACTTGCTTTACAGTCTCAAGGCGGATTACAAAGTGAAGTTCATAAAAAATATAAAGCACTTCGTTGTTTACTTGAGCAAACTATTAGAACAAAACAGCTGTTTTATGGGGTTCCTCATGTTGATCCAGGAAATAGACTTGGTCCAGAAGAAGGAGTGCTCGCATATTTGTGGCTTGCGGAAATCTTAGCCTATGATTTGGATGATGATGGGGATCTTTTTCGTGCCGACGAAATATGTGAATGTTTAGCTGGGCCTGCTTACGGAGCCATTTTGAAACAAATTGAATTGCCGGTGGAATGTTATAATGCCACCAGTGCTGCGAGTGCCTTTGGTTATCGTCTCGAACCAGAAACCGGGGGTAATCTGTTGGACTATGTAACCGCTTTGCGTGATTACTTAATGGAGAGACCTCGTAAACGGCGAAAATTTGGTGAGTTGCCGCTGAGCGTTCGTAGTTCCGGTGAGTCTCCTCTCTAGTTTGAGTTTTACTTGATAGTAGGTAGACTGGTGTTGAAACTTTTTACACTGCATAAATGAAAGGATTATTATGCAAATGAAATTGGTGTTGTCTTTGTTGCTTGTTGGTTCACTTTGCGCGCAAGCAGACATTCAGAAGGATGAAACAGAAAACATTGAGACCGTCGTTTCTGAAGTAACAAAAAATAGTAGTCAGGAAGCGGTACCTTGGGCATTAACCATTGAGCCGGCACGCATTGATATTTTGTTTTGTGTGACTGCAAAGACGGGCGATAGTTTTCTCGATGATGCATCACGTGATCAACTCCGATTACAACTCGATAAGTGCAGAGATTGTATTGAAAAAAAAGATTATGAGCAGGCCATGAATCTTCTCGATCAAATTAATGGTGCTCATGCTGACGAGCTTAAAAGTACGGTTGTTATTGGTGCGCATGCTGGGACTGGATTGGCAACTGCCGATATTAGTTGCCGGTCATCGTTGCTTGGAAATGTCGGAATGAGCGGTTTGCTGTGTTCCATCGATCGTTCTAAAGTGTCAGCGGAAGCATGGAAAGAAATTACGGTTACGGTTCTTAACGCCATTGGTTCCAATCAAGAACTTTCATACGAACAAGCAAAACAACTCGTTCTGACATTAATCACCAAAGTTTAACGTTTGGTAATTTAAGTTTAAAAAAGCCCGGGTATTTTTAAGTACTCGGGCTTTTAAATTGTGGAATTAATTTTTTTTGAGAAGAAGATCGATTACATTAGTTGCCTTAATACCGTAGATAATAAGGCCAATTGCAGCGAGTATCACAAAAATGTGAATACTTTTACTTAAAATACCGAGTGAATCGAGTAAAATGAGCAATCCGATAACAGCGTATATTGTGCCACGATAGACTGGTGGAACGGTTTTGAGAAACTCCATAAAACTCCCTTCTTTAAAAACAAATTTTTGCTTTAATCACCATAACATAGCTTTGACGATTTGATAATATTTTTGTGTCGTTTAACTGACAAACAAACTTACTGAAAGTGGATTATTAAACTCCGGCAGCTCGCTAAATTTTTCGATGAGTGCGTGGATATTCACAAAATTTGTCTTTGATAACATTCTTATCAGAGCAGCTGTTTCAAAAATCTGAAAATCCATTAGGTTGTGCTTCGGGACAAAATTTCTCGTGCAACTGTGTTGTACCGCGTTGATGCCATATGCCAATTTTTCGAAAACTGTTGGGCATGTGTTGATTTTTAGATAGCACGTGGTGGCTTGCGTGGCCCACAAAACGCGTTTAACGAGCATTAGATCAAGTTGGGGAATATTCGAGTCACTGAGGTTTTTTATTACACAGACATAATCAGAACTTAGTGCGCATTCATCCAAAAAATGTTTTTTGAAAGTGTTCCCTTGGGTGCTCGTGAGCGTGTGAATCTTGCCAGCGTTTTTCAGGTTCTTTTCGAGTTCTTCTAAGAATAATTTTTGTTGGTCCATCTGTTCTGTGTTTGCTAGACAAATAATATCAATTTTTTGATCAGACATTTCTCGTGGGTCACGTTCTCGCAATGGCTGATATTTACACAGTTTTTCTCGGATATAATGGTCGATAACATTTTGTAAATTGTCTAATTTGTCATCATTAATGGCATTTGCACGATTGTATGCGTAAATTTTTTCGTCAATACGCTTAAACCGTGGGCCGGCCATTTCCATCATGGGAATGATCTTAGCAGTGTCGCCAGCGCGTGGAACAAATTTGCCGTTAAAAAATAAATCTGACAGTTTGATGTGCCGATATAACCATGCATAAAATGTTCTTTGCTGTGCGCTACACCCTCTAAATGATCGAAAGAGATTGTGTTGGATGGCATGTTTAGGTATGGTGACCAGCGGTTTATCAGACTGAGGTGGACATCTGAAAAAACCGCCGTAAGTAAGCCATATATCATGAGTATTATATAATTGATTGAGGTAAGAAAAAACCAAATCGTGAGGATACCAATCGTCTCCGTCTAAAATAACAACGATATCATCATCCTGAATTTTTTTCTGTGCATTAAAACCATGCAATGTCAGCCACAAATTAGCTGCTTTACCCCGGTGTTTATTATTTTTTACATATTCTATTTTTTCCGTTGAATCGAACTGTTTTAGTGTTTTTTGAATGATGGTGCTTGTTTTGTCTGAAGAACAGTCATCTACGTATATTCCTTCAAAATTGGGATATTTTTGGTTTAAAACAGACAATAAATTCTTTTCGGCCCATAATGCATTGTTATACGATGGAATTATGACAAAAAGTTTTTTTTCTTCTGCAACAAGAGCAAAAACAAATACTCCAAATAAAAGCACTATTTTCTTATACATATTTTACGAATTATCCAATACATCCATTAATTCAGCAGTATCCTTACCAAAGGCTATTACCGGATCGTATTCAGGCAGGATGACACGTAAGGTGTTGTGTACCATATATTCAAAGGAAAACTTTTGTGCCATTGGGCTACTCAGGTAATAACGTATATTTTCTAAAAGGGCCTTATACTCATCGGCCGTAATGCTCTGGAGATTAAAGTGACCCCCTTTGTCAAGACACAAAAATCAGACTATTAAGGGAATCATGTCTACCTCCTTTCGATGCAAAGCTATAAATCCAGCAAATAGAGATT
>Ga0265592_1000584_pt1 | contig 18245 bp, 15 predicted proteins | sample saktaG_7_FD_190141 | JGI IMG/M metagenome (GOLD analysis project Ga0265592, IMG submission 190141) | Saline water microbial communities from Sakinaw Lake, British Columbia, Canada - sak_2010_1_5_120m | ecosystem: Environmental > Aquatic > Non-marine Saline and Alkaline > Saline ... | reverse complement strand
CGCTAAATACAACAGCAGTTACCTGCATTCAGCACTGGGGTACAAGGCACCCATACAATACGAGAACGAATATCGAAATAGCCAGATTACTCAGTTAGTTTCGACTTGATAAACGGGGTGCATTACAATGATTGCCCATCAGGAACAAAATCTGCTCCACAGTAATTGCATATGAGATTTGTTTGGGTATATAGACCTAGCAGTTTTTTATGTGCTGTTTCATACAATTTCCCTGCTTGGCACACAGGGCATCTTTCCGTCCATGAAATGTCAGGACTAGCTTCATGTACTGTTACTGCTGGGGGCACTTGTTGAGCAGGCCAAGTCAGTTGAGTTCCGCAACTCAAACAGTTGGATTGTCCGTATTGGATGAGTTGACCACACTGTGGGCAGTTATACCATTGCTGCATGTCAACCTCCCCACCTACTTTATATACTTCTTCAAGTCCAGAGACCAGACGGTCGTATTATACGCCTATGCACAACCGAAGTGAATGGTAGTAAATGACATTTGGAATGATATTATTCGTAAATACAATGGAGTCTGCCTTATATCGCTTCTGACTGGGGTTTTTTGATTATTTTTGGGAAGGCAATATGTCGATTTCAATTCTGACGGTAAAATTGGGAATTTGGTATGGACTGATTTGCAATGGATGATTATATGATTTTATAGCAATTTGATTACATTATAGGCATCATTAATTTTTTGCATAACAATCTCACATTCAGGACAATCATTATCACACATTTTACAGCCATCGCTAGTTAAAGCGTATAAAGTACTTAGAGGAATAAAAGGAGCTTTACGTGAAGCACTCTTTGCAAATGTCTTTATTATATTAATAACACAATTGGTTAAGAAGTGTCCCCTTATGATGTATTTAATACCCTTGTGATAACTCTCTAATAAGCGTTCGCATTGTTCGATTTCATCATCCGAAAATTGATGTCTGATACTTGATATATAGCTGGAAATAATAGCATCATCTAATATTGGGGAGTGGCGTGATTTAAGAAATCTGGAACAGTTATTGCCACATACTTCTATTGGTTTGCCATATTTTTCGCGGGCAATATCGTACACAACTAATATTTTCGCTACCTCACAGAAGGAATCTACCACCTGGGATATGGATTGAACTCTATCCTTTACCCTGTGGGATAGTTTATCTATAACAGAGTTGATTATCCTAGGGCAATAGATAGTATTCTCAATTGAATATCCATAAGTCGAGATTATTTGCGGATGAATGGGTAAAGTGCTTAATAGCACTGCATAATCCGCATCACAAGCTACGATTACCCTAGCATTTTCGGTAAGTATTTGAGTCATAATTTTTCTTAATTCTAGAATTCCTCCGGCAGGCTCGATATAGTAATCATGTATATGAGCTTTATTAAAGTGTGCAGACCAAAATAGGACATCTTCGTCACCCTCTACAAATACAACGAAACTAGACTCATGAAATTTATCAAGCACATCTAGGGCACTTGTTCCGTAACCCCACTCGGTATCATTACTCATGAATAATGTCTTTCATATTGATAATTTTATCTCGCCATTTGCCAGCTATTTCTGGTGAGTGGGTTGCGACAATTATTTGCGAATTCGAATTTAGAAATCTGATTTGAGCCAAGATATTTCTTTGCCATTCTACGTGCAAAGACAATTCGGGTTCATCAGCAATAAAAATATATGGGCTGTTTCGTTGCAATAGGGACTCTGTAAGCAATATAAGTAGTTGTTTTTCTCCCGAAGATAATTGTTCGAGTGATAATAAGGTTGCACCTTTCTTAACCAAAAGTTCACCACTTAAACTAGGGTCAAGGCTAAACGTCTTGTCTTTAACAAAGTTACCTAGTATATTCAAATAGTCATTCACGGGTTTACGTATATCAGTCTTCTGTTGTTCCGTATTAGTAGAAAGTTCAACAATATGTTGCGTTCTATGCAATAAGGACAGCGGTAAAACATCATTTGCGGTTAAGTTTGGCGGGTTACTTCGTATTTTTTCAGTAGACTTACGAATTGCTTCAATATGTTCATCTATACGCTTACCAATATCACCATCAAGTACTCCAAGGTCAGCATAAGTTTTCAACAAGCCACTTTTAACACTTTCAAGATCTATTGCATCTGGTGTAGTCTGATATGTATCAAATCTCTTACTATAAAGCATGCTAGCGAGGACTTCTTTACGAAATGTATCGCCAACGTTGTTGATTGAAGATTGCAACTGCAGTTGGTAACTCGTGAATCTTCTAGTTAAATCTTCGATCCTTCTATCAACTGGATTTTTTGAATAGGCAGTTCTACGTTGTATTGGTTCTCTATATTCATCCTCTAATAACTCTCGGTGAACAGACAACCAACTAATGTTCACAATTTCGTATAAGGTCTTTTTTAATAAATTTAACTCCTCAATGTATTTTGGAGGAACACGTCTAGTCCTATAATCAGCTTCTTTGGGTAATAATGGGAGTGAAAAGGGATGTCTACCTATATGAAAATCTAATCTATCGAAGGGTGTATCTGGTATCTTAGTGATTACTATTTTTCTTGACTTTCTGTTGTTCTGAAGAAATATCCGAATTTCAGAGAATTGTAGAGACTCAAGTAAATCTAAATCTGCTGTCAATGCAGCTTCAAGCATATTGATAAAAGTTGTTTTCCCACTGCCATTGCGCCCAATAAATATATTTACACTATCTTCTAAATCTGTTTGTAACTTAAAGCTACCCCAAAAACCATCTATTTCAACTCTATTTATTTTATACATAACCATCCCTCAACCATCCACAATTTAACTACTCAAACGGAAATTGTCAAGAATGATCTACGCATAAACCTTCCTCCCAACAAACCTACTACGCTTAAGTCAGATTTGTCGCCACATTAGCCTTCGGCGCCGTTGGTCGGAAACCAAAGGAAGGTCAAAATTCAGCAGAAATTTAGCAAATTATCAATCATGAGTGAATGTAAAATGAAAACTAATAATTTAGCAAAACGGCATATTAATAGACGAAAAACAAGGACATACTATACGAGTGGATCAGATTCAAAGATTTGTGGTGCCCCCAAGGGAATTCGAATCCCTGTGCCCAGCTTGAAAGGCTGGTGTCCTAGGCCTCTAGACGATGGGGGCACGCTTTATGGATAAAGGGGAAGGGCCTCAAGGCCGGACGTCTCCGGCAAACCAAACATTATATTCATATTTTGCACGGCCTGTCCAGCAGCGCCCTTGACCAGGTTGTCGATGCAGCTTATCACCACCACCCGGCCCGTCTTCTGGTTTATGGCAGGATAGAGCAGGCAGAGATTGCTGCCCAGCGTATGCTTGCTCTCAGGAGGCTGCTGCACCACCTTTGTGTAAGGCTCGTCACGATAGAAATCGTAGTAGATTTTGTCCAGCTCTTCTTTGCCGCCCGTAAGCTTGCCCGGCTTTACCCGCGCATAGCAGGTGCTTTCGATGCCACGCGTCATGGGAACTACATGGGGCACAAACGTTACCGAAACGCTCTTCGCGGCGTCCAGCAGCATCAGCTCCTGTGATATCTCGGGCAGGTGGCGATGACCGCCCAGGCTATAAGGGCGCACGTTGTCGCTGGCCTCGGCAAAATGTGTGGGCAGGGTCAGCGTCCTGCCAGCCCCGGAAACACCTGACTTGCTGTCCACTATCAGGTCCGGCTCAACCAGGCCCAGCTTAACCAGCGGCGCCAGCGCAAGTATAGCCGAGGTGGGGTAACAGCCGGGATTGGCGACAAGGTCGGCATTTTTAATCAGCCCACGGTGCAGCTCCGGCATGCCATACACGGCCTTCTTGAGCAGCTCCGGCGCGGGGTGATCGAAGTCGTACCACAGCGGATACCAGGCGGCCTCCTTGAGTCGGAAGTCGGCGCTTATGTCAACCACCCTGATACCCTTATTCAACAACGGCACTATGCCCTCGGCGCTGGCCTTGTGGGCCATGGCCGAGAAGGCGACGTCTATCTTGCCCTCCAGCTCGGCAGTTATGGTCAGACCGGTGACGGCCAGATGAGGGAAAACCTCGCCCAATTTCTTGCCGGCCGCGCTCCTGCCCGTCACCGACACCAGCTCGACATTCGGATGCTGCCAGAGTATGCGCGCCAGCTCGACACCGGCATAGCCCGTGACGTTGATGATCCCCGCTTTTATTTTGTTCATCGTTTCTTCCAACGGATTTTATTACCTATATATTAACCGATTTTCGATATTTTCGGGTTGTCCTTTTTATGAAGGTGACGCGGCAATCTGTTGTTGACATGTTACTCTGCACAAGATTGCTTCGTCACTTCGTTCCTCGCAATGACGGGTTACCTCAGGTGGCAGGTGTCATTTATGTAAAGAGCTGAGGGGACGCCGAACCTCACCTCAAACAGGTTCACAGCGCCCGGCTGCTGATCTATCTGACCGTAATGCTTGCTGTCCAGGTGCAGCAGGTGAAGTATCATGATCACGGACAATGCCCGCTGCGAAACCACGACCGCAGCCTCTTTCTTATGCTTCACAGCAATATCGTCCAGCGCGGCAGCGGACGATCGTCTCAACTCGTCTATGCCGGCATCCGGATACAACATGCTCCCGGCGCCGGGCGGCGCCCCCGCAGTCGAGCATTCCGCTGTCGCTCCCTCCTTCTGAATGAGCTGCTTCCAGCAAACATGCTGCGCCTCACCCAGACCCGGCAGCAGTTCAACCTGCAGACCCAGACGCCCCGCGATGACCTGCGCCATCTCATCCACGCCGGGCAGCGGGCAGAAATACACGGCAGCGACCTTATATTCGGACAGCCGCTCCGCCACGGCCTGAGCCACAGCCTCCGCTGAAAGCTCCCGCACGGGCCCCACGTTGACGATCAGTATCTTGCCCAATTCACCCCGTTTATTATCTTTCGACGACCATGGCGATGCCCATGCCACCGCCGATGCACATGGTTACCAGGCCACGCTTGAGGTTGCGCCTCTTCATCTCATGCGCCAGCGTGACCAGCAAACGGCCCCCGGTGGCGCCGATGGGATGTCCCAGCGAGATGCCGCTGCCGTGCACGTTGGTCTTATCCATGTCGAAGCCCAGCTCTTTGAAGCACCCCAGCGCCTGCGAGGCGAAGGCCTCGTTCAGCTCGACTACATCCAGGTCCTTTACCGACAGTTTGGCCTTCTCCAGCGTCTTCTTTACGGCCGGTATAACGCCCAGTCCCATATAGGCCGGGTCCAGACCACCGGACGCGTAGGCTTTTATCTTTACGATGGGTTCGAGACCCATCTCCCTGGCTTTCTCAGCCGACATCAGCAGCAGGGCCGCCGCGCCGTCGTTGATGCCCGAGGCATTGCCGGCCGTGACGGTCCCGTCCTTTTTGAAGGCCGGGGCCAGCTTGGCCATCTTCTCCATGCTGGTGTCCATCGGCCTCTCATCGGTATCGAAGACCACCGGGTCGCCCTTCTTCTGCGGTGTAACCACCGGCACGATCTCCTGCTTGAATGTGCCGTCCTTGATAGCGGCCCTGGCGCGCTGGTGGCTCATCAGCCCCAGCTTATCCTGCTCCTCCCTGGTGAAGCCGTATTTGGCGGCGATATTCTCCGCGGTAAAACCCATGTGGTAGCCGTAGTAAAGCTCCCACAGGCCGTCGTAGACCATCAGGTCCAGCACCTCGCCCTTGCCTGTCAGGTCCATGCGGTAGCCCCAGCGGGCGCGCGTCATGGCGTACGGCGCGTTGCTCATGCTCTCCATGCCGCCGGCCACCACGACATCAGCGTCTCCCAGCATAATGGCCTGTGCGCCCGCGATAACGGCCTTCAAGCCTGAGCCGCAGATTTTATTGACCGTGCAAGCGGGCGTTTCCTTGGGCAGCCCGGCATAGATCATGGCCTGCCTGCCGGGGTTCTGACCCTGGGCAGCCTGCAGCACGTTGCCCATGATGACCTCGTCCACCTGGACCTCTTTAAGACCTTCCGGCCAATCGTAATACTTCTGCTCAAGCTCACACATCCCGCCACCCGCCAGCGCCACCGGGCCGTATCCCAGCATTTTGGATCCCGACTTCGGCCTGAACCCGACCCTTTTCAGGACGTCTTTTATCACTATCGAACCTAATTTCGCCGCAGTCTGCTCCTTGAGGCCGCCGCCGAATACGCCGATGGCCGTCCTGACCGCGCTCACGATTACTACTTCTGACATTGATCCCTCCATGATAACTATTTTTTACCCAGCAGGCGCCTGCTCAAAGCCGGCGCCATCTCGTGCACAAATTCCGTATTGTATTCCCTGCGGTTGAAGCGCAGCGGAGTGACCGATATGCGGCGGTGCTTGAGCGCCCAGAGGTCCGTGCCGCTCACGTCCTCCACATCCACCGCCCTGTGCAGTATCCAGTAGTACTCGTGCCGCCCGTCGTTGCCCGTCTCAATCCCCGCCGAGTAGACCTTCTCGCCCAGCTTGGTCACGTCCATCCCCTGTATGTCCCGCATATCCAGGTCGGGCACGTTCACGTTGAGCAGCATTTTGCCCTTGATGCCCTTCTCCCTGACATAGTCAGCTATCTCCCTGGCCACGCGCGCCCCGGTCTCGAATTTCGGTTGAGCGAATGTGTCCATGGAGACGGCGATGGATGGTATGGAGTAGAAGAAGCCCTGCAGGGCGGCGCCCACCGTGCCCGACAGGAATACGTCGTAGCCGCAGTTGGGACCCTGGTTGATGCCTGACACCACCAGGTCGATGCCGTCCTTCATGGCCACCTTGATGGCCATTATCACGCAGTCTGCCGGCGTGCCCTCCACCGCGTAGGTCTCGATGCCGTGTATCTTCTCATGTATCCTGGTCAGGCGTATGGGATGGTGAAAGCTGATGGAAGTGCCCACGCCGCTCTGCTCGCGGTCGGGGGCAACGACCGTTACATCGCCCGCGTCCTTCAGCCAGTCGACCAGCGTCCAGAGCCCGTCGGCGTTTACTCCATCATCATTGGTAACAAGGATCTTCAATCTGCTGTCCCCCGGCAAACCGTATAATTTTATCACAGACTACTATCAGTGATAAACATGACCCGGCAAAGCCGTTCACGATGCTTGTTTGTTCCCATAGGCGGTGCTATAATCTGGCAGAAGTTCACAGGCCTGGACAGGCAACAATCGCCCGCTGCACCCGTATCGTGAACTGCGAAACGATCCTGCCAGGGAGGTCATAATGGAGCCGAAGATAGGTGTCTATGTGTGCCATTGCGGCAGTAATATTGCCGGCACGGTGGACGTTGAAAAAGTAGCGGAATTCGCCAAAACCCTGCCCGCCGTGGTCGTTTCACGCGATTACAAGTTTATGTGCTCCGATCCCGGGCAGGACCTCATCAAGAACGATATCAAGGAGCTGGGGGTCAACCGCGTGGTTGTGGCCTCCTGCTCGCCGCAGATGCACGAGCCCACCTTCAGGCGCGCTGTGCAGGACGGCGGCCTCAACCCCTACTATTTCGAGATGGCCAATATCCGCGAGCATTGCTCGTGGGTGACCGAGTCGCGCAAGGAGGCCACCGAGAAGGCCAAAGCGCTGGTCAGCGCAGCGGTGCGGCGCGTGTTTTACCACCAGCCTCTGGAGAACAAGGAGGTGCCCGTCCACCCCGACACACTGATCGTGGGCGGTGGCATAGCGGGGATACAGGCTGCGCTGGAGATCGCCAACTCGGGTCACAAGGTCTACCTGGTCGAGAGGGCGCCCAGCATCGGCGGGCACATGATGCAACTGGACAAGACCTTCCCCACCCTGGACTGCTCGGCCTGCATCCTCACACCCAAGATGAGCATGGTGGGGGCGCACCCCGGCATCGAGCTGCTGACCTACAGCGAGGTGGACTACGTCTCAGGCTACGTGGGAAACTTCCGCGTCAAGATACGCAAAAAGGCGCGCTACGTGGACAGCACAAAGTGCAACGGCTGCGGCACCTGCGTGACCAAGTGCCCGGTCAAGGTCGACAGCGAGTTCGACGAGAGACTCTCTAAACGCAAGGCGATCTACACGCCCTTCGCGCAGGCCGTGCCCAACGTGGTCGTTATCGACAGGGAACACTGCACCTATTTCCTCAAGGGCAAGTGCCGCGCCTGCGAGAAGTTCTGCGAGAGGAACGCCATCGATTTCCAGCAGGAAGATGAGATACTGGACATCGAGGTCGGCAATATCATACTGACCACGGGTTACCAGCTTTTCGACCCCACGCCGGTCAAGGAATACGGCTATGGAAGGCTGGACAACGTTATCACCAGCCTGGAATTCGAGCGCATGGTCAACTCGGCCGGCCCAACATCTGGGCATGTCCTGCTCAAGAACGGGCAGGCGCCCATGAGCATTGCGCTCATACACTGCGTGGGCAGCCGCGACGAGAAATACCACACGTACTGCTCGCGCGTCTGCTGCATGTACGCCATGAAGTTCGCCCACCTGCTCAAGGAACACGCGCACGACGCGAAGGTGTACGAGTTTTATATCGATATCCGCAGCTTCGGCAAGGGTTACGAGGAATTCTATAACCGCGTCCAGAAGGAGGGCGCCGTCTTTTTCCGCGGTCGCCCGGGCGAGGTCACGGAGGTAGCGCTGACCCCGGAGGAGAAGGGTAAGCTGATCGTCCAGTTCGAAGATACGCTGGTGGGCAAACAGATGCGCCTCCCGGTGGAGATGGTGGTGCTGTGCAGCGGCCTCGAGGCCCACGGGGACGCGCAGGACGTGGCCCATACCTTCAACATCTCGATCGGCAAGGACCACTTCTTCACCGAGAAGCACCCCAAGCTGGACCCGGTGGCCACCATGACCGACGGCATATTCATCGCCGGCTGCTGCCAGGGACCCAAGGACATACCGGATACTGTGGCCCAGGCATCGGCGGCAGCGGCCAGGGTGCTGGCCCTGATCAGCAAGGGCAAGGTGGAGATCGAAGCTGATACCGCCTTCATCGATGAGGCCAGGTGCTCGGGCTGCAGGGTCTGCAACCTGCTCTGCCCATATAATGCCATCTCATTCATCGAGAAGGACAAGGTCTCGCGCATCAACGAGGCGCTGTGTAAGGGCTGCGGCACCTGCGTGGCGGGATGCCCCAGCGGGGCCATCACACACAGGCATTTCACCAATGAGCAGATCAACGCCGAGCTCGAGGGCATTTTAGTATAGCCTTAGGGCAAAGGAGAGACAGGTATATGCAAACGCAGCTGAAACCGGACTTCCTCGACGAAGTCGCCTCCATACCGGCCTGCGGCAAGATCAACGAGTGTATCCAGTGCGGGGTATGCAGCGGTTCCTGCACTACGGCAGCCCACTGGGAGTACCCGCCCCGCAAGATCATCGCCATGGTGCGCGCCGGCCTCAAGGACGAGGTGCTCAACAGCAGCTCCATCTGGTACTGCGTATCCTGCTACCTTTGCACGGCCCGCTGCCCGCGCGATATCAAGCCCGCCAACATCATGCACGCGCTGGAGGCCATAGCGCTGAAAGAAAACTACAAGCCGCCTACCAAGACGACCACCATGTACCGCTCCTTCGCGCGTTCTATCGAAAAGAACGGGCGCATCTACGAGTTCGGCTTCATGCTGGAATACTTCCTCAAGACCAACCCCTTCGCGGCGCTCAAGATGCTGCCCATGGCTTTTAACCTGCTGATACACAAGCGCATGCCGCTGCTGCCCAAGTCGGTCGAGGGCCGGCGCGAGCTCAACCGCATGTTCAGTAATATAAGCACGGGAGGTTACCGGTGAGATATTACGCTTATTATCCGGGCTGCTCCATGGAGGCCACCGGCGCCCCGGTGGAAAAGGCGATTAAAACTATAGCCAAACCGCTCGATATCGAGCTGGTGGAGCTCGAGGACTGGACCTGCTGCGGCTCATCTCCTTTCAGCGGCGTCGACAAGGTCAAGGCCATGGCCATCACGGCGCGCGTGCTGGCGCAGGCCGAGAAAACCGGGCTGGACCTGGTCACCCCCTGCAGCTCCTGCTATACCATACTGCACGAGGCCAACGACCTGATGAAAGAGGACCACAAGCTGGCCTGGCAGGTGCATGAGGCTCTGACCACGATCGGCCTCAACTATAACGGCACTGTCAGGGTGCGGCACATCGTGGAGGTGCTTTACAACGACGTCGGCCTGGAGTCGCTGGCGTCAAAGGTCAAACGCCCCCTGACCGGCCTCAAGGTGGCCTGCTACCACGGCTGCCAGCAGGTGCGCCCCGAATACGGCTACGACGACCGCGAATATCCCGACTGGCTGGACCAGATAGCCAGAGCCCTGGGTGCGGAGCCGGTCAACTACCCGCTCAAGGCAAAGTGCTGCGGCAGCTCGCTGGTCATATCCGAGACCGATATGGCTCTGGAACTCATCCACCGCCTGCTGCAGAACGCCAGCGACAACGGCGCGCAGGCCATCGTCTCCACCACCTGCCCGCTCTGCCACACCGCGTTGGACGCCTACCAGCCGGCGGTCAACAGCAAATATAAGACGCGCTTCAACCTGCCGGTGCTGGCAGTGCCGCAGGCCATCGCCGTGGCGCTGGGGTTCGATTTCAAACAGGCTGCCCTGGACGGCAATATCGTATCTCCCCGCAAGCTGCTGAACCCCTACTTCAGCGGCAGGGCGCCGGCCGCCACGGTCAAAGAGCCGGCGCAGAAAGCAGCTTGATGAAAAGCCTGGTGCTGGGCATCGGCAACTCCATCCTGAGCGATGACGGTGTGGGCTTTCACGTCGTCGAGGCCCTGCAGGCTGACCCCTGCCCCGCGGATATTACGTTTGAATGCGTGGACGCCTCGGGATTCGCCCTGCTCGACTACATTGTGGACTACGACCGGGTGGTCATCGTCGATGCCATCATGACTGTGGGAGGGAAACCCGGGACTGTTTACCGCCTGGGATTGGACAATTTCCGGCCCAGCAAGCATACCATCTCCCCTCACGACACCGACCTTCCCACCGCGCTGCACATCGGCGCCACCTTGAAGCTCAAGCTGCCGGAAAAGATCGATATCGTGGCCATAGAGATCCCCCCCGTTTACGAGTTCTCCCAGGAGCTGTCGGCGGATGTATCGGGGGCCGTCCCGCAGGCCGCTGAGATGGTCAGGCAAATACTGGCCGAGCCGTAATGCTAAAAGGAACAGCCCCCGATGAATCGGGGGCTGTTATTGGCCAGTGTTACTCACACCTGGCGTTGTTACGGTTAATTGTATTGACATTTATCCAATATGTCAATATGCTTATGTGACACGGAACTATGAAAGCTGAGCGAGTCATCGCATATATCGATGGATTCAATTTATACTTCGGTCTCAAAGATAAGAAATGGTCTTGTTACTATTGGTTAAATCTCAAACTGCTATGTCATAGTTTTACCAATAAACCGGGGCGCCCACAACGCCTTCTATTAGTAAAATATTTCACATCTCGTATAACTGGCCCACCTGATAAAAAGAAAAGGCAATCAACATATTTAGAGGCCTTGAATACTATAGAGGAGATCCAACTTTTTTGCGGGATATACCAACCAACACCGTTCGTATGTAAGAAATGTGGGCACAAGAACGAAGAACCTGAAGAGAAGATGACCGATGTTCAATTGGCCACGGCGTTGGTTTCGGATGCATACCAAAACAATTATGATACGGCATTTGTTGTATCGGGTGATCGTGATTTAGTCCCTGCTATTGAGATAATCAAATCAAAACCACTTTACAAGCGTGCAGTTGTGATTTTTCCTCCTATGCGTACGAACGCAGACCTCATGGGGGTCGCGAGTGCTTATCTCCATATTACAGAAGCGGAATTAAAAAAGAGCTTATTGCCGTTTGAAATAACTAAACCTGGCGGCTATGTTCTAAGACGCCCAATGGAATGGCAATAATATCATCCCGACTATTTTGTCTCGCATACTCATAATCGGTATAATTATGCTTCACCGCAAGGGAGCGCATTTATAATATGACGGCAGTGCTTATCAGCGGGCTGGAGGTCTCGGCCTCAATCCGCAGTGAACTCAAGGCACGCGCGGCCAGGCTGGCCGCGCGGGGCATCGTGCCGCGCCTGGAAGTGATACTGGTGGGGGATGATCCCGCCTCCATATCGTATATCAAGTCCAAAGAGAAAGGCGCCGCCGAGGTGGGTATCGTAGAGAACACCACGCGCCTGCCCGCTGACACGTCCGAGCAGCAGCTCATCGATCTGCTGGACCGGCTCAACTGCGACGCCGCCGTGGACGGCATACTGGTGCAGGTGCCGCTTCCATCCCACATTGATACGGAGAATGTACTGTATCACATATCCCCGGAAAAGGACGTGGACGGGTTCCACCCGGTCAACCTGGGCAAGCTGTTGCGAGGCGAACCCTGCTTCCTGCCCTGCACGCCTCACGGCATTCAGCAAATGCTGATGCGCAGCGGCTTCGATCCCGCGGGAAAGCACGTGGTGATCTGCGGCCGCAGCAACCTGGTGGGAAAACCGCTGGCGGCTATACTGCTGCAAAAGAAGGCGGGCGCCAACGCAACGGTTACCGTGGCGCATACCGGCACGGTCGACCTGCCCGGCTTCACCAGGCAGGCCGATATACTGGTGGCCGCCATGGGCAAACCCCTTTGCATCAAGGCTGACATGGTCAAAGAGGGGGCTGTCGTTATAGACGTGGGCGTCAACAGGGTGCCCGATGCGACCAGGGAGAAAGGATACCGCCTGGCCGGCGATGTCGATTTCGAGGCGGTCAGCAGGAAGGCGGCGGCCATCACGCCCGTGCCCGGCGGCGTGGGACCCATGACGGTGACCATGCTGCTGCAGAACACGATCGAAGCCGCCGAACGCAAAGAGGTACAGGCTTAAGGGAGATTTATTGCTATGCCTTATGACCCGCTGAAAATGAGCGACTGGCAGATAGCCGAGGAGGCGGAGAAGAACATGCCTCAACCCGGCGACTGGCCTGCCAGGCTGGGCCTGGCTAAAGAAGATATCATCCCCTACGGCAGGGTAGCCAGGCTGGACTACGCCAAAATCATGCGCCGGCTCAAGGATAAGCCTGACGGCAAATATATACAGGTGACTGGCATGACGCCGACCCCCCTGGGCGAGGGCAAAAGCACCACCACCTGCGGGTTGCTGGAAGGAATGGGCAAACGTGGTTACAGGGTGGGCGGGTGCATCAGGCAGCCCTCGGGCGGCCCGACCATGAACATTAAAGGAACTGCGGCCGGAGGCGGCAACGCCCTGCTGATACCCATGACCGAGTTCTCCATGGGTCTGACCGGCGACATCAACGACATAACCAACGCGCATAACCTGGCCATGGTGGCGCTCACAGCCCGCATGCAGCACGAGCGCAACTACGACGACAGGAAGCTGCAGACGCTCTCCGGCATGAAGCGTCTGGACATCGACCCCACGCGGATAGAGATGGGATGGGTCATGGATTTCTGCGCGCAGAGCCTGCGCAATATCATCATCGGCGTGGGCGGCAAGATGGACGGTTTCACCATGCAGTCCAAGTTCCAGATAGCGGTCAGCTCCGAGCTGATGGCACTGCTGGCCATCGTGAAAGACCTGGGCGACCTGCGCCACCGCATGGACAGGATCACTGTAGCCTACAACAAGCACGGCGACCCGGTGACGGCCGGCGACCTGCAGGTAGGGGGCGCCATGACCGCCCTGATGCGCAACACGATCAACCCCACGCTTTGCTGCACGGCGGAGTATCAGCCGCTGATGGTGCACACCGGGCCCTTTGCCAATATCGCCCTCGGCCAGTCCTCGATCATCGCCGACCGGCTGGGCCTCAAGCTATTTGATTACCACGTCACTGAGAGCGGCTTTGCCGCCGACATCGGATTCGAGAAATTCTGCAACGTCAAATGCCGCCTCAGCGACCTCAAGCCCAATGCCTCGGTGCTGGTCGTCACCGTGCGCGCGCTCAAGATGCACGGGGGCGGTCCTTCGGTGGTGCCCGGCCTCAAGATACCCGAGGAATATACGCGGGAGGACCTGGACCTGCTGGAGAAAGGCCTGCCCAACATGCTGCACCATGTCAAGATAATCAAGGAGGCCGGCGTAAAGCCGGTGGTCTGCATCAACGTTTTCCACAGCGATACGGAGGATGAGATCAAGATGGTCAAGCGTGCGGCCGAGGGGGCGGGAGCGCGCTGCGCAGTGTCGCGGCACTGGGAGTTCGGCGGAGAGGGCGCACTGGAGCTGGCCGACGTGGTCAAGGACGCCTGCGACGACGACAATGAGTTCAAATTCCTCTACCCGCCCGAGATGAAGATACGCGACCGCGTGGAGAAGATCGCGCGCGAGGTCTACGGCGCGGCGGGCGTCTCCTGGTCGCCGGCGGCCGAGGCCAGGGCCAAGATGCTGGAGAACGACCCCGAGTTCGACGACTACGCCACCATCATGGTCAAGACCCACCTCAGCCTGAGCCACGACCCGGCGCTCAAGGGCGTGCCCAGGGGCTGGATCCTGCCCATACGGGATATCATCATCTACTCCGGCGCCAGGTTCCTCTGCTTCTTCGCCGGCGAGGTCAACATGATGCCCGGCACCGGCTCCAACCCGGCCTTCCGCCGCATCGATATCGACCCGCTCACAGGCAGGGTGCACGGCCTGTTCTAAGGTCATGCGACTATCCGATTTCGACTACCACCTGCCGCCCGAATTCATCGCCCAGCACCCTCTGGACCGACGCGACCGATCCCGCCTGATGGTTGTCGACCGCCGCAGTCAGAGCCTCGAGCACCGCCATTTCCACGAGATCGGCCATTACCTTAATCCGGGCGATACGCTGGTTTTAAACGATTCCCGCGTCATACCCGCCCGTCTGAACGGTACGATCGAGGGCAGCGGGCGCAGGGCCGAGGTGCTGCTGCTCAGGCGCCTGGATGGCGGCGCCTGGGAGGCGCTGGCCAGGCCCGGCCGGCGGCTGATGCCGGGTTCAAGAGTGACCGTGCCCGGCGTCAAGCCCGGTGTGGAGGGGGAACTTACGGTCACTATCCTCGGGACCGGGGAGGGCGGCCTGCGCACCGTGAGCCTGGGCGGCAAAGCGGCGCCGGACGGCTACGGCAGCATGCCGCTGCCGCCATACATACATGCCAGGCTGGAAGACGATGACGACTACCAGACAGTTTACTCCAGGCCCGAGGGCAGCGCCGCTGCCCCTACCGCGGGACTGCACTTCACCCCCGGATTGCTTGACGACCTGAAGAGCAGGGGTATCAACACCGCCTTCGTCACCCTGCACGTGGGGCTCGATACCTTTCAGCCTGTTCGCGCGGAGGACCCGTCCAGACACCACATACACACCGAGTACGGGAAGGTAAGCAGAGATACGGCGGACCTGGTAAACGAAACGCGCAGCAGCGGCAAACGCGTGGTAGCCGTGGGCACGACCTCCGTGCGGCTGATGGAGGCCGCCTCACAGGAAGGCCGGGCCGGGCCCTTTGAGGGGCAGGTGGGGCTTTTCATCCTGCCGGGCTACAGGTTCAGGGTCACGGACGTTATGGTCACCAATTTCCATCTGCCGAAATCCACCCTGCTGATGATGGTGTCGGCCTTCGCCGGGCGTGAGTTCATCCTGGATTGCTATGAAACAGCCAAAAAGGAAGATTATAGATTTTTCAGCTTCGGCGATGCGATGCTCATCATGTAAGACGTCATTGCGAGGAGCCGCAGGCGACGCGGCAATCTCAGGGCATGACACCTTCGAATCCACAGATTGCTTCGCTACCGCTCGCAATGACAGGCGGTTAGAGCGCCTTCTCGACGATCTCGGAAAGTTCCAGCACGCGGACTTTGTCGCCCGCCTTAAGGTCGCCCAGACCGTCTTCCATCATAGTGACACAGTAGGGGCAGGCCACGCAGATAGTGTCCGGTTCCTGCTTGAGCGCTTCACCGACCCGCTCGATATTGATGCGCCTGCCGGTGTTTTCCTCCATCCACATGCGGCCGCCGCCGGCGCCGCAGCAGAAAGACCGCGCACGGTTGCGCTCCAGTTCGAGGGGTGGCCGCCCGGTAGCCATTGCTATGACCTCCCGCGGCTGATCGAAGATGGAGTTATAGCGGCCCAGGTAACAGGAGTCGTGGAAGACCACCTTCCCCACATCCGCCGAGCCATTCAACTTCAATTTCCCCGAGCGGACCAGGTCCCTGATTATCTCACTGTGGTGCAGCACCTGGAAATCAGCTCCAAAGTGACAATAGTCGTTTTTGAGGGTGTTGTAGCAGTGGGGGCACTGGGCAATTATTTTCTTTACTCCCAGTTCCCTGAACAGACCGACATTCTCTTTGACCATCAGGTCGAAGACGTACTCGTTTCCCAGCCGCCGCAGGCTGTCGCCGCAGCACTTCTCGTCACGTCCCAGTATGCCCCAGGACAAGCCGGCGGCATTCAGGATATTGGCGATAGCAATTGTATTGCGCTTGTTACGGGTATCGAAAGACCCGGCGCAGCCCACGTAGAAAAGGTACTCAGTCAGGCCTTTTTCAAAGGGCGGGGCATGGGTCTCCACGGCCCATTTGCCCCTTTCGGACGGTACTATTCCCCAGGGGTTGCTGCGGTTCTCCATATTCTCAAAGAGCGAGAGCAACGCGTCCGGGAATCTGGAATGCGTCTCTACCAGGCTCCGTCTCATGTAGATGATCTTGGGCACGTGCTCGATAAAGACCGGGCACACCTCCATGCAGGCGCCGCAGGTGGTGCAGTCCCAGATGGCTTCCTCCCCCACGCTGCCTTCGCAATCCTGGCCGATGAGGGGCAGGCCGGGCGCCCGGCCTTTTTCCAGCGCCGGCCCGTTGTGCAGCAAATTGATTTTAATATCGTGGATGACAAGGCGCGGATTGAGCGCCTTGTCCGTGATGGTGGCCGGGCAGTTGTCGTTGCAGCGCCCGCATTCAGTACACGAATAGGCGTCTAAGAGGTCCTTCCAGCGAAACTGGTCGACGCGGTCAACGCCGTAGCTGCGGCCCGCGGCAAAAACCTCGGGCGTTACGGTATTAACCGTTCCGGCATTGGAGAAAAAGCAGTTGGGGATAGCGGTCAGGATGTGCATGTGCTTGCTGTAGGGCAGGTAATCGAGAAAGCCCAGCAGCGCGACGGCATGCGCCCACCAGAAAACAATGACCACGGTCGGCAATACCGCTGCCGGGATGGATCCTATAAGGGCGCCACCCACAAAGCTGGAGACGGGCATAAACCGGGCGGCCTGCCGGCTGCCCAGTGCTATCTCGCTGCCGTTGAGGCCGAAGTAGGCCAGCATGAGAATGGCCACCAAACCGAGGATAACGAAGGCATCGGGCGAGCGAGCGTCTATGTAGCGCGGCGGGAAAAGCAGCCGCCGGCCCATGGCGATAAGGACGGCCAGCAGCGCCAGCAGGGAGACGATATCGAATATGAAAGCCAGCGCGTAATTCAGGCCGCCGGGCAGCAGCGACAACGATATATACTGGGGGAACAGCCCTTGCAGCAGGAACACGGCATTGGCTATCAGCAATATGATAAAGCACCAGAAAAATACCGTGTGGTTCAGCCCGAACGGGTACCTCCTGGTCAATACGCGCCTCTGTCCGAAGGCGTAAACCAGCATGTTCCAGATGCGTCTGCCGACATGGTCGAAGCGGTTATCCGGCCTGCCCAGCGCCACCAGCCGGAACCTGTACCAGCAGCTCCCGATAAAGAAAAGGACAGCGACGCTGAAGAATACCGCGAATATCATCACCTGGCCCTGCATATAGTTCTCCTTTTCAAATCACGCCTGCTCAACTTTTGCTATCAGCCCGGAGCGCCTTTATCTGACGCGTCAGCGACGGGACTATCTTTGACAGGTCGCCGACCAGCCCGTAATGCGCCACCTCGAAGATGGGCGCATTTCTATCGCGGTTGATGGCGATGATGATATCCGAGTTCTGCATTCCCACGATGTGCTGTATCGCCCCGCTGATGCCGCAGGCGATGTAAATTTTCGGGCGCACCGTCTTACCGGTCTGTCCTACCTGGCGTTCAGACGGCATCCAGCCGGCGTCGACCACGCTGCGCGAGCAGGCCACCACGCCGCCGAGTTCATCGGCCAGATCCTGCAGCAAGCGGAAATTCTCGGCCGCCTGCAGCCCGCGGCCCCCCGAGATGATTATATCAGCCGCTGTTATGTCAATCTCATTGCCCGTCCTGCGATCGATGATCTCGATCACCTTGGTGGCCACCTCGTCCTCCTTGATATCCAGCCACTCCCGCACGATCTCTCCGCTGCGGGA
>Ga0265592_1000582_pt1 | contig 18276 bp, 16 predicted proteins | sample saktaG_7_FD_190141 | JGI IMG/M metagenome (GOLD analysis project Ga0265592, IMG submission 190141) | Saline water microbial communities from Sakinaw Lake, British Columbia, Canada - sak_2010_1_5_120m | ecosystem: Environmental > Aquatic > Non-marine Saline and Alkaline > Saline ... | reverse complement strand
TTTAAGATTTTCTTTACGTATATGATGAATACAGTCATCCGCCGCCTTGAGCGGCTCAAGGGTAATGTCCGCTTTTAAAAAAGCCTCTATAAGAGCGCCTTTCGCGTTTTCATCACCCTCCAAACGGGCCAGCAACTTTCCGGGGGTTATCTCATTTTTTCCATCTTCTAAAAAGTCGGCCACAACCTGAATGGCTTTTTTCACACTCTCGTCCAGAAATGTCTCCAGCCCGAATTCATCCCGTACTTTTTCAAATACTTTTTTTTCCGCGCAAGCCAACCCCAAAAGATGAACTTCACTACCGCGATAATTTTTAGGATCTATACCCGTCGTTAATTCTACGGCCTCATATTTTCGAAAACGTCCCTGCTTTATCTTAACCATTTCTTGCCGAAGCGCGCCTTCATTGATCTCTAATCGCGCCGCGAGTTTCTTTAAATAATCGGACTGAATAACCGCGTTATTTACTTTTATTATCGTCTGGAGCATTTCGCCGCTTATCGCGCCAATATTATTGATCCCGAATTTCCTGATCAAAAAAGCCAGTTTATATTCAAATAGTCCAACGGCGTTTTTAATAACATCTTTAAAAGCCTCTGTTCCATTTTTCTTTATAAAACTGTCAGGATCATCACCTTTGGGCAAAGTAACGATTCTAACATTCATGTCATTTTCGATCAAAATATCAAGCCCCCGCAAACTTGCCGCTTCTCCCGCCTGATCGGCATCAAAAATCATTACCGCGGTTTTAGTATACCTTTTGAGCATACTAACCTGCCGCTCGGTAAGCGCAGTTCCGGATGTGGCTACGATATTATTTATGCCGTACTGGAAAGGTATTATTACATCCATATACCCTTCAACGATCAGCACATACTTATTTTCCCGAATACCTTTTTTACAAAAATTCAATCCAAACAGTATATTGCTCTTCGTATATACGGGAGTCTCAGGCGAATTTATATATTTCGGCAGGGACTTATCCATAACACGCCCTCCGAAAGCCACAATATTTCCTTTTTCATTAAAAACCGGAAAAATTATTCTTTTTCTGAACCTGTCATATGAAGATTTTTCACCGGTTACGAGCAGTCCCGCTTTTTGCGCAAACTCTAAAGAAATCTTTTTTTGAGTGCAATATTTTTTAAAACCGTCCCAGGCTTCAGGAGCATAACCTATTTGAAATTCATTAAGCGTCTCAGGTTTAATTGACCGCGCTGAAAGATATTCCCGCGCTTTTCGCCCCTTTTCACTTTTAAGAAAGGTTCTGTAAAATCCCGCCGCGATTTTATTAATTTCATAAACTTTCGCGGCTATCGAGTCGGTTTGCCCGTCAGAATTTTCAAAATGAGGAAGTTCAACTCCCGCGATCTTTGCCAAAAGCGACACTGCCTCGGGAAAATTCAAATTCTCATGTTTCATCACAAAGCCGATGGCATTCCCGCCGGCTCCGCATCCGAAACAATGATATATCTGCTTCTCCGGACTTACAACAAAAGACGGAGTTTTCTCGTCATGAAAAGGGCAATTTGTCTTAAAATTCCTGCCGTTTTTTTTCAAATGCACATAATCCGAAATAACTTCTACGATATTCACGCGATCCAATATCTGATCAATAAGTTCCTGCGGAATTTTTCCCATAAGCTGCGTCACCAGTCTTGCCTCGAAGTGTTCTAATGTTTAATCGTTGACCTTTACTCAATCTTAGATCTTATCTCTCCGAACCCGTCTGAATCCGGAACATTCTATAAAATTCAAACTGCCGCGAGAATCAACCGCGTCCAGTAAAAGATTCAATCCCAAATTGTCACTGGCAATATGCCCCGCTATTACGTAGTTAAGAAACTCTGATTTTGCCATTTTATATCCTGACTCTTTGCAGTGCATCCCGATTATAGTCTTTATTCCCGCCTGTGACAACCGTGCGAACATTTTATCCGGACCGGAAGTTCCCCCGGTCATATCAACAAAAATTTTACCGGCCGTCGTATCCTCGTCCCCGATCAGCAAAAACGGACCCGCGTTTAACTGCATGGCAAATTTATATTCCGGGATATTTTTTAAAATACTAAGAACGTCCTTTAATTTCTTCGGTTTTCTATTGTCAAAAAGTTTCTGCAGGAAATGGGCGACACAGTTATCCGCGGCGGTATGTATACACATAAAAGGAATTCCGAGAAGTTTCGCCGCGTCAACGGCTCTGGCATGATTCGCGGGAGCCACCCCCCGCGCGACCTCGTCTATTCGATCTTTCATAATTCCATGAGCGACTTCCCGAGTAAGCCCGTAGTTCTCCCATAACGACGACTGAATATCCATAACTTTGTGAAGCTGAGCATACGCGCGGCCTGACGGGTGGTGCGATATGACAAGATCAATTCCTCTTCCCTTTTCACGCAGTTTTTCCGCCAACAATATTTCTGAAACGTCAATATCGATACCTACCAGCACATTTTTAATTTGTTCTTTTCCTCGACCGTTCAATATGCGTGTATCATGAAATGGATGCTTTAAACTTTCAAGATCAAAGGTGCTTCTATCAATCCCCTTCAATTTACTGTACACCTTTTTCGTATCTTTAAGAGCTTTTTCAATAATTTTTTTGGATCGCTGATCTTCCTTTAACCCTTTTTTTACAGCCATTTCGTAAATAGTTTGTAAATTCATTTTTCTCACTCCTTACTTTTCGTCATTCACATTTATCCGCCTTGTCTTTTTCTCAGAACGCAAGCTGAGAGCACAAGAGGGAAACTCCTTCAATGATATCACTTCACCTTATATTTCATGAAACGGTATCCCGCAAAACCTTTATTTTTTATAAGCACTCTCGTTATGAATCTTTAGACTTCACAAATTGCTCTATGCCGATTGGTTTAATTTTCTTTTTTTTACTCCCGGAATTTATCAAGTCATTGATCCGATTATAAATATTTAGGTCAAAATTAATAAAAAACTTACAAGTTTTTGAGTTGTCAATAACCGTTGTTTTCATAGAATCAATCGGTATCAATAACAAACATATACCCATTATTCCAAAATATACAAATGCCCGAAACGCGGCGAGGATAGCCCCGCCAACTCGTTCAAGGACAGCAAAATCTCCGTTCCCCACGACACTCAATAATCTTTCCAGCACTTTTATAAAAATAAAAATCCCGGCGGAAATAATAAAGAACGATATCGATTTTGTCCATTTTTGAAATAAAAATCCAAAAATTGCTTCCGATATGAAACAGTAATACCCTATAGCAAAATAGAGAAGGACAACTCCGCCGACTAACGAAAGAATCTGTCCGCCGACACCGATCCGTAATCCTTTATAAACTATACCCAATAAAAGAATTACAAAAAGTACGTCCAACCAATTAATTTCATTTAATATTTCAGGCAAGGCTTACCCCTTAATGGAAACAGGAGTATATCATATAAAAATTAGGTTGTCAAACCCGTGAGGAAGAAAAGAAAAGCAAATATTATACCTTTTTAAAAGTTAACATCAGACGCATTTGTAATTTGTATAAGGGCGCACACGCGGGTGCGCCCCTACGATTTTAAACCACTCGCCTTACAATCCATTTCGCGGCGCCTACGGTATTGATCATTCTGCACAAATGACCCGTTTTACAATTTATTTTACGCCGTCACCTTCGTAGGGGCGGACCCATGTGTCCGCCCTTTGTTCATTGAACGATTAATGTTTTTTCGTTTTATTCGGACAAGCACGGGCGAGCTTGCCCTACACAATTACTGTATCTGACGAGCACAAAATATTGTGCCCCTACGTATTTTACCAATAAATTCTGTCGGTTATCGGTTATTTTTCTCCGCCGCATCCGTAGGGGCGGACCCATGTATCCGCCCTTTGTTCATTTTATTTGAATTGAGGGCGCCCCTACTATCAAAAAATTTTCGCGCGTGTCAATATCTGTCACCTTTACCTTAATAATACCGCCTTCCTTCCAATTCAAGGCGTTTGATCTGACTTTTATGTATTCACCGGTATAGCCTTCCCGCTTATACCCGGATTTGACCGGTTTTTCCACAAGAACTTCAACTTCTTTATTCACAAACCTTTGGCAAAAATCTCTCTCAAGCTTCTTTCCAACGTCCATTAATTCGCTGACTCTTTCTTTCGCGGCGCGCGGAGAAATTTTATCTTTAAAATGAAACGAAGGCGTACCCTTACGGTCGCTATACCTGAAAACATGCATTCGCGCGGGCGCTATTTCCCTGATAAAATTTAAGGTGGTTTTGAAATCGGTTTCGGTTTCTCCCGGAAAACCGGCAATAACGTCTATGGTAATACCAACATCAGGCAGTTTTTCGCGAATTTGATCGATCATCTTTTTAAATTTATCCGTGTTATAGCGCCTGCGCATCAATTTTAAAACGTGATTGGATCCGCTTTGCAGAGGGATGTGAAGATGGCGGCAAATCTTATCACTTGAGACCAGTAAACCTATTAAAGACTCATTAATGTAATACGGTTCAATGGAACTGAGTCTGATCCGGAAATTATCGTTTAAACTCATAATTTTTTTTATAAGATATGATAAATCTCTCGTCTGGCCATTATTCCAAGCTCCAAGACATATTCCGGTTAAAACTATTTCTTTATACCCTCCGCTAATTAGAACTTTCAATTCGTCGATAATATCTTTTTCATTCCGGCAAATTGAAGGGCCTCTGACCAAACTTACTTTACAATAGGAACATCTATGATCACAACCGTCTTGTATTTTCAAAAAAACTCTCGTGTGCGAATTAAACCTTGTTATCCCCGTTTTTATTCTTTGCTCATTTCCTAAATCAAAAACTTCATCAAGCAATTTCATCTTATCTTTCCCTGAAACCACTCGATATACCTCCGGTAAAGATTCCAATTCCCGCACGTCTTCATCAAAAACCGCCCCGCATCCCGTAACAAAGATCTTAGCCGCGTTATTTTCACCTTTAAGTTTACGAATTAATTTTTTTGTTTTGTTATCAGCCTGGTTTGTAACCGTACAGGAATTAACAATTATTAAGTCTGCCCGATACGCTTCCACTTCTTTAAACCCAAAACTCACCAAATTCTCACGAAAAACCTGTTCTTCATATTGATTTACTTTACATCCTAACGTTTTAATATAAAAATTCATCACAAAAAAACCCTTTTGTCCCAAAATAATTCCGCGGTTTAACCCGCGGAGGTTGTTTTGGTATGTTGTAAAAATCAACGAAAATTATAGAGAGAATTCATAACTTAGGATAGATAGGACAAAAACTCCGGCAGTGTCACTTTTTAAAACTCTCCTACCCAAAGACACAAATCGAGTATTATCACGACCGGCCATAAGAATTTCTTCCGGAGCAAAATCTCCTTCCGGGCCGATAAAAACAAGAATCTTTCCCGCGCTGAAAGAAGAAATCGCCTTTTTAAGAGAAATCGTATCTTCATTTAAACACGCGAACAAAACAAGATCATATTCATCCAGATGATGTACGATATCATAATATTCGGTAATGCCGTCAATTTTCGGAACACTCAGACCACCGCACTGTTTGGCCGCCGCGACAGCGATTCTACGCCATCTTTCAGTTTTTTTTCTGCCGGAAGCTTTATCGGGTCTAACAATAGTTCTTTTGCTTATCACCGGAATTATGCGGGAAACCCCTAATTCAACCGCCTTTTCAACGATATGATCCATTTTTTCTTTTTTCGGGATCGCCTGAGCCAAAACAATTTCAGGTAACGTTCCCGTTAAAGGACGTTTTGTCGATACGATCTCTATAATGATTTTTTTCGCTTTTTTATTTACTTCCTTAATGAACCCCGTATATTCAGCGCCCGTTCCATCAAAGACCACAATTTTGTCGCTCTCTTCAAGCCGCATTACAACCGCGATATGACGCGCTTCGGCGCCTTTAACAATTATTTCGTTTCGCTTTATATTTTCCGGAGGAACAAAAAATCTGCTCATTAATCGTACCTTCTTTTCCCGTTCTCCCGCCCTACGAAAAACCAACAAAACCAGCCAACATCCTCGTAGGTTGGTGGCGGACGATTCACCTTTCACCGATTACGGGCGGACCCATGTGTCCGCCCGTTTCTTTTCGCATTATGATGTTTCGAATGTACAATTATTTTTTTGTAATTCGCATAAGGGCGCACACGCGGGTGCGCCCCTACGGTATTTGACAACCCCTCTTACATCCCATTTTGCGCCGCCATCTCCGTAGGGGCGCACCCATGTGTCCGCCCGTTTCTCATTTCTTTATTTGAATTGAGGGCACATGCAATGTGCCACTACGAATCGATAATTTATTTTCTGTAATTGTTGGCTTCGCTCCTCAGGGTGAGGGGTCGTGAGACCACGATTTAGACCCTTCGTCGCTTCGCTCCTCAGGGTGAGGGGTCGTGAGACCACGACCCCTCACTTTTCTTTTTCTCCGAACACTTCCGCAGTAAATATGTATATTTCACATTTCCCGGTCTTCCACAAGTTTTGCCCGATACCCGCTTTGTTCACCGAAAGACTATCCATAAATTCTTCCCTTGTCCATCCTGTTTCGTCCGCGACTTGAGGCAGATAAATTCCACTTTTAAATCCCTCTTTAACCATAACTCCGTGCTTGCCCATAACTATTTTCTCATAATCGGTAATTTTCTCCATCGGAGATAGAACGGATATTTCTATATCTATGTCTTTCATCTCTTCCGCGCTGACAGGAGAAAATCGCGTGTCGTGAGCCGCGCTGGCGATCGCCATATCCCTCACAGTAAGATACAACGCGCCTTCAGCAATCACGTGTCCGATACATCCCCTCAACCGTCCGTTTTTGTGTAAGGTAACGAACGCGCCCATCTTTTCTTTAAGCGTTTCGTCACTTGTTTTCGCGTCAAAACACTGCCCTGTTTCAAGATAAAGATTGATCGCGTCACGCGCGATCTTTAAAAGTTCTTTTCTTTCGGCTTCATTTAACATATTATCCTTCCCCTCTTTATCTTTGCCTGAAAGTTCTTCCGGCAAATTTTCATCAGACGCTTCCTTTTTCGTAAATAGAGCGCTCACATATCCGACAACGCTGTTTCTTGTCATCGGCTCAAAATCTCCGGAATTAGCGTATTTCAGAATAACAGATTCATCCGCGCCGAGCTTTTTCGTCGCTTCCATAACGGAATATACCGCGCCGTATCCGCACATGAGTTTATGCTCCGACTTCAAGCTTCCTTCATAGAACAATTCCGGATCAAAAGTTTTTATTTTTGCTATTGTATCTTTATCCTTTTTTTCCGCCGCGAAATACGGCAAATAATGACACATATCGCTTGACGCGACTATGACAAAATCTTTTTCATCTTCGAGAACATCAGAAAGCGCGGCGGATAGAAATTGAGAAAGCGCTTTGTCTTGGTCACACATGGCAACAAGAACGACTTCCGCGTTTTTTAACGCGCGCTGTATGAAAAGCAATTGTAGCTCTATTGAGTTTTCGGACGCGAAGGCTTTCGGAAATTTTATTATTTTCGAGTTATAGGCAAGGAGTCTCTCCGAAATATCCGTATTGACCGGAATACAGCCCATCGGCGTGTCAAAACTTTTTTCGCTAAAAACAGCGATACAACCGGGAATGTATAACTTGTGTGAAAAACCGACTACAATAACTTTTTTGGGATTTTGGGAAGCTAACGCTTTGTAGGTATAGGCGGCAACAGCCCCGGAAAATCGAATTCCGGCATGAGGCGCTATGCAACCGATAATCCTGCCCTCAATATCTCCGATGAGAGCATTCGATAAATATCCATCAATTTCTGACCTCAACTCTTCCGGTGAATCCGAATACCAAATACCCGCCAGATCCGCTTCTTTCGCCCCGACCAAACCTGCCGGTATACTCAGAAAGCATATAAAAACAATAAATAAAATGCTTCTTTTCATGATATACCCTCGCAATACACCTTCAATTAAACCAAAAATACAACCTCGTAGGTTGGTAGAAGCTCAGTACTCCGTCAACCCTTAAATGAGGAGTATTTTAAATTACAGATCCCCGCATTCGCGAGGATGACAAAAAAAAGGGGGGTGTCATTCCCGCGTCCCTTGTCATTCCCCGTACCCCTTGGTGTTACTCCCGCGCGCCTTGGTGTCATTCCCGCGCAGGCGGGAATCTCTGTGACAGTACCCCTCATTTGAACGTTGACGAACTACTAGTTATGTCAACTACACCACCAACCTCGTAGGTTAGTAGTAACCTACGAGGTTGGTGTTTTGGTTTTGTTTTGGGTCGATTTCAGGGCGTTCTCTACGGCTTTTATTATTGCCCGACTGGTAACGGTGGCACCGGTGATCGTATCTACATCAAGAGATTGTTTTTCGAGAATATTTCGCGTAACTTTTTCGGCATTTTCCACATACTTTCCGCCTCTTGCCTCAAAAACATCTATATCCGTTATACGATGATCTTTCACTCGTACCGTCACCTGAGTGGTGAACACCAGATACTTCTCTGCTCCTTTATAAACACCATCTGGTATTCGCGAGAGATCTATATCCCCAATTTTTATCTCTGCCATTTCACGACTGTCTATCAAAGCCGCCGCGCCGACTATAACGGCAATTATTCCGGTAATCACGGCAATTAAAATAAAAAGTTTTTTCATGAATTAATTCCGTAAGGGTTATTTCAAAAACACATTAACAAAATAAACGCGACTATCACAAAAATCGTAAGGGCCGCGATCACCAGCCAATGACCCGAATATTTCATCCTCCCCAAAACTCCCACGCCGCGTTCAAGATTTTCCCCGCAGTAAAGGCATAAAAGCGCTTCGTCATCATCAATAGGCCGTCCGCAATGCGGACATATGTATTTTGACATTATTGTTCCCAATTTCGCGGGTTTTCTTCTTTTCGGAGTTATTCATAGTGACCCCACATCCGAATAACTTTTACTGATTTTGATTTTTTCATTACCTGATAAACCAACCGATGATGAATATTTATCCTGCGGGAATAAGCGCCTTTTAAATCTCCTACCAACTTCTCATATGGCGGAGGTGTCTGAAATGGATTGACTTTCAAGATTTGGAGTATATCTTCGGTTTTTAAACGCAAACCGAGAGCTGAGAGTTTCTTCGCGTCCTTTTGCGCTTCTTTAACATAAAAGATTTTCCAGTTCACCACTTTAAGTCTCTACTACATTTCTTTAACGGAGTTTTTAATCCCTTCCGAATGGATTCGCGCATCCTCGGAATCGAAACAAGATACAATGTTTCCTTTATTGCCCGCCAATCTTCTTCTGATATCAAAATAGCATTATGCCTCTTACCTGTTATTTGTATCGGCTCATGCGACACTGCGGTTTTATCCAACAGTTTATAGAGTTTAGCTCTTGCTTCACTTGCCGTAAGTGTGGTCATTATGTCTACCTCCATTCAACAATTATAGCGTACCATATATCGTACGTAATGTCAAATTGTACCCCTGCATTTATGCCTACCGACAGACAGCATTGTAAAATCAAAATAGTTCCGCGAAAGCTGGTGGAGCAGATGGGACTCGAACCCACGACCCCCACGTTGCGAACGTGATGCTCTTCCAACTGAGCTACTGCCCCATCGTCACTATTAATAACTTACGTAAATTTTATTGTCAAAAATCGGCGCGGATGGTTTTTCTCAAGTAAGTTTTATCTTATAGTTCTTCTGTTCCGAGTTAACTGATATGTGCCCTTCTCTGGCAAGCCACCCCATACTCATTAACACAATGTCCCTGTCTCTTTTTAGACTCACGATAATGTCTTCAATTAAAGCTTCTTTTCCGTGATTATCAAGATAGCTCCAGATCTCACCGGCCACAATACCTATTCGCGTAATCATTTTTACTCCTTTTAAAAAAAATACAATACCGCTGAAATAAATCACTTTCATTATCGGGTATTTATGTTTTTAGTCAAGTTTTTTTCTTCATCGCTCTTCCAATCAGCCCGTTGACAATAACTTGCGCACCTGGGACATTTTGAAACAACGTCATTAATTGAATCTACATACGTAAGAGCGCAAATCGAACAGTGCCAAATATACTTCTCGTCAGAGCTGAACGTTTTGAGTTTCGTGCCAAAACTGAAAAAAGACCAAATGATTAAAATAACAACCGCCGTTAAAAAAAGATATAAAAAAAGAGCCGTCGAAATATTTACTTTGATCATCTAAAAATCATCCCCCAATGGTGTTCAAAATAATTTCAACCTCACACCATTCATTATTTTCTAAAACGTTTCTTTCCGCCGGAGGAAGACAGTCTTTGATAAGCCTTGAAGCTTTTATATCAAGCTCCGGGTATCCTGTAGTAGTTAAAAGTTCCGTCCTCTTGATCTTTCCGTCCTCTCCGGCTTGAGCCTTAAATTTAGCTTTAAAATATTTCTTTTCTCCGTAAAGACCGTACTGAACAAAAAACTCGGACGGATGATAAACGATTTTTCTCCTTAACGGCTTTTGTTCTTTTTCAAAATTCCCATGTTTAGAAGGAGAAATAACCCCCGGAACCGTTTTGTCTCCCGTCAAAAAAACCTTCACTGTATTATCCATCGCGTCATCCAATATTCCCGGAAATTTCTGCACATATATTTTCTGCTTGGGGACCTCGACATTTTCGAGATATTGTCTCTCTTTAATTTGGATCATATGTCCGCCGGCACCTTTAAAAAACGGCGCGGTATTTTCTATCATAATGTCAAAAGCCGTTTTTTTAAATACGGCTCCCAAAAAATCAATGCGCGGATAAACATTCCCGCGGCCCGCCCATTCGGGATTAATGATAGAAACTGCCGACATTCCAAAAATATGCGCCGCCAAGGATATAAGCAGTGCCGTACGTAAGTTTTTATTGATCATAAACTTTCCTTATATTCCGCGCAATCGAACGTTTTTTCGCGAAGTGAGAGACAAAACTACTGCGTTGTGGCAATATTTATTTGCCTAACTTCCAGCTGACGGCAAATATCCCATACTTCTATCGCTGTTCCAAGATTAGATTCTTTATCGGCCTTTATCAAAAGCGGCTCGTTGTCCCGCGCCGCCACAGTAATCCGAGAAACAAGCTCATCGGAACTAACCGGCCGCTCATTAATAAAAACTTTGTTTTCTCCGGTAATGGTTATCACTAAAAGCTCTTTATGCAAAACTTCGCTGGTAACGGCTTTGGGTAAATTTACCCTTATGCCGGGCTGAAAAACAAAACTCGACGTCAGCATGAAAAATATAAGAAGCAGGAAAACAACATCAATCAAAGGCGCGATATCAAGGCGTCCTTTTTCTAAAAAAACTTTACGTTTATATTTCATCTTCGATCCTTTTTGTCCCGAGTATATTGACAAGATCCGTCGCGCTCTTTTCCATCTCCAGCACAAATCCGTCAACTTTCGTTACTAAAAAATTATAAGCGACATACGTCGGGATCGCGACAGCAAGTCCGGCTACGGTTGTTATCAGCGCTTCCCATATCCCCCCGGCAAGATCTCCCGGATTTACCGGCGTCATAGCCACAGCCTTTTGTTCAATAACTTGAAATGCCCGCACCATACCGGTAACAGTACCTAAAAGACCTATAAGCGGCGCTATATGAGCAATCGTTGCCAATACACCGAGATTCTTTTCCAAGCGAGGAACTTCGTGCAATCCCGCGTCTTCCACCGCTTCTTTGATTTCTGAACGAGGACGGTCATATTTTAGAATGCCCGCTTTTAAAATCTCGGCTATAGGCCCCGGCATCACATTACACTTGTCGATCGCGAGCATGATCTTGTTCCGTTTCAACGTTTCGGCGATGTCTTCCATAAAATCTTTAGTATTGATCTTCGCTCGCCACAAATGCCATAACCTTTCGATCACTACCGCGAAGGCAATGACCGAACACAAAAGTATAAGAAACATTAGCGGTCCGCCCTTAATCATAAGTTCCCACATATCTATCCCTCCTGTTTTGTTATTAATACACTGTAGGGGCACGGCATGCCGTGCCCCTACGATGAATTATGCTTGGTCATTCGTAGCGGCGGACCCATGTGTCCGCCCGTTTCCTTACGCATCATGATATTTCAAATGTACAATTATTTTTTTGTAATTGATTCAAGGGCGCACACGCGGGTGCGCCCCTACGGTATGGAATCTCCCGTCCTACAATTCATTTCGCGTCTTCATCTTCGTAGGGGCGGACCCATGTGTCCGCCCGTGAATCTTTTATTTTTTGTGCTTTGATATTTTAATTTATTTTGTCATTAATTCATCATCCGCTTCGCAAACTATGCATTTTTATTTTTTCTTTAGCGTACTCAGCTTCTTGCCCGGTATCCTCCGCCATTTTCTGATACAGGTTAAAAGCACTTTCATTTTTGCCCTGTTTTTCTAAAAGTTTGGCACAGTTCAAATGCGCCCTTGTCACCCAAAACTTACCTTTCGGATATTCATACTCAACTTTGAGATATTCTTCAACCGCGTTACTTTCCATCCCCATTTTCTCATAACATTCGGCGATATCGAACTGCATCTGCGCGTTTATTTCCGAATTTTCCTCACCTCGAGCGACTTTAAAATATTCTATGGCTAACGCGTAATTGTCCTGCATTTTTAATATTGTTCCTACTCTGTTGTTGGCAATTCTGGTAATCGGGTTTTTGGGATGCTGCTGTATCAGCATTTCATATTTGGGGATCGCTTTATAGTATTCTCCTTTGCGTTTGTATATGTCCCCTAACGCGAGAATCGCCTGAGGAACCCATTTACTTTTCGGAGTTTGTTTTACTATCGTTTCAAACTGGTTTAACGCCTCCTCTTTCATATTCGTATCGTAGAATACCCAGCCCAGCCAATATGCCGCATCATCACTGAAAGAACTTTCCGGAAATTCGTTAATCACTTCGGAAAAATATTTCTTCGCGGCGATAAAATCGCCTTTACCGTAAAAGTATTCTCCGAACCATAATTTTATGCCTGACGTTAACGCGCTCGCGGAGTCTTCTTTCAAAAGGTGCTTAAAGATCTCTAACGCTTTTTTTTCTTTCCCCATCTTGTAATATGCCCAGCCGGTATGATACCACGCTCTTAAAAGAAAACGTTTATCCTTTGTTTCTCTCTCAATTTCTTGATAAATTCGCACGGCATTTTCATAATTACCGTCGTTATACAGCGCGTTCCCTTTCTGAAGAATTGCTTCGTTCCTGATGTTGCTCTTGGGAAACTTTTTTATCACTTGATCAAATTGGAACCGAGCGGTAGAAAAATCCCCTTTTTGTGAATATAGCACGCCAAGCTGGTAATGCGCCCTATCGTGCAGATATGATCCCGGAAAATTCACTATTAAAGACTGAAACGCGAGTATCGCGGCGTCCTTTCGATCCATTTTTTCGAGCACAACCGCTATTTCATATTGCGCGTGAGGGGCGAGAATACTTCGCGGAAAATCCCTAAGTACACGGTCATACACATTAAACGCCTGTTCATTTTCACCGCGGGCAAGAAGAATATTCCCGATATTGCATAAAGCATTCACTTTCAAATCTTCCTTATCGGACAATTCGACTGTCTTTCTGTATTCTTCCAGCGCTTCAGTTTCTTTTCCGCCGGCAAGATACGCCCAGCCCAGATTATAACGCATTTTATCAGACAATTCACCGTTAGGATATTTTTTTAACGCCTCCGAATAAACCTTCATCGCTTCTTCCATTTTTCCCGTTTCACATAAAGCTTCACCCAACCAATAATAAGCATCATCAGTCCATTCGTTTGGAGAGATTCCCTTGACGATACTGTAATAAATTTCGATAGCTTTTTCCTTCGCGCCCTTTTTTGAATTTATTTGAGCCAACCCCATCAGCGCCGCGCTTTCAATTACAGGGTCGGTATTTTCCTTAATAGCGTTTTTAAACCATTTTTCGCTCTCAGGCATTTTCTTCAGATTAAGATACGACTTTGCCAAACGATATCCCGCGATTCCCTTCCAAGGCTTGTCCGTTCCAACTTTACCCGCGCTTTCCAGCGTATCTGCCGCTTTTCGAAAATTTCCCATCTTATAATAGCTGTCTCCCAACATATAGTAAGCATCAAAGATCCGTTCGTTTACCGGATATTTTTCGGTAAAAACAGTTAAATTCTTAACCGCCTCCCTATACCGTGCTTTACGGTACAAAATTTCAGATATTTGATACAAAGCTTCAGCGGCAAGATTGCTTTTGGAATATTCCCGAAAAACTTTTTCGAACATTTTAATGGCCGCGCTATATTCCCCCAATTTTTCATAACACCACGCCTCAGAATAAACCGAATACTGGACATATTCACTTGTGGGATAATCTCTGATCAGCGCGTTGTAATAAATTAGCGCTTGCTTATAATTGTTTTCTTTAAAATAAACCTCCGCGCTCCAATATATCGCGTGCTCAGCAAAACTGCTATCGCCAAACCTCTCTACCACAATATTAAATTCGCCCAACGCTTTTGCGGGAAACATTTTTTCATAATAAACCTTCCCAAGAAGAAAATGACTCTCAGCTTCGATCTCCCTCGGAATGTTCATAAATAAAAGCGTGTTCAGCTTGTTTTCGGCTAAATCCGAAAACCCGTCTTCAACCGCTTTTCGGACAAAATCAAGCTCAGCCCGCAAAGACACACTTTCCGCCCCGATAGACACTCCCCCCCACACGGTCAATACCGCCAAACCACCAATCAAACCAAAACACATCCTTTTCATCCCGCCATCTCCCCACCCCGACCACCAACCTCGTAGGTTGCTATCAACCTACGAGGTTGGTGGTCGGGTTTTCCACTTGCCATGTGTCATTGTTGCATATTTTGCAATATTGCTCCACTTTACCTTAACATTCTGTCCGAAACAGGATTCCCCTCTCCCCTCAATAATTTTGAGGTTAACCTGGAAGGTTATTTTGGGGTGGGGTGGAAAAGCTCCTTTAAATACATTCCTGTATATGAGTGTTTATTGGCGGCTATTTCTTCAGGTGTTCCCGAGGCAACCAATTCTCCGCCTTTATCTCCACCGGAGGGGCCAAGGTCAATTATGTGATCCGCTGATTTGATCACATCCAAATTATGTTCGATCACCAATACCGTATTTCCCGAAGAAACCAACGCGTGAAGTACGTCCAAAAGTTTGTGGATATCCGCGAAATGCAGTCCCGTAGTCGGCTCATCTAAGATGTATAACGTCTTCCCTGTGGCTGTTTTTGACAGTTCCGTTCCCAATTTCACACGTTGAGCCTCACCACCGGAAAGCGTAGTGGCGGGCTGTCCCAATCTCATATACCCAAGTCCCACATCACATAGCGTCCGCAGTTTATTTTTTACCGGAGGAACATTTTCAAAAACCTCAAGCGCGTCTTCTATGCTCAAGGCCAAAATATCCGAAATGTTATACCCTTTATATTTCACTTCAAGCGTCTGGTCATTAAACCGTTTCCCCCGGCAAACCTGACATTCAACATATACATCCGGCAAAAAATGCATTTCAATTTTTTTCACCCCGTCACCCTGACACGCTTCGCATCTGCCGCCTTTTACGTTAAAACTAAATCTTCCGGGATTATACCCTCTCATCCGCGATTCCGGCAAGAAACTGAATAGTTTTCTTACCGAATCAAACGCCCCCGTGTAAGTCGCCGGATTAGATCTCGGAGTGCGCCCGATCGGAGACTGATCAATTACGATTACTTTATCGATATGCTTTACGCCTTTGATGGATTTATGTTTGCCGGGTGTCACCTTCGCCTTATAAAGTTTCTTTGCCAATGCCCGGTATAAAATTTCATCCACTAACGTACTTTTGCCGCTCCCGGAAACACCCGTCACGCAATTAAAAACTCCTAACGGAATTTTTATGTTTAAGTTCTTCAAATTGTGTTCTTCAGCCGATAGAATTTCAAGTTGTTTTTTCGCGTCCGGCAAACGACGCTTTGCCGGAACTTCTATTTTGAGGTCCCCCCTTAAATATTTCCCGGTAAGCGACTTACTGCTCTTAAGAATGTCCTCTAAGCCGCCAATAGCAACAATTTCTCCGCCATATTCCCCCGCCCCGGGACCTAAATCAATAAGATAATCCGCTTTTCGTATGGTTAATTCATCATGTTCCACCACAATAAGAGTATTTCCCAAATCTCTCAGTGCCGTCAACGTATCAAGAAGTTTTAAATTATCTTTCTGGTGAAGTCCAATACTCGGTTCATCTAAAACATATAAAACACCGACAAGTCCCGCGCCAATCTGCGTGGCAAGCCGAATTCTCTGGTCTTCCCCTCCGGAAAGAGTATTACTTCTCCGATCCAGAGTAAGATACCCGAGCCCAACGTTTTCCATAAATTTTAAACGCGCGTTTATTTCTTTAATCGCTTCTTCCGCGATCTTTTTTTTCATCGCGTCCAGTTCAAGACCGCTAAAATAATCCAACGCGTTTATTATAGACATCTCCCCGACATCCGAGATGTTCTTACCGGAAATTAACACGCTCAGAGAATCCGCGCGAAGCCTCTGCCCGCCGCATTCGGAACATTTGCTGACAGACATAAACGTGCCTATCATTTCTTTTATGAAATCACTGTCCGAAGACCGAAACCGGCGTTCAAGATTGGGAATAATGCCTTCGAATCCCGACTGCACATCTCCGTAAAGAACCATTCGCTTTTGTTTTAAAGTAAGATCTTTGTAAGGCGCGTCACAATCAAAACCTTGATACCTGGCCAGCCTCCGAAGCTGTCTCCGATAATGAAGTATAATTCCCTTCCCTCCGCGTTTCCATGGAAGAATGGCCCTAATAAGCGGTTCGTTCTTATCCGGAACAACAAGTTCCGGATCGATCTTCATCTTATTCCCCAACCCGTTACACTCAGGACACGCGCCATAAGGACTGTTAAACGAAAAATTTCTGGGAGCTGATTTTTCAAAACTTATACCGCATTTTACACATGTATTTTTTTCACTGAACAAAATGTCTTCACCAAAAACATCTTTTTCCCGCGCCGGAGTCACTATCATAACCCCGCCTCCCATTCTAAGAGCCACTTCAACCGAATCCGATAATCGCGCGCGAATATCATCATGTATCGTGATCCTATCAACAACCGCTTCAATAGTATGCTTGAGCTTCTCATTCAACCTTGGAATATTATCGCTAATTTCAACAATTTCCCCGTCAAGCCGTATCCTGATAAGCCCCTCTCGCCTGGCTTCCTTCATCACCTCAACATGTTCACCCTTTCGGCCTGAAACCAAAGGAGCAAGAATTAAAAGCGATGTTCCATTCGGAAAAGACACAATTCTATCAACGATCTGCTGGGGACTTTGGCTGGAAACACTCTTCCCGCATTTCGGACAATATTGATCACCGATCCGCGCGAACAAAACTCGAAGATAATCATAAATTTCCGTTTGCGTACCGACAGTCGAACGCGGATTTTTCCCTCCGGTTCGCTGCTCAATACTGATGGTCGGAGACAACCCTTCGGCGGAATCCATATGCGGTTTTTGAAGCTGTTCAATAAACTGACGCGCGTAACTCGACAGTGATTCTACATACCGTCTCTGCCCTTCCGCGTATATCGTATCAAACGCGAGAGAAGATTTTCCCGAACCCGAAAGCCCGGTGATCACACACAAAGAATCGCGCGGGATACTGACATCGATCCCCTTAAGATTATGTTCACGCGCGCCCTTGATAACAATAAAATCCTTCTTGCCCATAGAAAATAATTTTAACACAACCTCACCCCAATCACAAGGTCAGACTTGCACCCCATAAACATTCTAATTGGCATAAAGGCGGACACGCGGGTCCGCCCCTACGGTATTAAAAAACACTGTGATTTTCGGATTAATATTTTTTCATTTTATTTGGACAGGCAGCAAGGCAGTCCGCAAACTTCGTAGGGGCGGACCCGCGTGTCCGCCCTTTTTCACAAAAACACCAACCTACAAAAACACCAACCTCGTAGGTTACTACCAACCTACGAGGTTGGTAGTAACCTACGAGGTTGGTGGTGGGATTCGTATACAAAAACCTCCAATCTTCATTTTTCTTCACTAAACAATAAGATTTAATTTGATTATTCATGAAAAATTGGGTATAGTGCTACTATATCAAAACGTAAGGAGGATACATGCAAATCGGTATAGGTAAAAGAATTCGTCAGCTTCGTAAAGAAAAAAACATAACACTTGAAGAACTTTCCGCGAAAAGCGGAGTGGCGCTCGCGACTTTGAGCCGAATGGAAAACGGCAAAATGCCCGGAACCCTT
>Ga0265592_1000577_pt1 | contig 18403 bp, 15 predicted proteins | sample saktaG_7_FD_190141 | JGI IMG/M metagenome (GOLD analysis project Ga0265592, IMG submission 190141) | Saline water microbial communities from Sakinaw Lake, British Columbia, Canada - sak_2010_1_5_120m | ecosystem: Environmental > Aquatic > Non-marine Saline and Alkaline > Saline ... | reverse complement strand
GAGGATATCTGCGACCTGGGTTGTGACACTGATGGCATGACCCAGATCAGTATCAGGACCAAATCCATAGATTGCAGCAAGTTCAGAGAAATTTACCTTTGTTGATGCTTCAAAACAGAGATCCTGCAGATGCCTGTTCTTTCTTTGACAGTAGGTCTCTCCGGTATAACCAAGTGCAAACAGGCAGGTGAGATATTCTTTTGCAAACCTGTCGCAGTCATCCCACGAGATATCCCTGACAGCATGGGCTTCGCGATCCGCTATGCAGATAGATCCGGTTCCGCCATTCTGTACATGCCAGACCACTTCTTTCATGACCATTAGATGTCCAAGATGCGGGTGACCTGATGGCATAAATCCGGTCATCACATAAAATGGATTTTTCTGCCTGATGGCATCTGTAATCAGATGGTAATCCCGGTGCCCAAATATGATACCCCGTCTGAAAAAATCAGGGGTTTTGTAAAGTGCATCCTGTACCCAATCGACAGGTTCTATTCCAAACTCTGAAAAAAGACGTTCGACTGAGAGACTGGACTCTGATGCCCAGGGATTTATTGATGATTCTTCCATGTATTCACAACCACAATTAGAGTTTTATCCGGGCAAATTCGATATATACGATGCCTTCTGTCTGTACGCAGGCAAAAAACATCTGTTTTTTAACACTATGAGCCATTCTGACGGATCGTGATATAATATTCATGGGAAGAGTCATCTGCGTTGGTATTGCCTGAACAAGCATCTCAGAGTGGACTTTTTTCCCTGAATACACCCGGAAATGATGTCCAAATTTATATCCGGTCTTTGGCGTATACCCCAGATTCCGAAGATCTTCATATACCGCAAGTTTTTCATACATCTCAGTATCTCCCTTCTCAAGTTCCTGTAGGAACTGATCTGCAGAGACTGGTTCATTATTCCGGTTGAGAAGAAGAAGTTGTGACCGCATCAGCCAGACTGCCTCTACATTAGAGAGCATGAGACGTTCATTGTCAAGTCTTTTTCCAAGAAATGCATCATCATATGATGACTCAGGTGAGACCTGAACCACAACTGAACGACCTGCAAGAGATCCTGTTGCCGGTTCAATTACTTTTTTCTCATCAATAGAGATTGGTTTTTGTCTTTTTATTTCATAATAGGTTATCTCGTTTTCATCATCAACGACACCAATCACGTGCTGTTTTCTCATATGTGCGGTTGCGCAGAGATCTGAGTGTATCTTTGAGAAATCAATCAGGTCGCGTTCTGATATGACTCTGACCATATACAGTGATTCACCCCGGCCAGGCCGGTGACCCCGCCTGAATACCCTGAAATCCTGTGGACCCGTCTGAATCGCATATCCCCGCTCCCGAATATCCCAATACACTAAAAATTGCCTGATAAATCCGGAATCCTGACTGAACAGTGTTAATAATGTATCAAACGTATGGTCTGGAACTTCAATCTTCCCACGATGGACTAGATAGAGCGCTTCTGCCGGACTCAGTCGAAGCCCGGTTCCAATCGGCCGACCATATCCGCTCTGCTCATATAGAAGTTTCCCTTCTTTCTCAAGCAGTACCCATTGCCCGTCAAGTCTGGCTTTCACTACAATCACATATCGTTTAGTCTTCTTTGATAAAGAAATGGTTATGAGAAAGATACGATTTTTTAGAGAATATCATTTTAATTGGTAAATCCGTGAACTGCACGCCATGTAGATGCATGAAATCCGCATCTGATATTGCATGGATGATACAGCACTTGATTCATGATACCTTCAATCAGAAACAAAGCCGGATAAATGCTATCTGAATAATTAATTTCACAGATAATTATTTATGGTAATAAAACAATGGAGATACAGTCACATGACAATGCGGGATGGTTATTATGATCTGCACCGCAGCAGAAAAAATAGAACAGTTAAAGAAAAATGCAGTTAGCAGATGCAATGAGAGACTTATGGTAGCAGCTGCCAAAAAAGGCAGAGATATAGATTCACTGGATATCGATTATCAGGATAATCATATTACTTCACGTCTGCGAAAATTACATGGATTGGGATGAAATACCCTGATCGTACTAAAAATCTGATGAACATGTGTATTATACCTGCATATTAGGTATAAGACTCCAGATATCCCTTTTTTAGCTTACAACTATTGATATTGGTATCATCTGATAATCATACATATCCTGTCTGCCAGAAACCGATTTTGATTAAACTAAAACCGGTTGAATTTTTCTCTGTCTTTATTATATCTTGTGTCATTTTGGATTGAATTGTATGTAATGGTTTAACTCGTTCCATAAGTCAGAACAAAGTATGGCACATTGAGACGATTATCAAAATTTCTGCAGTGAAAAGCATCCACATTAGTTATTGTAAAAGAAGCAATGGCAATGCCCGGATGAATCCCACGAGAAAAAATTAATGATTGGAATAAATTTTCTCTGAGTTTCAACCATTAAGCACGTTCAATAATTGATCTGATAACATTCATCCGCTCATTTGTTTGTGGTTGTATATTATCAGGCAGGGATGGTTTATTTACTTTGTACAGGATCCCAAGCGGGATTTTTGTATCATCATTGTAATTCCATTCCCGCGCTGCTAATGATGCCAGATCAAATGATTGACTGTTTTTCTCTTCTCTCTCATACACCAGGTTTTCATAGACTGAAGTTACGTTAAAGAAACTGGCACATATCTGAAGAACATCCACATGTGCAAACCCGGGATGGAGGATAGCTTCTCTTATAAGACGTTTTAACAGGGGGAGACGGCGGGAGTAGCCTCTTGCAATAAAGGTTGCACCTGCACTAAGAAGTACTTCAAGAACATTGAGCGGGTACTCATGGACTCCCAGAGGGGTTGATTTTCCTCTAAAACCATATGGTGATGTTGGGGTGTACTGGCCGGTGGTCAGCCCATAAACCCGGTTGTTATGGCAGATAACCGTAATGTCAATGTTTCGTTTTGCTGCATGGATGAGATGAGCTATCCCTTCTGCATAGAGATCACCATCTCCTGCAAAACAAATAACTTTCAGATTTGGGTTTGCCATCTTTATCCCTGTCGCAACCGGAATGGTTCTTCCGTGCAGTGAATAAAAACTGTTCAGCTTCAGGTAATCTGCTATCTTTGCATGACACCCTATCCCGCTTACGATAACAATATTCTCCCGGGGAATACCTTCCTGTTCGAGCCCTGCAACAACTGCGATAAATGCATGCTGGATAGAGTAGTTACCACATCCCTGACACCAGGTGTTTTGTGCCTGTGTTATCAGAGTATTATCACTGGCCATGTTGTACCCTCAAAACTTCATTGATAAGTTCTTCAACCAAGAACGGTCTGCCGTCGTACCTGAGAATCTTTTTATGAACAATGAACCCTTCTGATGTAAGAATCCGGTCAAGCTGACCGCTGGTGCTTTCTTCTACAAGTATTATCGTTTTACTTCCCTTTATCGCATCTGAAAAAGTATTTTTTGGAAACGGAGCAAGCACAATCGGAGATACAATTTTCAGTCCCAGTGATTCTGCAACTTCACTCACAACTCCACGGGTTGAGCCCCAGCAGACTAAAACAGTTTCACACCCTATTAACCCGGCTGTATAAACTGCATCAGGGACATCTGTTTCTGCTGCCAATGCGGCTGTTTTGGCCAGCCGCTTTTTAACACTTGCGATGGCAGTTTCCGGGTCTTCCGTGGTAATTCCGGCTGAATCATGGGTATAACTGTTGACTTTTATAATCTCTCCGTGATATGGGGGGGCTAAAAATGGTGATATTCCGTCAGAGCCGTTCGCATACCGCTCGTAGGGAAACGAGGGAGAGGTGAGAGGTGCAGCAACCGGACTCTCCGGGAGGGATTCGCAGGAGAAATATCCTTCTGAAAAGTTCTTGTCTGAGAGGATGATTGAAAGGATCTGATATTTCCAGGATTTATTAAGAGCTTCAGCTGAAAAGCGATACGCTTCATCTGGTGTTCCGGGAGCAACGATGTACCTGGGGAATTCTCCATGTCCTGCATGACAGGCAAAAAGAAGATCGCTCTGGGCATTATAGGTGGGGATTCCGGTGGAAGGTCCGGCACGCTGTGCAAGAACGATTACCAGTGGTATCTCTGCCTGACCTGCAAGTGAGATTCCTTCTGTCATAAGACAGAACCCTCCTCCTGATGTCCCGACTGCAGTCTTTTTTCCTGCATATGCACATCCCTCGGCCATCAGAACTACGGCGATCTCACTCTCAGGATGATAAACTATGATACCTGTCTCTTCTGCCACATCCGCAAGGAAATGGAGTACTCCTGAAGATGGAGTCATTGGATAGGCAATATAGGCATCAAGACCGCCTGCAAGGAGACCCAGCCCTATCCATTCATTGCCAGAGAAGAGGGGATAATTGGCATCCACAAGAACCGGGATCTCAAACAGCGGGGTGGCAGATGCATAAGCTTCCTTTGCAATCTTAAGATTTTTATCTGTCCCTTTTGGAAACTTCTTCGTTAATACCGGAAGAACCCTTTCCCAGGGGATGCCTGCTATTTTACATAATGCACCGATAACTGCAGTATTTGCCATAATCGGTTTACCCTCTATTTTTTTTACAATAGCCTGAATTGCAACCCCCTGTCCTTTTGCGCGAACCTTTTCATTATCATAGATGATAACGCCTTTATCGTTTAATTTCTCTGCATGAAGATCCACAGTCTGCTGATCTAGAGCGAGGAGAAAATCGATTCCGGATCTATGGGCAGATATGGGTTTATCAGCAGCACGAAGGATACAAAAATTGTGTCCTCCACGGATCAGTGACTGATAATCGACATAGATGTACACATGATACCCCATACTTGTAAAGAGGGATCCGATGACCTGTCCAGCCTGTGTTATTCCGTCCCCTGCTTTTCCCCCGATAAGGATTGAATATTCAGTCATAATACTCATTTATAGTTGTTTTCATTCTTTTCCTGCCTTTAAAATTAAATCCGGTATCTTTTTTCATATCAGGCCAGAGAAAACCATTCCTGATAAGTACTATGGAAATATCATCCAATTCTGTTAATCCACGTATCGTAGGATGGTGTCACCTTATCATATCTTATATATCTGCTGAGCAGATGTCTATGATCCGGATCGATCTCTTATATAGTGCATACACTTTCTCATATTAATACTTATTCCGGTCAATTGGTATTCTGATAGCTTTTCTTTACCTAATGAGCCGCTTAAAAATCAATATGACTAAATCTGCTATGGATAGCAGATTCTCTCTAAAGTGGTTATTTCTGCTGAAAAAAAAGAGAATAATCAGTTCTGTATCGGATTTGAGATCAGCTCGGAAAAAAACCTGGCAATCTCTTTTATCCGTTTCATATCAAAAGAACCGGCAGCTTCACTAATGTCAACAGCAACCCGTTCTAAATCCTGACTGTTGTGCTCCTGTGCAAATTTCAGTATCTCATCAGCTAGCATTGCGGCCTTTTTTTGTGAAAATGCACCATTAAGCCGGTTTATACGTTCCCCAAAAATGGCCTGTGCATCTTCTGCCACATCTGGTAGGAGACCATGTTTTGTATATGATTGTTTTTCTGTTGCATCGGTATCATCTATTTTCTCTTGTAGTACCGGCAGATATAACAAAAGGATGTGGATTAGTTCTTTTGGAATTATTGGTTTATTTAAAACACTGTCAAAATTGCTCATATCCACAGTATTTCCTCCTGAAGAGAGAGCTGTAACTGCAACAATGGGAATACCTGATAATTCGTTTCTCTTTTTAATCTCTTTTAAAAGTTGATCCCCGCTCATTCCCGGCATTCGAAGATCGGTCAGAATGAGTGAAGGATGGGAATATGAAAGTAGCCTTAGTGCTTCATCTCCACACGATGCGACAACCGGGGTCAGTCCCATATGCTGTAAGAGGTCAGCAAGTACAATCCGGTTATTCTCCACATCATCAACCACCAGTACTGATGCGTCATGAAATCTGACATTAATGGCCATATCATCTAACCGGGTGGAATTAAACAGTCCTATATCTGCGATTTCGACATGATACAGAAGGAGGGTAAAGATACTTCCCTCTCCAGGTTTACTCTCTACTGTTATCGTTCCACCCATCCTTTCAGCAAGTCTTTTACTGATAGTGAGTCCAAGGCCGGTTCCGCCATATTGTTGCATTACTTCAGGGTCCTGTTGTTCAAAAGCCTGAAAAATTCGTTCCTGATCATGAAGTGGTATGCCAATACCGGAATCGTGGACAGATATCATCAGATTACACATAGTACTGCCTGCATCCTGTACGGTGATAACCAGGGATATATGTCCCTGATTGGTAAATTTAAGTGCATTTCCAATAAGATTTAAGAGTATCTGTTTTATTCTTGCTTCATCAAGCATGAGTTGTGGGGCTGATTCCGGCACTGAAAGGGTGAATAAAAGTCCTTTCTGCTGCATCTGCTGTTGAAACATCATCTGTAATTCATCTGCAAGAATATGGATATCTGTTGGTAATCGTGAAATCTCGAGTTTTTCTGCATCTATCTTTGAGAGATCCAAAATATCATTAATGAGGGAAAGCAGACCCTTACTTGAAGCATTGATAGAGTCGACATACCTTTTTTGTTGTGGTTGTGTAACCATTGATGCCATAAGGGCGCTAAAGCCGATAATGGCATTTAAAGGAGTACGAATTTCATGACTCATATTTGCGAGGAATATACTCTTCGCTCTGTTGGCAGCCTCAGCCTCTTTTTTTGCAGTAAGAAGATTCTGATGTGCGATGATAAGCCGGCTGACAAGATCTGATAGCACATGGGAGAATTCAGAGATTTCATCTCTCCCGGGAATGATGAGAGTATCAGGATCAATCTCCTGAGGATTCTGAATCTCAGCAAGGTTATGTGATAACTGTTTCATTCGTTTGAAAAAATCCCTGTTGAGTGTTAATAGGACGATAACAATGAACACAATGAAGATAATACCAATGGTAATGACGATATTATCTTTAACTTCAAGTATCTCCTGGACATTTGGCCGTAGGGCTGTTATAATCAGGATAACTCCTTTATCATCCAATATGGGAGTGAGTTGCCGATATGCAGTTATGGTTTTATCGTCAAGATATACCTTTCCGATAATACTGACGGAAGGAGGAGCAGGAAGAGGTTCTCCTTTCTTTAGATATGGTGCTGCTTCATGGTAGGGAATTATTTGTACATCAGCTTCCATGACTGAAGAGAAGTATTTTTCGTATTTTTCAGTTAAAAATCTGCCTCCTATCAGATATCCAGCCGGTTCAGTGTTTAATTCACGATAAATTGGTGTTGAGGCAACCATCATGATATCATCACCAAGATCTAAAAATCCGGATCTGGTTTTTGGAGTTTCTTCACTGATGAATTGCCGTGGATTTATCTGAATAAGACTTTGAAGTTGGTTTAATGACTGGTTATGCAGTAATTGAGATTTTTCTGCATCTTCATAAAAGAATATCTCTCCGTTTTTCGTAAGAAAACAGAGCATATCAAGATGGATAATATTTAAGGCATCATCACTGAGGGTTTTTTTTATATAATCATCCTGCTGTAATGCCCCCCCTGATGAAATGAACATATAGGTATCGCTTGAAAATGCCAAACCCTCCACTATTTCTTCGAGCGATCTGGTTTCATGATCAATGATATTCATTCCCTGGCTGATTGAGGCAAAGGTAATTGAATTTTCATTTTTAATTAGTTCTTCACTGATATAGTACGAAGGGATGAAGTATAGCAGGAACAGGGCAACAAGTGCGACAATACCCAGTTTTAATAGTACTTTCTTACGCAGGCTGTATCTGATTTGGCAAGAACCCGGAGGGATAGTACCGTTTATATTTTCTTTAAGGGTAGTCATGATGATGATGTTTGCGCAGATATTCCCTGATCTTGTCAGACTCGATAAAACCCTTGTCAATCTGATCAATAACTGCGTCGATTCGCTTTAATGCTTCAATAATGGACGACCCATTCTCAATTTCACTCATCTCGATCATGGCTACCGCAATAGTTAAGGGATTTCTGATCTGGTCATTAATTGCAGCCAACATCAGTATGTTTTTCTGGATTTGTTCATCCAGTGTCTGATTGAGTGTAACGAGTCGTCTCTGATACCGGCTTTTGTCTATATGAGATTTAAGACGGGCAAGGAGAACTTTCTCAGAAAACGGCTTTGTGACATAATCAGACCCGCCAATTTCAAGGCCAGTTTCAATGCTTTCATCCTCATCCATGGCAGAGAGAAAGATAACCGGGATATTACAAAGATTTTCATCTGATTGCAATCTCCTGCAGACCTCAAGTCCATCCATCCCTGGCATCATGATGTCAAGAAGTATTATATCAGGGTATTCTTCAGTGGCAAGCTCGAGTGCATGCACTCCGTTAGAAGCAAGGAGAACCTGGTATCCTGCGTTATGAATTACTTGTGCGGTTATCTGAAGATTATTTTCATTGTCATCAACGATGAGAACTACGATTTCTTCATCCTGTGTATCAGGTGTCAATTCTTTGGCACTCAATTCAGACAAATTCTTCCTCCTTTTTTAGTAAATACACCACAACCGGGTGTTATGTAGTAATGAGATGATTATGGGATAATCTTTATGTTTGCATATCAGGGTCTGCCTGGTAGTTACCCTGGAAAAGTAATCTGCGATGCTTCCAGAAACAATATCGGTATTTTTGATGTCTTTGAGAGTATGTGGTTTTTTTATTGTTTAAATATTCTGATGTATCAGTGTATAACCGGTATCATTCATGTATGCTGGTATGCAGGTTCTTGAAGCATATCAGTTTTTTCACTCATTGATACTATGGAAAAATCCAGGTTATCACTGATGTAATAGGTTGTATCCTGGTTACAGACAGAGATAATATTAACAGGGTAACTCTGTCAGTTCTATCATCGGTGATTGTGAAAGAAGGGTTTTTATGAGTATGCAAGCGTCAGTGTATGAGATGCAAGAGTTTCAAACCTCTTGAATCTAGGGTATAGTTCGTGCGTGCACCGGATTTTATACATTTATGTGCTACTGACTGGTATTCCTGATAGAATCAACAGTCCTCATACATGGTAACGATATTGCCGTTTTCGTTTTCAATTCTTTTTTATGTTCATTTTTTTTGAGATTGAATGCAGATTAATCCTGGCTTATCCCAGGTTGTTCAGGTCAGGTTTGTCAGCACTTGGAATTGGTAGAATATTAAGGCAAACCATTCTTATATTTATCATGAGATGCACCAGGTATAACCTACGCATTACGAGAAGAACGAATGGCAGGTCTGTAGGGTTTTACCTATGCTTACGATTTCGAACCAACTCAATTATGCGGATGATGGGCATGCATATCTGTGCAGTTGCCACAAACAATCGAAAGGTAATCCCTTCAAATTCCTGGGCAACATCCTGTAATCTCGCTGGAATGGGAATGTGTTGTGGGCAGGCTTGTATACAGGTATTACAGGTTCTGCACAGAGAAGCCCGGGATGTAGTGCCTAATGCTCCCCCAACCCGCCCGGCATAGGTAAACCAGGAGTGTTTCACATCTTTGAAAATGTGTCTTGTGTTATAGATCTCAAAACAGGTAGGGATATCAACACCAAATGGGCATGGCATACAGTATCCACAGCCAGTGCAGGGAATTTTCATAAGGGACTGATAGGTATCTGCCGCCCTTCTGATTAGTTCTACCTCGGCTTTGGACAATGAACCAGGAAATGCATTGGAAGCTATTTTCAGGTTCTCCTGTAGATGTGTTTCATCATTCATCCCTGATAATACGACTGTTATCTCCGGATGGTTCCAAAGCCACAAGAGTGCCCATTCTGCCGGTGTCCGCTTTATTTCGGCTTCGTTCCAGACTGCCTGCACTTCCTGTGGCGGGTCTGACGCGAGCTTTCCCCCGAGAAGCGGCTCCATGATAATGACAGCAAGGTTTTTTTCTGCTGCATACATGAGACCTTCTCTTCCTGCCTGATGGTACTCATCAAGGATATTATACTGGATCTGGCAGAATTCCCAGTTATATCCATCAACAATCTCTTTAAATGATGCAGTATCCTCATGAAATGAGAATCCTGCATTTATAATTCTTCCATCTTTCTTTGCTGTATCAAGAAAATCAGTCACGCCATAATCCAGTAACCTATGCCAACTTTCACGGTTGAGGCTGTGTAGAAGATAATAATCAATTGTATCGGTTTTCAATCTATTTAGTTGCATATTCAAAAACCGGTCCATATCTTCTCTGTTTTTCACCACCCACTGTGGTAGTTTTGTTGCAAGTTTCACCTTCTTTCGATACCCATCTTCTAATGCCCTGCCTAAAAAAGCTTCACTCTCTCCTTTGTGGTATAACCAGGCTGTATCCAGGTAATTTACCCCATTATCGATGGCTTTTCTGAGTAAGTGTATGGAACGTTCTTCATCAATAAATCCCATCTTTTCAGGGAATCGCATACAGCCGAATCCAAGAGCTGATAGTGAGTCATTTGTTTTTGGTACCGTTCTGTATTGCATAGTTACTCCATATTGATTGTTCTGTCAATCCATTCATGAGTGAGACGATAATCTTATTGGTACACCCGGCAATTCCTGTATCAGATACGCATATTCCATCATAAAAAGAATTCTCCGCACCCGATATCAATAGACCATTAATACTTTTTATTAATGGTAATAAAATTGACAATGGCATCTTCCAACCTGTTACTATAAAACGGCGATCTTATCGAATACATGAAAACTGTATCTGTTTTGTCTTTTTTGATACTATGAGATAGGGTAGTATTATTCTTGGAACTGGCAATCCTTTAGATATATAGGAGGCATAATCTGTATACAGTTTTACTTGTAAGGGCGGTGTATTTATATGCCGCCTCCGAACAAATTACAGAAAAATATATTCTCATGTCTTTGTATGATTGATCCTGTTCTCTATGTGTATGTTATACTTCCTGTCCTGATATTTTGTGCCCGGATTGTGGATGTCTCATTTGGTACGCTTCGCATTATTTTTATTTCCCGGGGATTGAAGTTCCTTGCCCCGGTGGTGGGGTTTTTTGAGATAAGTATTTGGCTCTTTGCGATAGGGGCAGTTTTCAGTTTTGATAGTCCACCTACGGTTTTTATAGCGTATGCTCTTGGATTTGCCTGCGGTAATTATGTCGGAATTCTCATTGAAGAAAAGATGGCAATGGGAATATCACTCATCAGGATAATTACTCAATATTCAGCAGGTGATCTTATTGACGAACTGAAATCATCAGGGTTTAGAACGACAGTCATTGAAGCAATGGGGCAACGTGGTCAGGTAAATCTTATCTTTACCGTTGTGAAAAGGAAAGATATTCCAGTGGCACTTTTAAAGATTAAAAAATTCAATCCAAATGCATTTTATACGATAGAGGATGTAAAAAGCGCAGGAGGTGATGAGTTGACTCCCTATTCTAAAAAGAGAATGAGTCGTATCAGGTTTATGAGAAAAAAGAAGTGACATGAAATCGTGTTTGCTGACCCTCTCTTGATATCCTGTATTTATGATACCATTCAGAGCCGGGTTCTATCAGGAGAGTATAGGGAATACAAGTATTTTTTACAATTTACACCGCAATGGAGATCATGACTCATGTGTTTTTTTCTCTTCTTGCTCTTTTCATCTGCTGTATCCTTGTGGTACCTGTGGTTTGTGATGCAGCACAACAGATATCGGTACCAGAAGGGAATTTACCCCTGATAACTCTTGAGCGTACGAGGTGTTATGGGAATTGTCCGGTGTACAGCCTTACCCTCTATAAAAATGGGACGGTAATCTATGTAGGAGAATATTATGTCAAAGAAGAAGGTTTGGGGATTGGAAACATCAGTACGCAGAAACTTGAGTATCTGATGGATTATATCCCCAGCCTGGGGTTCTTCTCGTTTAATGATACATACATCTCCTATGATTGTACTGATATGCCGTATGCTATTACAACCGTGAGAACTGATGACAAAACGAAACAGGTTGAGCATTATTATGGTGATTTTAGTGCACCTCAAAATCTGACTTACCTTGAGGCGGCAATTGATCAGGTAGTGAATGTCACTCAATGGACAGAACCATATAACAGTTGGGATTACTCATACAATGAGGATCTGCTCTGATCTTAAAGTGACAATAAGTGGTATTAAGGATTTCTTGAGATATGGAATATAAGGCCTGTATCTCAATGATATCATAAAAAAGAGAGGATGGTGAATTACCATTCAGATGATGGTATTATGCAGGAAATCTTATAGGTCTAAACGTGAGACCGTATCCTGAGATTTCTGACCTCCTTAAGATATTATTTTGTATTGCCTCAGGTCCTCTTAACACTTTCATATTACATTCTGATGGCATGTCTGGCTGAATCTATCTGGTGTGAGTGATAACAGAGAAGATACCCCCGTCTTTTTTTTATCTGACTGTAGCAGTACGATTGGTTTTCCCGGGTTCATGGAACGTCTCCTTACATTTCATGGATCTCGTCTGTAATTTCAGATCTATAGTTGCAGCTGGTATTGTAGTCCTTTTTCATCTGGTTGCATAATCCAAGCCCAGAAGATTCATAGATATGTTTATATCACAAAAATGCTACTCTATTTTAAAAATTACCTTCATTAAGACAAATTTATTCTCATGAATAATACGAATTATTTTTAGCATATCCGTAAGAGACATACGAGGTAAGAATCATAAACAGATGTAACATGTTAAAATATCAATTTCATTCGATTCAGTCGCATAATTGTGATGTTATATGGCTCATTATGATATCTGAATGTCTGACAACCCACTTAGTTAAGCTATGAGTGAAGTATCTCTTATGTTCACCTTTCAGAACCATTTTTTTTGGTTTTTCTATATGCAAGTCCGACAAAGAGAGCTATTTTTTCATGATTCTCATTGGTTATCTCAACACTGTAAGTTCCAAGTTTTGGATTAACCGAAAATTCGTCTGCCTGTGCAGTTAAGGTGCCTTTTGTTACCGCTTTCATGAAAGTAATGGAGGTATTGATTGCTACTGCAGGGATACCATGTGAGTTGCAGGCAACAGAGAATGCAGCATCGGCGAGTGCAAAGAGTACTCCTCCATGAACAGTTCCATGGAAATTTTTATGGTCGTCAGTGATGAAAAGTTGCATTATTGCGGTACCCGGGGTAGTATGGATGAGTTCTATCCCAAGTTTTCGGGCAAACGAATCCTCTGAGAAGAATAAAGCATTATCTTCCATACTCTCATATTGATCCCGCCAGGTTAAACGTATAGATCAGGGGATGACCGATTGTCAAACCTGTAATAAATATGGTGCCGCCAGTTGTGACTGTCTGAATTCTCCTGCCGGAAATCTAACATACCTGTTGCAGGTTTTTTTCTGCATATTTATCTAAATGTGCATATCTGAAAATTAGTAATCATCGTAATTTACGGATTGTTATCAGATAGGTACTGACAAAACGGAATAAGAACTATCGGCTAATACAATAGAAAACAGGATAAAATGAAAAAACCGAAAGATATTGTGCTTGTTACAAGAGATTAAAAAAGTATTGAGGATGTAGGAGGGCAGGCTCATAAGAACCTGGTAGTTAATGAATCTTCTTCTCTTGTATAAATACTCATGGACTCATTTGGGTACATGCATCAGTAGTATTGGTTATATTATCATCAGATTCAGAATCTGGAACCCGGTATCTTTAGACTAGTTAGCCATTTTTTCATGATATACATCATATTTCGGGTTTTGGTTGAGATCAAATCGATGATGATCCCTGTATGTCATCTTTTATGTAATATTTAAGTGGTTTTTTTCATAGCGCGGTGAGATAAGAGAGGCAAGAGGATTTCATGGTTATAACTGATTCCATCATTTTTTCTCGTATGTGTATATCTTTTATTTCTCCTGAAAATTCTCATATGCCCGTATACAGAGAAAAATCAATACATTGCATATATTGCATCAGGAGGACGGTACATAGTGATATACATTCCTGAAGAATGAATTTGTATCTTCTCCCTTTTCAAAATGGACTTGATACGTTAATATTGTGCGAAAAAGGTGCCAGGTTCAGCAATAATCTCTCTCTTTGAATGCCCTCAAAAACCATTTAATCGATAATCTTGTTGAACTGAATCTCACAGTTTTATGATGGAAAATTAGGATTTCAGCTCATTTTCACCCAGACGGTTTAATTATAATGATGTATAGGAAACCGGGGAGAAGCAAGTCTATTACGATTTCATGTGATCCTGATGCCTGGCTGTATTATAGAAGTATCATACACTGTGATAGTGCGAAAAGGTCAGGACCTTAATCAGCCCCCTGTAATGGATCATTGATATACAAATGTTGGTAATAATAGATCTGTTTGTATGGTTAGAGTAATAATAGATCCTTGTTATTCTATCTGCATATGCACCAGGAGATTTTCAACCTTTCCCTTTGGGAGTTGTATGTAATCATTATCTCTCACCCACACCTATATTACACCAGAAGAGTAGTGCCATGTTATCTGATACATTAGCAATAAAACGGTTCATTTTTCTCACCGGAGTGCTTATTTACATAGGATTTCTCCTTGTAGTCCCGGTAATTGGTACTGATAACAGTACGAATATGGGTGCAGAACTCTATGCATTAGAAGAATTTGCAGAAGCACTTCAATGGTATGAAGAGGAATTAACCTCACTCGTTGGTACTGACCGTGCTCCTGTTCTGAATAATATCGGCTCATGCTATATGGGACTTTTAAAGAATGAGGAAGCGTTAGATTCATTTCTGGCGGCAGTTGACGCGAATCCTGATTATGCCACAGGATGGCTGAATGCCGGAGTGGCATATGAGGCACTCGACAATTCAGATAAAGCTCTTGTCTGCTTCAATAATGCAATTGCAGCTGATCCTGATAATGCAGGGAAGGCTTTTGTGATGAAAGGAGGTCTTCTTGCAGGACTTGGTGAGAGTGAAGAAGCACTAAAAGCATATCAGCAGGCAGAAATACTGACAAATGGGACTCTTCTCAGTGAGGCTTTGAATGGAAAGGGCGCCATATATTTCCTCCAGGGAATGAATGAAGAAGCAAATGTGGCTTTTTTGGCAGCGATAGAAGCAGATTCAGAGGGATCGCCTATGGCAAGGACAAATTTAGGAGTTCTTTATGTTTATGAAGGTCGTTATGATGAGGCACGAATAGCATTCAAAGAAGCAATGGTTCTGGATCCTCTGGGAAAGACAGAAGCTGCCGGATATTATGAAGCGTTACATGCCATGATAGATACGAACGAAACAAATGAAGCATACGAGCAGACCGAATAGAGTGTCAGGTACGATGAGCAGGATATCATAGTAAGATGTGAATTATTTGAAATGAGGGTAACGTTTATGCCGAAATTCCATTTAGTGTATGAGAATTAGTGCTATCTTATCTGATTTCCGGTGATAAGAAAGAAGAGACCAAACAGGATAAGAAATAAACCACAGCCCACGAGTACCATCATATATATCCGCTCTGATATGATATTTTTCCCTTTTCCTATTCCAACAGAGACGAATGTAAACCATTCTATATCAGCAAGCCAGTGACCTGTCATGAATGTGATACCAAAAATGATTCCACTGGCAAGGCCATCTAATAGAAAACCTGCACCAATCGTCATCCACCAGAACCAGAAAAACGGGTTAGAAACCGCTGTGACAAATCCTGCATAGATCGGTCTGGAATTACGGATATTTTCTGTGTTTTGAGGCATCCCTTTTGTGCTTGATTTTAAAGTGAGGATTCCAAAAAGGATAAGTGCAACTCCTCCAATATATGAAACATAGGCCGTATAACCGGAAAAAAAATATGAAAAACCAAATGTGATAGCAATAGCAATGATGCCCTCAGTCAGGATATGTCCTACCGTTACCAGGGGACCTGCCTGCCATCCACGAAATAGAGACAATTCTATTGTTACAATGAGGGTTGGACCAGGAGTGAGACACCCGGTTAGTCCTACAAGAAAGGATAGCACAAAGAATTCTGCTATCTGATATTCCATACAGTACAGTTTTTTTTAATCTGCTTAGTTAATAAAATGTCTCGTTTTTATGATTCTTATCAATTATGTGAGCATAGATAAGGATGTCTGATGTATTCCATTCATATGATCCCTTATATTTTTATTTATTAACAATAATACTAATAATCTCAGGTTCTGGCATGCAGTTTAATATAATTATTTTATTTCAGATTCTCAGTTCACTAATAATTGCGTTTCTTTTCGTGTATGCTATCCGTGGCAGAAAGCATCCAGATATAGCTGCATTTATACCGATGGTGCTGACCATTGGCATCTGGTCTGTTACTTCGGTATTTGAAGTGGCATCAACAGATCTCTCTTCCCGGTTTTTCTGGATATTTCTCTCTTATTTTGGGAGTCAGTTTGTATCAGTCTTTTTCTTCCTCTTTGTTATGAGACTCACTAATATGGATCTGCTCATGCCACGATGGATTGCTCCTTTCCTTTTCATATTGCCCTGTTTCTCAGTTCTCATTGCAGCAACAAATCCTCTTCATCACCTTCTCTGGTCTGCTCTGTCTCTCTCCTCTATCCCCGGACTAGGGATTTCTGTTCTTTATGCTCATGGACCCTGGTACTGGGTAGAGGTAGGGTATGCATACAGTCTGATACTTCTGGGTATTCTTATCCTTATCAAATCATCAATATCTTGTTCTCATGTGTATGCTATCCAGATGCGATTGATAGTTTTTGCATCTCTATTTCCATTTATAGGCAATCTTATCTATGCTCTCTATCCGGATGCAATATATGGTGTAGATCTTACTCCGGTATTCTTCACTATCAGCTGCATCTTCTTTTTTTACGCAATTACCCGGTACCAACTCTTTGATCTCATCCCGGTAATGCATGATCAGGTAGTCCGGAGTATGGATGAAGGGGTGATTGTAATTGATGAAAAGGATTGCATCGTTAAGATTAATCCTGCTGCGATGCAGATAACCGGATTAAATGACCAGCAGGTAGGCTTAAAGCTGCAGGATATTAATTTAATCTGTCCTGATATGGAACCACTCTGGATGGAAGGAAAAGAGAGAACTGATATCAGGAGCCGTGACGGACGGTTCCTTTCGTGTCATCTCTATCCGGTATCAGGGGATGATACCAGACAGATAGGGAAACTTCTGATTATATCTGATGTATCAGAGAGCAGAGAACTTCTGGATCAGATAAATGCCCATACAGCAGTTATAGAATCAGTCTCTCGTCAGTTGATGATAGCGAATGAGAAACTCAGACTATTGACCCGAATTACGAGGCACGATATCCTCAATGAACTAACTGTAGTACAGGGATATCTAGAAATTTTAACCAGTTGGTGTACTGACACTCAAATTCAGAATAGTCTTTTTAAAGCACAAAGTGCTTCAGATAGGATAGGGAATTATATCCGTTTCACACAAAATTTTGAGAGTATCGGTCTGGAACCAGCATCCTGGTTGCCTCTTTTTGCCCTGACTGAACGGGTTGTACATAGGTATGGCAGGGAGGGTGCATCAATACAGAATCAGATTCCTGTAGATATTGAGATATATTGTGATACGCTATTAGAATCTGTGTTTGGTAACCTTGTTGAGAATTCCCTTCGTCATGGTGGTGATATCTCTACTATCTCAATCTCATGTCAATCGCAAAATGATGAATATCTGATATTATATGAAGATGATGGTGTTGGTATTCCTGATACTGATAAAGAACTCATTTTCGGGAGAGGACATGGGAAAAATACCGGAATGGGTCTTTTTTTAGCCAGGGAAATCCTAGGTATGTACGGGATGCATATCATTGAGAATGGGATTGAAAAAAACGGTGCCAGATTTGAGATCCAAGTACCACGAGATAAGGTTCGACATGGACAATCTGAAGTGATATGAGTTCTTAACTTAGGGATTATAACTTTTTTTGTGTATTTGGTTTTTGGATTCTGTCTTTTGTCCTATCAATGATGTTGTAACCAAATCTCCATAATTTTCATTGCATTTTGGTATTTTATGACAATTAGTCATTCTTTTTTGAATGTAGACTATAGAATCATTCATTTTTCATGTGTATAATTGCAGGTATAAACAATTAGAAAAAGTCATATTGGTATTTTTTAACAAATCAGCAATCAAAATGGCTCCGTCTGAAAAATAAGTGATATTATATCATCACGCTCAGGCAGGATGTAATTACATGACATTCTGATTTTTATATTGACAATTTACTATATTAATTCAGAATTCCAACCGCAGAGGACGCAGAGGGGGGAACATGTGACAGATACTTTG
>Ga0265592_1000545_pt1 | contig 19007 bp, 19 predicted proteins | sample saktaG_7_FD_190141 | JGI IMG/M metagenome (GOLD analysis project Ga0265592, IMG submission 190141) | Saline water microbial communities from Sakinaw Lake, British Columbia, Canada - sak_2010_1_5_120m | ecosystem: Environmental > Aquatic > Non-marine Saline and Alkaline > Saline ... | reverse complement strand
ATAGGACTCAATTTGTTGACTTTCATTTGTCAAACCTGATGCGAAGCTTCATAGGGGTTTTCACCCTTGAAAATGAGATTTAGTGCAGAGAAGGGAGACGTAGAAAACAACTGTGAAGATTTTACTACTATAGTCAACCCAGACCGGAGCATGGCAAGAGCCATGAAATCCCTCAAAATAACCGGCATCTCAGTCTCCCTTTTCCGGTTGAACACGTTTCGAAACACTTATCCCTTGCTGAATGAGAATACATCATTCTGAGTGTGAATTCATGAGAATTATTCCGGTAAGAGAAGTGATGGTAGTGCTCATTCTGTTGCTCCTCTGTGCAGGATCGGCAGCACTGGTACCTGATGCAGAGAACATGTGGAACGGGACATGGACAGATGAAACGTATACGATCTTTATCCAGCAGAACGGCACAGAGATTGCAGGAAATTACATTCCTTTTGATCTTGAAACATATGACGCCGGCCTGTTAGAGGGAACCCTGTCAGAGGATCAAAAAACATTTTCAGGAGTATGGATTGAATCAGGGCTTCAGGAGGCTACCCTTTCGGAGGATGGAATGTCCTTTTCAGGAACCGGATCGACCAATCCGGTCGGAACCTTAACTGAACCCCGGACATATGAGGCCACGGGAACCCGGGTTGGAACACCCACAGATCCTGACAACCTGTGGAGCGGGACCTGGGAGACCCCGAGAAAGATATACAATCTGACTCAGGACGGAACAACCATCAGTGGCACAAATGAGCCATTGCCTGAAACCGATGATGAACCGGGAGTATTTAAAGGAACGGTATCGGAAGATAAAAATACCATGTCTGTAGAATGGGTCGAATCGGGGAACTTTACCTTCATCCTGTCGGATGATGGTATATTCTGGAACGGAACCTATACTGATCTACTGGATCCCTCTGCAGAACTGTTCCCCTGGAACGCGACAAAAATGCAGTAATTGTGTGAGAAAAAAATACTCATAATCCCTCTTTTTCAGTACTTTTTTCTGTCAGGACTTGTAGGGCGGATATCCATCGAACCGGTTTAAAACCTGCATTGTAATGTCCACGTATTTATATGGTATTAATCTGCCCTACTCTAAAGCAGTGACAATCACCCGGATATTGTCAGGAACCGACACTCGGCATTAACAATAACAACATCACCAGGTACGACCGGGTCAGCCACGGCCGTTTCTATCCCCCCCATCCAGACGCACCTTTGCAACTATCTCCATCATCCTGTTGAGTGCAGCAACACTGGCTACTGCTGATGCCTCCTGAAGATATCCAGGCGATTCATTAAAGCGTATCAATATAAGAAGACTGAGAAATATATGATGTTCTTCATACAGGGTCAGAAAAAAGTTGTCTTGAAAATCCATTAAAGGAAAAAATACAGGTTTCATCAGGGGGATGAAATCACAGATACACGGGTTTACCTTTTCAATAAAAAAATCCGCCATGGAGTTCCATGGAGAGAAACTGTTGTCCAGATTACATCCGTTTTTGCAATATCCTCTGTATCAGTCCTGTAATATGAGTATTGGTCAATTCCGGCTTTAGCATTCTGATAATGAGCCGCCCAGGAATGAAGATCAGGGAACTCGGCAAATATAGGATTATCCCACATCTCCTGCCCATTCATATCAGGATGGCCATCATACAATATTGTTCCATCCGGTTCTGCAACCATGAGTTCATAATTCGTTTCGTTCAGGAAAGGAAGGGAGTATGTCTCGGTCAGGTTGACAGGATCAAAAACTGCCGATACGTATCCAGTAACCTTTTTATCTTTAGAAAATACCGGATAGGCCAGGATGACGGCATCCATCCCTTCATTCAACGTGAAAAAATCGGACATCCCCGGAACAGGGTACGAGAGAATACCAGATGAAAAATCCTGACCAGATACATCCTCCCCTTCGAACCGTTCATATTTATCCGGGACTATTACAGTAATCTTTCCGGTTGTATCCATATATGAGATTAAATATACTCCGGGTTCATCAAGCCCACGAGAGAGTATACTGTAGAGTTCTTCCTTCACAATCCCGTTCCCGGTCAGGTTTTGTGCAATGGATGAAACCTTTTTATCAATCGCATCAAGCCCGGTCTGCAGCCCTGAAGCTGCCATAACTAGGTATTCAGCCTGATCTTCACTCATGACAACCGTCAGATTATTTTCAGGTGCATACCATGGCTGAACAAATGGATTCTCTTTATTCACCGGATTAATTGATAAAATCGTTATCGGTTTCCCCCACATCTGCATTGTCACCGCATCAGGAGCGTCTTTCCCGGTGATATCCACTGTAACTCCGTTATATTGATAATCCTCCAAGAGATTCAGGGGCAGATACGTTGTGCCATCTGGAGTGATTATACCATAGAATCCTCCTTCCAGATCCTGCCAGGTGACCTGCCCGGTAAAGGTTAATTCCGGGTTTTGAGGTGCTGCAGAACAATTACCAATTATAATCAGAAAAATTACAAGTCCTAAGAAAATAGTATATAGACTACCAGGATAGTTCATGAATTACCTTCTACAGAGGAATGGATTAATATTTCTCTCTCATTCATACATGATACCAGTCCTGTCGATTTTTCAAGTGATATTGCCAATCATGTTTTCACTCTTTACATCGATCTTTCCAGTTGAAAGGACATTCGTTTAATGATTGAAATGATGTAACTTAAGAGGACGCAGATTATCTGACACCTGGGTTCCCCCTTCTGCAGTTGGAATTTCAGTAATACATGAGTTTTGTTAATATGAAAGTTAGAATATCAGGTAATTACATCCTGCCTGAACGTGATGATATGGTATCACTTTCTTTTCAGACAGAGCCAGTTTACCGATTCTAAAAGGTACATAATATTCAAACCCAATTTAGGAAGATGATAAATTGAAATTTCCTAATACACAATATTGAGTACATACAAATATCCCGATAAATTGCATATAAACCGGTTTTAAAAAGGAAGGGGATGTATATTCCCCTGATTCAGGGATACCCCTATCCAGCCTTCACTGTGTATTCAGAAAGGTGCAGCGTGGGCACTGGATAGTGCAAGGTATGCGAATATAAAGAGTACAATAATAAATATCCCGGTATTTAGAACACTTTTGATAGCTCGTGCCCGGTTATCACTGACAGAGAGTGCATTATATACATGCAGAAGTAGTGTGCAGAGAAGGTACATCCCATAGATAAGCAGCGTCATTCCACATGCAAGAGAACCCCAGTTCAGACCAGCTGCAAAAAACGCAGAGATACCTATGGCGAGATTTGCATACCCGACCTCAAGCTGGAACTCAGGGTGATCCTGCCGCCATCCCATCCGTGCCTGGTCTGACCGGTAAAACACTGAATGCCGAATGAAACTGATAACCCCGATGAATCCGACGAGGACTGCTGCCGCAATCCTGTAGGCAAACTCTTCATCAGTAAAGAGGAAGAAGATTGAAACAAAAATGCCTATCAGCGTTGCGATTATTGTTGTTGTAAACAGTAGTGATGCAATTTTGGGATCGTCTGTGTCTCGTATCATACTATCTCCCTTATGGATAATTATGTATCGGGTGGCCTTTCATTTGATGTATAACTATCGGATCACCACCCACAATAGAAAAGCGGCCTTCTTGTGAAGGATTTACACATTTATGAAAATTTCTTCTGCCCATTTCAATACCCGTAATTACATGATTCCATCTCCACCCTACGGGAGAGTAGTATCGGTTCAGTGAGAAGATCTATGTTTTCAGGTCTGAATAGATCATTTAGCCGAAGGTATCCAGATGTAGAACACAGAATGGTGAATAACTATAAGACTCAGCATGGGAGATCGTATGAAACCAGGAATATACTGGCTGATCGGTAAGCCGTTATCTCATCATTTTTAGGGATAAAACGTATTACCCTTTAACCGATCCCTTCTGTAAGCCACGAACCCGGATAAGATCGTACCTGATACCAAATACGCTTGTGCCAGGTTTGACAGGGGCGAGGATATCCCGGTCACCTGCGGCCACTCCAAAAACACCACATCCTGTCAGCATTTGATATATGACCCACGTAATGTGTACCCATTTTTAATCCGGATATTTAAAAATTGTATATCCAGGCAGAGACAATACACAAAAATAAAAAAAATGTTTATGCTAGTCTGATGCTGAATATACTATATTCAGATTATCTATATACGAGGAAATTTCATGGAGTACAAAGAATATGAAATAAAATGCGCAGAGATTAAAGAAAAAAACAGAATTCTGCTATCAGGATTTGAAAGATGGCTCTCAAAAAAGGGATTTACAGAAAAAACAATCCGGAAACATATTTTAAATGCAGATCTTTACATAAATGATTTCCTTTTATACACTGACTGCATTAAAGCCAGGGAAGGTGCCCCTGAAATAGGAATGTATCTTGGCTACTGGTTCATCAAAAAGGGATTGGGGTCAAGTAAAGTGGCGATAAAGGAGAGTGCTGCAAGCGTAAAGAGATTTTACCAGTTTATGTATGAAATCGGTGAAATATCAGAAGATGATTTGTCTGATCTTAAAATCAGGATTAAAGAAGAGATGCTGGAATGGGTTGATACATTTGAAAGATATGAAGATCCTAACATAACTAATATGGAGGAGGTATGGGGCTTTTAGAGATGGCAGAAAGAAAACTTACATGGAAAGATGTAAAAGCCATTCTGGCTGATAAAGATAAATCTGAACTCCTGAAGCTGATTTCTGATCTATATTCATTGGACAAAGGCAATAAAATATTCATTCACACACGATACCTAAACGGAGAGGGAATACCTGAATACTACCGCACAATAATCTCTGAGGCACTTTATCCTGATGTCTATAAGAACGGGAAGATCCGGTTTTCTGTCGGTAAAAAGGCAATCTCTGACTATTATAAAGCAACAAATGACAAAATGGGCCAACTTGAACTTATGATCCATTATGTTCATATGGGCACTAAGTTCACTGCCGAATATGGAGATATGGATGAAAATTTTTATACAGGGCTTGAATCCATGTTCAAACGGATAATTGATGAATTGTTGAAACGGCCTGGAGATAGTTGTAATCAATATATCGCTGAACTTGAGGATATTGTTCTCCTTGCCGGGGAGATAGGATGGGGATATCAGATTACTATATCTAATATTCTGGAGAATTACCAGGATATTGCCAGAAGATGGAACAAATAACATTTACTTTTTTTTGGTATAAATGACTCTGCCGGTATCAACTGAAACGCATTCTGTTTTCATCATCCGAACTACAGAGGTACCATTCCATCTCCTCAAACAGCGGTTCAATAATCTCTTCCATCATCTCCTAGGCGTTTTTGTTCGGATCTACGGACCCATCATAAGCACCCTCTGATTCCTGCCATAACAGATGAACAAAAAGACCAGCGAAAGCACTACAAAACTCGGCGGATATCTCCTTTTCAATAACTCCGAATACAAGATCCCTTGCAATTGAAGCTGCCAGACAGATAAGGGATGAATTGGATCTCAACAAATGAGAAAGAACAAGATATGCCTGATTTTCAGTTAATGTAGAGATAAAATTCATCTCATTCTGACTCTTGTGATCCCTATATACCAGTTCTACCAGTTCAGTTATAAGAAAATGTTCTCACAGCTGAAAAACTCCATATCATCATAGCACATTACATCTCTCATAGATCTGGAGCCATCCACCTTTTCCAATGTTACATGACATATGAGGATTGACATAACTGAAGAAGACACTTTTACGGTTAACCTGCATAGAATTTTTCAGATCATGTGTTTTTAACCAGGGATACTTATTTCCATTTTCTAACGGGTGCTTAAAGATACCACATAGCACAAAAATAGAGTCTCCTTGCAGTGCCCGATTCGCAGATCTGAATGATAAGGAAATGTACTGATAAAAGGCAGTACCGGCATTTGATTATTTATTCCCAGCGGTGGAGTAGTATTATACATAAGGTGTATTCGTATGACAAAATTGGAGGAACAATGACAGAAAATCTGCAAATCAGGCGGGATCTGACAAAGGATCTGTTACAAAGGCTTGCTCATCCTGATGAGGATGTCAGGGAAGCAGCTGTTGAGGCACTGGCAATGAATGCATCTGACGAGGACTGGAGGGCTGATGAACTCATCAGTCAGCAGGGGATTAATCTCATCATCGAACTGTTAGATGAGGATAATGCTCATATTGTGAGTTCAGCTCTTGATATTATCATTGCGGTTGCAGGAACCGGTGATCAGGAAGTATTACTCACCCATGGAGTAATTGAGATTCTCTACCGGCTGGAGGATATGGATGATGGTGTTATCCGAAAAAAGGCACACGAAGCACTCTGGCTGTTGGAACCGGGAGTTGAAGACGTGGTAACCGCAAAACCTCATAATGGATACTAACAGTTCATCGTGTCATGAGTGTAAAAAACACACTCTATATGCAGAAAGGTGAACGTACTGGGAAAGTGGCTTAATATCCGGAATACACTCAGTTTCATCTGCTTTAATAGGATTATTATATACGTAACTAGCAGAAATTATTCCCCTACTCCCTAATAAAAACTTAAATTTTTGACTTTTTTTGCGCTATTCCTAAAATCGTGGCAAAAGAAGTGGTTGTGATGTATCTTAACAAGGGTTATGTTGAGAAGTTTTTCCGTGATGTCGAATCTAAAAATGTAATCACACCGGTACGACATCAATTAGAATCAAGAGTTTGTGCTTTAGTGTTTGTTGGAGTACTTGCCAATCAATTGAAAGCAGCTTTAAAATTTAAGACAGAATGAACGGATTCACGTGATATCACTCTATCCTAATCTAATTTTCTTAAACAACTTAACCGGGTTGGAAAGTTGGAGATCTCAGTAAATGATTTGAAAGATTTCTTTTTTGTTAATATCACCAAAAAGGTAAAAGAGCAGGTAATAGCACTAAATATGAAAAATTTGTTCCCTTTACGTGACCTATAGGGCCGTAGGGGGACGGATTTTTGCTAATCAGTTGGTAAACCTCATCTTACAGGTATAGTAATCACTGTGAATATAGGTCTTTGGATAGCCGGAAAAATAAAAATCCTCTCTTTAACCAGTGGCTCTGTGCGATAATGAGAATCGTTGCAGGGTCAGATACTCCCTGTTTGCCAGGGAGTAGACCCGACCATTATTTTTCAAAAACACTTCAGATCAGAAAGGCCAGTTTAGGATAACAATCGCTGCATTAAGAATGGTTGCAAATGCGGTCCAGCAGAGATATGGAACCAGCAGGTAGGCTGCACGTGTTGATACTATTCTGAATTGACGAATTGTCATCACAATCAGGGCAATAAGGATCAGGATAGTGACAAGACCCCCTAGGGGAGATCTCATTCCAAAGAAGATGACAGACCAGAGGAGATTTACCAGGAGTTGAACCAAAAAGAGTATGATTCCCTTACGAATAGGTTGCTCTCTTATCCCATCTTTGATAACCAGCCAGAGGGATATTCCCATCAGGATATAAAGAATAGTCCATGCAGGCCCGAACAACCAGTTCGGTGGAGTAAACCAGGGCTTTGCAAGAGTTACATACCAACCGGATATCGAAGCCATAGTAAAGTATGAACCAAAAGCACCAATTATCAGGGGGAGGGCGATACAGCCAATAAGGAGCAGAACATAGTGAATAGTCAAACGGGTCATAATAATACTCAGTGTATCCTGGATTTTTATTGATATTATCTGTTACGGTCATTGAGAATATCTCATCTCTTAAACAGTGTTTCATTTTTATTGTTTCAGACCTGGAAACGATGTTCTTATAGAGAGTATATTAGTCCATCTGACAAAAATGACACCATTATCCAGTCCTGTCTTTTTTGAAAGATGCACAACCATTGCAACACTATATCCATGTATCCGGAGAGAGAATAATACAAAAAAAGCTATTGCATTGTACGACTTTTTCTCAGTGTTCTGGTGATCCTGATGGTATCTCAAAAACTTCCCTCACTACACGGAAATAATAAAGAAACAGTATCCAATGACATCCTGGACCATACACCGGTCCGGATGATGCATCTTGAAGACTGCCAGATAGCATATCGTGACATTAGCACAGGGTATCCACTTGTTCTTATTATGGGAGTTGGAGGAACCATGTCGGAATGGGACAGGGAATTTCTTGAACTGCTCGCGTCACAGTACCGCCTGATCATCTTTGACAACCGGGGGATTGGCGACTCTGCCAGTGAGGATGGTAATTGTTCCATCTCAACCATTGCAGAAGATACGTTCCAGCTGATTCGTGGAATCGGGATAAAAGAGGCACATATTCTTGGCTACTCCATGGGTTCGATGGTTGCTCTTGATCTAAATGAAAACCACCCGGAAATTGCCTCATCTCTTATCCTCTATGCTACTGCAATGAATGGAAAAGAGACAGCTGATAGAATCTCTCCCTATGTAGATATAGCAACACCGGAAGTTATCAGCGTACATGCTCTTTTTCCTGAAAAATGGATCGCATCACATCCGGATCTGATGACTATATTCCCACCACCGTCACATCCGATAAACGGACCTGCAATACTTCGCCAGATAAAAGATACGAAATACTGGAAAACAGATTATGAAACCCTCTCCTCTATCAACATTCCGGTTTTTATCATAGTCGGCAGTGAGGATGTAATAACACCTCCTGATGCAGTAGCAGAAGTTGCAAATGCCATTTCAGGCTCAAAAATGATGAAAATACCCGGTGGTGGTCATGGAGTACTCTATCAACAGCCGGAAAAGATGGCACGATGTATTCTGGATTTTTTATCTGATAAGGTGCCTGAGAACTCTGGATTTCTAAAAAGGCTCTGAAAAGAGAGCCTTTTATGTGCATTAATTTGTAAATGGACGTCAAACTGAATTATCAAAATAAGTGATTTGCCACTCTCTCAAAGCCTCCCAGGAATGCATCAGGATAAGAAGAGATAATAAAATGACAGGGAAAAATACATCTGCACTAACCAAAAGTATCTGAAAACCTGATACTAATTCAAAAAAAGGGACTACATCCTTTCCTGTAGAAAATGTATTTCATCTCCCCATCCACAAGGCTTCAATATTTTGGACATTACTTACGTGAATTCAGGCAAAAACATTCTCCTCTTTTGAATCACGGCAGAAAAGACAGGTGGAGCGACTTGCTACTACAATTTCTTCTACCTCAGAAAAATCTAACTTCTCATCAAAACTGAAGATCGAGAGGTCAGCTTGTGTTGCCGTTTTAAAATACTCATGCATCGATGCAGAAGTGACTGATAAGCTCGTAACCACTATCCGGGCATTATCAAGAAGATCCTCCAGAGAGGCCTGTATCGCCGCATATGTCCCGGCATCTCTAAAACAGGCCACCAAATGAAGCTCTGCACTCCAGTTTATCTTCAGTTTATACGCGATGAGAAGCGCCAGATCAAAATTCAGCCCTTCTGGATAAGATTTCCAATCAGAGTAAGACTCAGGAATAAAGAGTTGAATAACACGTCTTCGCCCAAGACCGGCACGGGGATGGCTTACATATACGATAATACCCATCTGACGTGACAATTCATCGGTAAGGACTGCTGATATTTCATCCTGCTCTGCAAGATTTGCAGGTTTTCTTAAAAAGAGGGTGTTTGGCCCGAAAAATGCACTTTTCATTGCCTGTATACTAATGAGAACTCCCTCCCTAAGGTTCGCTGACCTGACTGCTGTCCATGAGGAGTGAATCCCTTCTTCACGAAAATCCCTGACCAGTGAAGCAGAGCTTTGATCAAGCCATTTTTCATCTCCTTTTCTACCAATACCAAGGATACTCACCGATCCGCTTGGAAAGGTAATGTCATGTAAAAACTCATATACCCCTCTGACATCCTGGGGATAATCTACCGGGATGAGTATATTCGGCCGCCATGCACGACCATGAGAACGGGGAAGGGTCATGGATTTCTTCGCAGCCCATTCGGCAAGGGAAACAAAAAGACTGCTCCTCATATCACCTTCTGGTTCAGATCGTATGAAATGACGTGACATGAGGATGTAATATAACGCGACTACCAACACCAACGCTACAAGACTAAACGCCGGATTGATAACAAACATTGTAAAAAGGGTACCAACCGTTCCGATGACAGGAATTATAATGGGAATCCTAATGAGTGGCCGGAAACTGACCAGATTGAGTTTTTGTTCAACAAGAATTACGATATTAATCATTGCGTATGTTATCAAAAAAAACATCGTTATCAGTGGTGCAAGGGTATTGAGATCCCGGAGCATCAAGGCAAAAAACGCAATAATTGCTGTGAAAAGAATGGCATTGCGTGGAATATTATGCTGTCCGCGAAATGCAAACCATGAGCTGTACGGCATGATGTTATGATCAGCCATCGCCTGGAGGATTCGTGAAGCTCCGATTACCGAATTTATTGCTGAAGAGAACGTTGCGGCAAGCAGTCCGGCCAGTGCCAACCCCCTGAAGAGTGCGAGATCAAACATAATGGTATAATTTCCAACCAGCATCTCCGGTGACGCTGCTCCAGCTAGCCAGTACGTAAGAGCCAGATACACCAAGAGGGAGGTACCTATCGTTGCAAGGGTTCCGATGGGAATACTTTTTCTTGGGTTTACCAGTTCTCCGGACATATTGGCTCCTGCCATAATGCCGGTAGCAGCCGGGAAAAAGACTGCAAAGACCAACCAGAACGACGTACCGGAAGAGACCCCGGTAAAATCAAAAGACGGAACTGAGGACATTCCTGAGCCAACAATAGAGATGAGAGAACCGATAACAATGGCAACAATCAGATACTGCAACCGAAACGCAAAATCAGTACTAAAGAAGACAATGATAAAAACAACACCGAAAACAATGAGATCCACCAGGAGGTTCGGGAGAGAGGGAAATAACATGAGAAGACCTTCCCGAAACCCGAAGATGTACAAAATTACTGATAAAACCATTGATAAGTAGAATGGAACCCCGATACTTCCCCCTATCTCAATACCCAAAGACTGGGTAATCATCGAAAACGCTCCTCCCGGACCAATTCTGATATTGCTGATAATGGAAGCCATCGAAAGGGTGGTGGTGGTCGTGATGGTATATGCAATAGCAATAATAAGCCAGGAACCAGCAAGGCCAACACTCCCAACCACCCACCCGAGACGAAGATACAAGATGACACCAAGGACAGTCAGGAGCGTCGGGATATAGACTCCGGTAACCATTCCAAATCGAATCGGTTCCAAACCCGGCGAGGAGGTTTTATCACGGGAATCAGATTGCCTTAAGAATTTCATACTGATGTATACCTTTTGATTTTCAGAGTCGGATTTTTATGTAGGTAACGTTATTCTATACTATTCTGAGTATGAATATCTATGCTCTGCCTCCAGATGAACAACTTGAGGTTATGTACTCGTCAGTTGATGGGTTAAACGAAAATGAAGTTGAAATCCGTCAGAAAAAATACGGACTTAATGAGATAGAAAAACGGCAGGGCAAGAATTACATCGTAGAATATCTTATCCAGTATGTCCAGTTTTTTGCCATCCTTCTCGAAGTTGCAGCTGTCCTCTCTCTTATTGCCAACCGATACGCTCCTGGAGAAGGATATGATATTTTAGGATTTGCCATCTTTGCAGCAGTTATCATTAATGCTACTTTTGCCTTTTGGCAGGAGTACAGGGCCGATAAAACCGTAGAAGCCCTCCGCAAACTCATTCCCTCATCAATTACAGTCAGACGAAACGGGAAGAATCAGAAGGTTAAGGTCATATCACTGGTTCCCGGAGACATTCTCATTCTGGAAGAAGGAGATAGGATTGGTGCTGACGCGGTTGTAATCAGCGAAAATTCTCTTTATGTCAATAATGCAACCCTCACCGGAGAATCACGCCCTGCACGAAGGACTGCAAAACCTTCTGATTCTGAATCAATTCTTGATGCGAAAAATGCCGTTTTTGCAGGAACTACCGTTACTGGTGGAAATGCGGTTGCCATTGTAATCACAACAGGAAAATATACAGAATTTGGAAAGATTGCTTCCCTTGCAAGCACTATTCAGAAGAGGCAGACGCCGATGCAGAGAGAGATAATCCGGATTACAAGAATCCTCACCATTGCTGCACTTATCATGGGGGCAGTCTTTCTGGTTCTGGGCTATATATCAGGAAAAGGGATACTTATGGCCGCTATCTTTGCCCTCTCTCTCGTTGTAGCGAACGTTCCGGAAGGGATGCTCCCGACTATCACTCTCTCCCTCTCGCTCGCAAGTCAGAATATGGCAAAACGGAATGCCCTTATTAAAAATCTGGATTCTGCCCAGACACTCGGGAGTGCTACGGTCATCTGCACTGATAAAACAGGAACACTTACCCGCAATGAGATGACAGTGAGAGAAATTTACCTTACCGGAGGTGAAGAGATAACCGTCAATGGTGACGGATATTTCCAGGATGGAACTTGCGAATTTAGTTCTGGAAATGAAACATCAGAGGGACGACTGGACCATTTTTTAACAACCGGGCTCTTAAATTGTCGTGCCCATATTACTGATGGGGAAACTTTTGGTGATCCGACTGAACTGGCTATCGTTGCAGCATCCAACAAAAGAACGTTACATGTCGACGGTTATGACAAAATTGCAGAGATTCCCTTTACCAGTGAGCGGAAAATGATGTCATCTGTCTGGATGCATGATGGAAAAAGGTATCTCTTCTGTAAGGGTGCTGTTGAGGTTCTGCTTCCCCTTTCTACCCGGTACCTGGATACAACCGGAAGACCAGTTTTATATGATGAATCTGCCCGGAGAGAATTATTAGAGAAATCTGAGACTTTTGAGAAGAAAGCCTACCGGGTTATGGCAATTGCCTACCGGGAAGGGGAGATCGAGGAAGATCTTATCATGCTTGGGCTTGTCGCTATCATGGATCTGCCACGGGAAGAGATTTTTGAAGCGATAAAGAAGTGCAGAAAGGCTGGAATCAGGGTTATGATGCTCACGGGAGACAACCCAAACACTGCACGTGCCATTGCAGAGAAGATAGGTCTTACGGTGGATATCACACTTACCGGTGATGAGATGAGAAAAATCCCGGATGAGGAACTTCAACAGATAATAACTACAAATAACGTTCTTTTTGCCAGAATGCGTTCAGAACAGAAACTTCGGATAGCGACACTGCTTCAGACAAACGGTGAGGTGGTTGCGATGACCGGAGACGGGGTAAATGACGCACCTGCCCTTCGAAAGGCAGATATTGGCATATCCATGGGGATTAAAGGGACTGAGGTTGCCAGGGAAGCATCAGATATGATACTATTAGATGACAACTTTGCATCTATCGTCGCCGCAATCGAGGAAGGAAGGACCGTTTACTTTAATATTAAAAAATTTGTTACCTATATTCTCGCATCAAACATCCCGGAGATTGTACCCTATATCCTCCAGTTCTTCCTGAGAATCCCCCTTCCCCTTTCAGTCATCCAGATCCTTACCATCGATCTTGGGTCAGACATGCTCCCCGGCCTTGCACTTGGGAGTGAAAAACCGGAACAGGACATCATGGACAGGCCACCGGTTGGGAAAAATGAACGTATTCTGGATGCCGAGGTATTTAAACGGGGCTATTTCTTTCTTGGCGCAATAGAAGGGATGGCTGCAATGGTTGCTTTTCTCGGGTTTCTCTTCCTCTCAGGATGGCAATATGGAGATCTCTCTATCACAAACAGCACACTCCATTACCAGGCAATGACCATGACCCTGCTTGGGGCTATTACCTGCCAGCTGATGAACGTCTGGACGCTGCGATCCTGGGAATACTCAGCGTTTAGCAGGGGACTTTTCACCAATAAGCTCCTCATAGTTGCCATCATTGTGGAGTTTATCTGGATTTGGATGCTGCTCACTGTTCCGGCAGTCCAGTATATCTTCAATACGGCATTCGTTCCGCTGCCCTATCTTATGATCCTCATACCCTTCCCCATTCTCCTATTTGTCTCACATGAACTCTATAAGTGGTGTATACGTACCAAAAGAAAGGAAAGAGCTTCCCTTACCCCATGACCAGCCAGCATCCCTGTCCACAGGGATGTACCCTTTTTTGATGTGAGGCAAATAAGATCTTCAGATACAACTTTCGTCTCTGTGGATTGGTACTAAAGTTAGAAATCTTTTCACTGCTTGTTATGCCTATTCATCCGGAGTGTGAATCTCATGGTGACTGAATGTTATTTGGAGTTCTGATTCGAACACCGATACATACGTATTATTCCTGTTTGAGAGTAATCGTAGAGGTTGTAGAGGATATCTCCACATCATCCCGCGATTCTATCCAGTTCATAATCGAAACACTCAGATCATTTTTTATCTGGCGCCGGTTCCTGACTTCACTGATATACCGCGCGTCAAGTTGAATCCAGTTGTCAGTAAGGGAGATATATACTGCAGGTTCTGTCGCTCGTTTCAACACAAGATATTTCTCCCCAAGGGAACGCATCTCTTCTTCAGCGACGGGGATGAGTGGATTTACTTCTTCCCGGATGAGATCCTCGATATGTGATATCGCAAGCTGCCAGTTGCTGTCATAGGTTAACGGCAGAGAAATTTCATCCCAGATAAAAGAGTGATCTCTCGTGTAATTTATGACCGGCTGGTTAATAACTGAGGCATTGGGTATTGAGATCAATCTCCCGCTTACCTGATCCCCATGAACCCAGCCACGAATCTCCATTATCATTGTATTCATAATCCCAATATCGATAACATCCCCGACATTTCCATCAATCTCAATCCTATCTCCCATACGATAGGTTTCAGATGAGAGCAGGATAAGTGCTCCAACAAAATTTTTAAACACATCCTGAAGAGCAAAAGCAATTCCAGCACCTATAATGCTTGATGTGACAAGAAGTGATGTGGACTCTTCAATCCAGATAAGTGCCATTATACCGATGAAAAAGACTACTGCAGAGATATTTAAAATTTTTTTCAGATTGTATCGGGATTTTGGATCTGATACTTTTTGGGAGATAAGTATCGGAAGAATGAGCCTGAAAATACAGACAAAGACCGTGAGAGCGATGAGGGTTACCACAATCTTTTCAAGATAATAATATGGTTTATAGAATTCTAATATCGAAAAACCAGCAGTTATCCCAATTAAACTTAAGAGAGTGAGAAACTGCCGGTATATTTGTTTCATAAGGTATTGCGTGAATATAACGTAAAAAGTTGGAGATCTTGTCTATCAATGGAATGTATCTGAATAAACATCCAACATCTGATGAAGCTATGAGAAAATCTTTGTTATCAACCTTTATTATTTACGATATGTTGCTGTATCAGATAAACTGCTTCCTTAATCCTCTTCTTCATCCTCATCCCAGTCTTGTTCATCCGGGGGTGAGTCATATCTGCCTCCTTCAAACCCACACAATCCGGTCCTCGGAGAGTTACAAATCGGGAGCAGATAACATTCATCTACCTCCTCATCTGATGCACAGGTTTTACAGAGTAGCTGCTCATCATCCCATTCACCATAATGATAGACCGCTGGTTTCCCACACTCTGAACAGACAGCCTCGGGTTTATTGTTCATCCCGACAACAATGATACTTTTCTTTGGTTCATCCATGATGATAGAATCAACAATTTTAAGCCTGAGGAGGGTGGTGGTCCCAAAATCGTATTCATACTTAAAAGCCATTCCGGGTTCAAGAATGCGTTTTATCTTGATACGCATGGATTCTGACTTGCTAAAACCATCATCATCATCGAGATCCCCATCATAACTTGTGAGATATTCAACACCGGAAATTGTAAACGCACTGAGATGTCCACAACATTCAACCCATACATCCCTTAACATGTTATCGAGTTCCCGAAGCGTGGCATCAGGAGATGCAATGAGGGCCATCCAGTATGGGGATGCATATGGTGTGTCAACCATAATAATGAATTGTGTACCACCAGACTCTTCCTTATGATTTTTCAGCAGATGGGTTACAAAGGTGCGTTTGGTTACCGGTTCCTCACAGATAAAACAGGTTCCGGGAGCTGCAGTCTGTCTTGCCATTAGTACTATATTGATTGTGAGTATCTTAAGAATATTTTTAAGTACGTTCATCGTGAAAGGGCTGTTCCGGCTCTTTTATTTTTCACGTGATAATGAACAACGCCAGAAATTCTAATATACCATATTGGGGATCCCTGACGATAAAAACATGATTGAAAACCCGAATGAGTTTTTTTATGTTTCTCTTTACCCATTATACCCTGAAATTACCTGGTATAAAGAGAGCTTATGGGATACTATCTTATCAAAGATGAGAACACAAAAAATTCAACATGAAGACAACACCTGTAAAAGGAGAACTGAATTCTCATACATTAAACGGAATTTAAAACATGATAACAACAGTAATGGAAAAAATGATTGATTACTTCAAGAATGATGTCAGACGAATCAATCATGCACTAAAAGTGCTTACTTTTGCTCATATAATCTCGCAAGAGGAATTAGCCGATGAAAAGATCCATCAAATACTATGTTTTACAGCGATTCTTCATGATATTGGTATAAAGGAAGCTGAAAGGAAATATCATTCATCAGGTGCGAAATATCAGGAGATTGAAGGTCCTCATATTGCTCGTCACATACTTACACAATTAGATATTTCACAGGGTTATATCGAAAGAATCTGCTTTATTATAGGAAATCATCATTCGTACGCACAAATTGATGGCATGGATTTCCAGATGCTTGTCGAGGCAGATTTTCTGGTAAATATGTATGAAGATTCCATGAATCAGGATACTATAAGGAATATAAGAGACACCATATTCAAAACAAAGTCAGGGAAACGATTACTGGAATCAATGTACCTAGAGGAAGAATCGGGTGTAAAAAGGCATGAATGAACCAGATTTCATGAGATACCAAAAAATAAAAACATAAAAGCACAGGTTAACATGGCGATAATTCACTGCTGATACTTCTCGATTTCCCTAACGTATTTCACCAGTATCAGGGAAATACAGGTCCGGTTTTAAAGAAAGACAATTCATGAGGAGATGTTCATTTGTCTCTCCTGGAAAAAAATCTTATGAGAGAATCATCAGGTTACGAGCAAAGAAATAGTAAATACATGATGGGTTAGTTCCATTATGGCAATATACCGGGTATTTCTATGATACAGGCATAGATACGAGAATAGATACCCAAAATCCTAAAAAATGCATCAGTGTATAGTCATGATGCATGAAAAAAAGGAGATACCGTCTTAAAAAGTATCCCGGATCTTATCCCCTGCTAATACAGGCAAAATCGAGGTATCCTTTATAGGGATCGGCCATAAGAAGGCGGACTCTGACTTTTTGCCCGACCATAAGACCGTACTCGCCCTGCATGACCCTTCCCTCAACCGGTGGTGATATCAGACGTACATAGGTTCCTTTACCGGAAGCTCCGGTTACCAGTGCATCAAAGGTCTCACCGATTCTTTGCTCCAGGAGAACAGCAGCAGCAGCTTTGTGCATAAACCGTTCGACCTTCTTGGATCTCTTTTCACAGTCGCTCAGCCAGTCAGCCTTTTCTGTAAGTTCCTTTCGCTGGTACGGACTCTTCTTCCCGTCAAGGACTGCTTTTATGAGTCGCTGTATAATAAGATCCACATACCGCCTGTTTGGAGCAGTTCCATGGGTGTAGTCTGTGACTGCAAGGGCAAAGTGACCAACAGGAATGCCACCAGGAAAAAGGGCCACATATTCCCCGGGTCCCATGAGTTTCACAATCGTAAGGGAGAGATCAGGAAAACGCTCGGGATCAGCTTCCCGCCGTCGTCGCAGGAATGCAGTAAGAGCCAGTGCATCAGGTTCTTCTGGCAGGCTCTCACCATATTGAGCAGCTGTCATCACAATTCCCTCCCAGTATTTAGGGATACGTACAATTCGCTGTATCATTGGCATTTTTGCATCGCCCAGGTAATTCACAATGGTCCGGTTCGCTGCAACCATGAACTCCTCTATCAGGCACCTGGCCATATTCTGCCGCTGGACCACAAGATCCCTAACGCTGCCTCCTTCCATAACTGCTTCTGCTTCAATGGTCTCAAGGACCAGAGCTCCCTGTTTGAGTCGGTTCTTTTTCAGACGTAATGCTGCCTCATTCTGAAGAAGAATCTGTTCAGCAAGTCCTGGATCCTCCTGCAATTTCTGAGGTATTACTCCTGTTCCCTCGAGCCATTCACCGACTTCTTCATAGATGAGCTTTGCTTTGTTTGTAACGACAGCCCGATATACATCACCGTGACGGGTGGTTCCATCAGAAAGCACCGAATATTCAAAGACAACAACCATCCGATCCTCTCCGGGAAGAAGTGATGTGATATCCTGTGAGAGCTGGTCAGGAAGCATGGGAAAAGTCTCGACACCGGTATATATCGAGGTTCCGTTATGGGCTGCATGCTGATCAGCAGGTGACTGTTTTCTTACGTAATAATCCACATCAGCAATGGCAACCCGTACCAGTATCTCTTCATTATTACCCTGTTCACAATACTCCAGCTGATCCAGATCCATTGAATCGTAGTTGTCGATTGATGACCAGAGAAGAGTGCGGAGATCCTGTGTACTGGTGGTATTAATGTTTTGTATCTCATCGTGTATGTCGTTGACCTGTTTCTGTACAGATGGAGGAAAATCAGGGGCAAAACCATATTTCCGCATAGTATTCCAAGCAATGGATTTTAGATCAACACTGTGATGTTTTTTCATGGTCAGTTGTTAGAGATTTGTTTGCAGAGATAAAAACTCTGGCATTTTATAAATCAGATGCTTTCATCTCTTCATCGGTATCCCTATTTTATATGATAGGTAAAGGTCAACATGACCGTAGAAACGGATATTTCTTCTATTTGCATCAACGGCAAAATAGCAGGTAATGTAAAAAATAAGAT
>Ga0265592_1000542_pt1 | contig 19040 bp, 19 predicted proteins | sample saktaG_7_FD_190141 | JGI IMG/M metagenome (GOLD analysis project Ga0265592, IMG submission 190141) | Saline water microbial communities from Sakinaw Lake, British Columbia, Canada - sak_2010_1_5_120m | ecosystem: Environmental > Aquatic > Non-marine Saline and Alkaline > Saline ... | reverse complement strand
ACGTCGGTCTCCTAACGTAATGTTAGGATGGTGATATAGTCCATACTTTTGGTAACAAAAGGAAAATATGCGTGAGACAGGTCGGCCTCTATCTGCTGTGGGCGTTCGATACTTGAGGAGAGCTGATTACAGTACGAGAGGACCTAATTGGACGAACCTCTGGTCTACCGGTTGTCCTGCCAAGGGCATTGCCGGGTAGCTATGTTCGGAAGGGATAAGCGCTGAAAGCATCTAAGCGCGAAGCCTACTCCAAGATTAGGTATCGTTTCCCATTTATGGGAGTGAGATTCCTGGGAGATGACCAGGTTGATAGGCTCTAGGTGGAAGTCCAGTAATGGATTAAGCCGAGGAGTACTAATTATCGAAGCAACTTTCCTATCTTTAGCGAAAAGAAGAAAAAGACGTTTTTTTATATATATAAATTCCGCTGGTGTTTTACTTAATTATGACCCACCTCTTTCCATTCCGAACAGAGAAGTGAAAGTAATTAAGCCCGATGATACTCTTTTGGGGAAAGTAGGGTATGCCAGCGGTTTTTTTATTTATATTTCTTGTGATATAATAATGAACAATGGATAAAAGATTAAAAAAACAAATTATTGTTGCTCTAGTATTTTTTGGTATTTTTTCGCTTATTGGCGGGGGAATTTTTTTAACTTATCGTTCAGCTCCAAGTTGTTTTGACAACAAGCGTAATCAAGGAGAAGAAGAAATAGATTGCGGAGGCCCTTGTATTCTTTGTGAATTAAAATACAATCCACCTCTTTCTTTAGCTGATGCTCCTGTTTTATTAATTAATCAAAACAATAAAGTAGATATTCTTTTTAAAATTACTAATTCAAATTTAGACTGGGGAGCTCAAAGATTTTCTTATAAAGTAATTCTTATTGGGGAAAATCAAGAAAAACAAGAATTTGTTAAATTAGGATTTATTTTTCCTCATGAAATTAGATATTTTATAGTTCCCAATATTGCAGTTGCATTTAAACCCGTGAAAGCTGATATAGAAATTTTGAAAGAAACAATTGTATGGAATAAACCATTGACAGGAATTGATCTTAATTTAGGAGATCCCTTTATTGTTACTAATGTTAAAATGATAAAACCAGAACCTATTCCTGGTGTTGATTATAATGTTTATACTTTTACAAAAACTCTTGTATTGGGAATGACAGATGCAGAAGTTTTTAATCTTCAAAAAGTTCTTAGTCTTGATCCTGCTATTTATCCTGAGGGTGAAGTAACTGGATATTTTGGAAAAATGACAGAAGCTGCGGTAAAAAGATTCCAGAGTAAATATGGAATTAGAACTACTGGCCAAGTTGGTCCTCAAACAAGGGCAAAGCTTCATGAACTTCATGGGCCTAGTGATATGGGGCCATTTAGTTATATCTTTACTTTAACTCTGAAGAAAGAAGATAGAGGAGATGAAGTGCTTAATTTACAAAGGGCATTAATGCTGGATTCAACTACTAGTCCTTTAGGATCTATAACTGGATATTTTGGAGAAATTACTGAAAAAGCAGTAAAAGATTTTCAGAGCAAATATGGAATTAAAACTACTGGTCAGGTTGGTCCTTTAACAAGAGATAAATTAAATGAACTTTTTGGTAAACCTTCTGAAACGATAACTGGATTACCAGGAGAACAATTAGAATCTTTTGAGGCCACTTTGGAAGTTAAGGGAGATGTCTATAACAGTACTTCATATAACTGGCGTAATGGAAATATTGCTGTAATTCTTTGTGATGATGATAGAAAACCTGTTTCCGTAGGAACAACAGTTTTAGAGGATATTTATTCTGGTAAATCTTCTCAATTTGTTATTCAATGGCAACAGAAATTGCCTGATAATATTAGTGTTTGTGAGAAAATTACAAATATTAATATTTTAAACGAAGAAAATGTTTTCTTGTCTCCTTAGTTAGTATAAAGAAATTATGTTTAAGAATGATTCTCTTTTATTTTTTTCTCTTTTTGTTTTAATTGCATTAGGTTTATTAGTTTTATGGAGTATATCTTCTCAAGATATTTCTCCTTTTTTTTCTTTTAAGAAACAAGTAGTTTTTCTAGTGATAAGTATTTGTGCGTTTTTATTTTTTTCTTTTTTAGATTGGCGAATTTTTAATTCTTCGCAATTAATTTTATCTTTGTATTTCTTTTCTTTAGTTTTATTGGGTATCGTATTATTTCTTGGAGATAGGAGTAGTGGTGTAGCTGGCTGGTTTAATTTTGGATCATTTAGTTTTCAACCAATAGAAATAGCAAAACTCTCCTTAATTATAGTATTGGCTAAATATTTATCATCAAGGCATTTGGAAATTTGGCAATTTCGTCATCTATTAATCTCTGGAGCTTTTACTTTTATTCCCATGGGTTTAATTGCTGCTCAACCTGATTTAGGAGGGGCAATGATATTTGGAGCGATTTGGCTTGGTTTAGTGTTTATAAGTAGAATTAGATTTAAACAAGTTGTTATTTTATTGATTATTTTCGCTTTAATAGCGGGTTTTTCATGGAGTTTTCTTTTAAAACCATATCAGCAATCACGTATTATTAGTTTTATATATCCTCAAGAAGATCCTTTGGGGTCTGGGTATAACAGAGAGCAGGCATTAATTGCTATTGGTTCTGGTAGAATTTTTGGTAGAGGATTAGGTTGGGGATCTCAAACACAATTGCGTTTTTTACCATTAGCTAAAACTGATTTTATTTTTGCTTCTTTGGCTGAATCATTAGGTTTATTTGGTGTTTCTATTTTATTAATTTGTTTTTTACTTATTTTCTATAGATTAGTTATTTGGGCTAATACTTTTTCATATAATTTTTGTAAGCTTTTTACAATTGGATTTGCTATTAAACTATTAATTGAAACTTTTGTTAATATTGGAATGAATTTGGGATTACTTCCTATTGTTGGAATAGCCTTACCTTTTATTTCCGCAGGAGGGTCGCATCTTTTAGTGGATTTTATTGGTTTAGGAATAATAAATAGTATGATAATCCATAGAGCATAGAAATATATGAATAAAAAACATTTTATAAAAAGTTCGTTATTTATCATTACCTGTATATTAGTGTTGTTTTTTCATACGTCAGTTAATTTGTCTTTAACTTGTCAGGAAGAATGCAATTTTTCAATAACTAAAGGGGAAAACTTGAGAAGTATTGCTAATCGTTTAAGAAGTGAAGAATATATTTCTTCATCAATTTTGTTTCAGTTTTATGTAAAAACAAAAGGATTAGAAAAGAATATTAAAGCAGGGGATTATCAATTTATTTCACCTTTAACAATTACCAAAATAACGGAGATTATTACTAATGGAAAATTGACTGAGAATAACAATAGTTTTCTCATATTAGAAGGGGAAACGATATTAGAAATAGAAGAAAATTTAAAAGAGAAAGGTCTAATTGATTCATCTTCTTCATTAAAAGATTGGAAAATAGGAGATTTTCTTGAAAAAAGATATCTTGATATTTTTTCTGAATTTCCTCCCAATACTTCATTAGAAGGATATTTATTCCCTGATTCTTATAGTTTACCCCAAGGATTAGAAGAAAAAGAGATTCTTTCAATTTTTATTAATAATTTTGTTTCCAAAACTGAAAATGATCTGTTTTTTGATATAAAAGAACAAAAAAGAAGTTTTTACGAAATTTTAACGACGGCTTCTTTGCTGGAGAAAGAGGTTCGTGAAGAAACAGACAAAAGAATGGTGGCGGATATTATTTGGAGGAGGTTAGATACAAATTTTCCTCTTCAAATTGATGCAACGATTTGCTATGCTGAATTTCAATCATTTAAAAAATGTTCTCTTAATCGTGAATTATTTGAATTAGATTCTCCTTATAATACTTACCTTTATAAAGGGTTGCCCCCAACTCCAATCAATAATCCTGGAATAGGGTCAATGCAAGCAGCTTTAAATCCATTAGCAAATGACTATTGGTACTATATGACTGACAGAGAAACAGGAAAAACAATCTTTTCTGAAACATTCGAAGAGCATTTAGAAGCCCGTGGAAAATATCTGTAATTTTTAATTTAGGTTTATTCGTGATATTATAAGATTAAATAAAAATAAGTAAATTTTATGGAAAAAAGCAAAAAATCAGGAATCAATGTATTAGTTGTGGGCGGCGCAGGTTATATTGGTGGAGCTGTTACAGATATTTTAATGGAAAGGAATATTCCTTTTACTGTTTATGATAAACTGCTTTATGAACATCAATATTTTAAACCCGTTGATTTTATATATGGGGACGTAAGGGATACTAAAAAATTAAAAGAGTTATTACCTAAGTATACTCATGTAATATGGCTTGCAGCTATTGTTGGAGATGCGGCTTGTCAGATTAAGCCAGAATTAACAATTGAAACAAACCAAAATTCAGTTAAATGGTTATCAGAAAATTATAATGGAAGAATTATCTATGCTTCTACCTGTTCTGTTTATGGACAAAATAACGATGAAGTTAATGAGAAATCAATACTTAATCCTTTGTCTCTTTATGCCAAAACAAAAGTTGAAGCAGAAAAATCATTAAAAGATAAAGATAGTTTAATTTTTAGATTAGGTACTGTTTTTGGTGTTTCAGACACTTATTCTCGCCTAAGAATGGATTTAGTCGTAAATTATATGACTGCTAATGCTACAACTAAGGGAAAATTGTCAGTTTTTGGAGGAAGTCAATGGAGACCATTGATACATGTTCGTAATGTTGCAGAGGCAATGGTTAATAATTTAGAAAAATCCATTACTGGTATATACAATCTTTCTACTTTAAATTACAAGATAAAAGATTTGGCAAAGGAAATAAGTGAAATTACAAAATGCGAAATTGAATATGTGAAACAAAAGTTTGAAGATCAAAGAAATTATCATGTAAGTACTGAAAAAGCAAAGAAAGATGGAGTTTTAAATTTCAAAAAAGTTTATACAGTAGCTGATGGAGTAAAACAAATATATGATTTAATTAAATCTAAAAGAGTAAAGTATGCAGAAAATGATATTTATTTCAATGAAAAACATATAACTAATTTAAATAATCATGGAGAATTTAAATAAAGAGCCATATCTCATAGAAGGAGGACTGGCTATTGATGATAGAGGTCAGTTAACTTTTGCTAATGATTTTGATTTTTCTAATGTAAAACGATTTTATATGGTAGAGAATTTTTCTCAAGATGTTATTCGGGCATTTCACGGTCATCTTAAAGAAGAAAAATATGTTTTAGTAGCTTCTGGTTCTGTCATTATCGCAGCAGTTGAAATGGATAATACAACAAAACCAAAAAAATCAAACGAAGTTCATCGTTTTGTTATTTCCTCAAAAAAACCATGTATTTTACATATTCCCGCAGGTTATGTTAATGGTTTTAGGGCATTAGAAGAAAATACTAAAATCATTTTCTTTTCTACTTCCTCTCTTGAAGAATCAAAAGGGGATGATTATCGTTTTCCTTATGATTATTGGGGAAAAGAAATTTGGGACGTAGAAAATCGTTAAATTAAAATAAATATAACTTTATGAAAAAAGTTTTACTATTAGGTGCTACAGGAATGTTAGGGAGTGCTGTATATGATGTTTTAAAAGATAAATACAATTTAATTCTTAGTATTAGAGATAAAGATAAGATAGATTTACTTGATAAGACTTATGGTGGTGTAAAAGAACATAAAGTTGTTGAATTTGATGCTTCTCTTTTGTACCAGGATTTTTTAGAAAAAAAAGGTTATCCTAGTGATTATCTTTCTAATTTTTTAAAAAAAGTAGGTGAAATTGATTATGTTATTAATGCTATAGGAGTTACAATACCTTTTTCTTTAGAGAATCAGACTTTAACTTTTTTTATTAATAGTGCTTTTCCTCATATATTAGCTAATACATTTGGTAAAAAGTTAATTCATATTACAACCGATTGTGTTTATAACGGAAAAGAAGATTTCCCTTATGATGAAAATTCTTCAAAAACGCCGATTGATATTTATGGCCTTTCAAAGAGCTTAGGAGAACCAACTAATTGTCTAACAATAAGAACTTCTATTATAGGGAGAGAACTAAAAGGTTTTACTGGGTTTTTAGAATGGTTTTTAAATCAAAAAGAGGAAAGTGTTAATGGTTTTGCTAATCATTTTTGGAATGGAATTACTACAAAGCAATTTGGTAAGATTTGTGATGAAATTATGACAAATCCAGAAAAATATCCTCAGACAGGGTTATATCATATTTTCTCAAATTCTGTATCAAAATATGAAATGCTTTTAAAGTTTAAAGAAAAATACAATATTAATTGTGAAATTAAAAAAGACGAGGAGCAAAAATTAAATAGAACATTAAGTACAATTCATAGTTTTAATGAAAAATTAAATATTCCTTCTTTTGATAAAATGATAGAAGAATTATGAAGAAATTTAAACTTGTTACTTTATTAGGCATACGCCCTGATTTTATCAGGATGCACAAATTAATTAAATTGATAGATAGTAATGATTTAATAGATCATTACTTTTTACATTCTGGGCAGCATTTTGATTATGAAATGGATAAAGTTTTTTTTGATGAACTTGATGTTAGGCAACCTGATTTAAATTTTGAAATAGGGAAAACCCTAAAAGAAAAAGGTAAAAAAACAAATCACGCTCATCAAACAGCTCTTTTGTCAGAAAAAATTTATGGTTTTTTAGAAGACTATAAACCTGATGCTTTAATGTATTTAGGGGATACAAATACAGTAACTTCTTCTATTGTTGTTGCTAAGTACAATATACCTATAATTCATATCGAAGGAGGAGGAAGAAGTTTTGATTGGAGAATGCCAGAGGAGAAAAACAGGATAACAATTGATCATCTTTCTGATTTGCTTTACGTTTATTTGGAAAGGTATAAAGACATTCTTCTTAGTGAGGGTATTTCTGGTTTTAGAATAAAAGTTGTTGGAAATATTATAACTGATGCAATAAAAGAATTCTTGCCAAAAGCTGAAGAAAAAAGCAATATTTTAAATAATTTAAATATTAATGAAAAAGAGTTTATTCTATGTACGCTTCATCGTGAAGAGAATATTGAAAATAAAGAAATTTTGAAGAATAAATTAGAAAATTTAATTAAAATATCTGAATATACAAAAAAACCTATTGTTATTCCTCTAATGCCAAGAACTGATAATAGTATAAAAAAGTTTAATTTTAATAATTTAATAAATAATAAAGCCTTTATACTAACAAAACCGCTTGGTTTTCTTGATTTTCTGAAATTAGAAAACAATGCTTATCTTACTGTAACAGATAGTGGAACTGTTCAGGAAGAATCATGTATGTTAGGTGTTCCTTGCGTAGTAGCAAGAAGATCAACAGAAAGACCAGAAACAATTAAAGTAGGAGCTTCAGTTTTAGAAGGTATAGAATTAGAAAACAATCTTTTTGAAAAAACAAAACAAGCTATGAACCTGTCAACTGACTGGGATAGAAATATTTTAAACCCAACAGGTAAAAGCCCAAGCGAAACAATATTTAATGATTTAATAGAAAGAATTAAAAATGACTACTTTAAAAAATCAAGAGATTTTGATGCTATAAAAAATAATATCTATGTAAGAAAAGCGTATAATTTGTGAAATGTTGAAAAACTTAAAAGAATTTACTAAAAAGATAATCTTCCGTCTGCCTTTTAGTTATCAGAAATTTTTCTATTTGGCTTGGCATAGAATTCAAAACCCGCCGAAATTAAGCTTTAAAATAAGCACGACTCATTTAGAATTGTCCGAAGACGCAGAAAGACTAAAGTTAGTTGGTTTTTTGAAAGTCTACAATGAAGCAAAAAATGGAAATCTTGAAAGAGTTTTGAGGCATTTAAAGACATTTTGCAATGAAATTGTTGTTTGCGATTGTGAGTCAACTGATAATAGTTTGAAAATAATTAAAAAGTATACTAATCATATTTTAATAGAACCGAATGATTTCAAAAACGAATTGTTTACCAAGCAAAAAATGCTTGATTATATATTAAAATTGAACCCCGATTGGATCATTTGGCTTGATGCCGACGAGGTATTTGACAGAGAAGGAGAGTTGGGAGGGATAAGAAAACTTTGTGATTATGGTAATAAAAACGGAATCGATGGGTTTTCCTTTTTGGAAACTAATCTTTGGAAAAGCAATAAGTTTTATCGAGTTGACGAATTTTGGCATAAAGCTTGGTATGTAAGATTATGGAAAAATAATGCTAATTTAAAATTTGATTTAAAAAAAGGACTTCATCATTTTCAATATCCACTTGGCTTAAAAAATATAAAACAATCAAATATAAAAGTAATCCATTTCGGTTTTTCTTCGTCGGAGCTTATTGACAAAAAATACAAATATTATAAAGACCAAGGTCAATCTGGTTATATAGGATTGGAACGACTTCATTATGATCGTAATATAAAATTGAAACACATTAACCCTGATTGGTTTCCTTTGTCTTGTTTTAGAGTATCAGTTATTTGCTTGGTATATAAGTCAACTAAATACATTGATTTTGTTTGGCAGTCCTTTAAAAAATACACAAAAAATGCGGATTTTCTTTTTGTTGCTAACGATGCTACAGAAAAAGTTAAAAATTATTTAAAAGGAAAAAATCTACCACATTTAATATTTGAAAACAAGAATAAAGACGAGTATTATTTAAATAGAATTTATCGTGCATGGAATTATGGCGGTTTTAATACTCCTGGCGATATTATTGTTTTTGTAAACTCTGATATGGCTTTTTCTAGAAACTGGTTGGAAAATCTTTTGAAGAATTTAAATAAAAATAGGATAGTCTGTTCGCGTTTGGTCGAATCTGGTAAGATACCGAGTGGTGAATACGCAATTAGCAAAAACCTTGGTCAGACTTATGAAGAGTTTAAGGAAGAAGAATTTGAGAAGTTTGCTGAAGAAATTAAAATATCGGAAATTAGAAAAGGTGGACTTTTTATGCCATGCGTAATTTACAAAGATTTATTTGTGAAAAGTGGCGGCTATCCAATTGGAAACCGCAAGGAAAAAAATGGTAGCGAAACTTCTGGAGACAATATTTTATTTTATGAAAGATTAAAACCAATGGGCATCAAACATTACACATCCTTTGATAGTATTGTTTATCATATGCAGGAAGGTGAATTAGATGAATAAAATGTATAAAATTTTAAAATTTTTAAAGAAAATTCTCAGAAATGAGAAAAGTAAACAAGATAGCGCAAGAAATAGTGATGTAATACCTATTATATCATCCAATATGCGTAAAGATATTGTAACTGTTCTTGATATTGGATGTGGTAAACTTTGGGATAATAATCCGAGAGGCGAAGATATTCTTTTTTCTTGTTTTGATGATCCAAAATATAAAATTACTGGAATTGACATCTTTCCTGAATGCATTGAATGGCGAAAAAGGTATGGTCCGAAGGGTGATTATTTAGTGATGGATATATGTAATATTCAGGATTTACCGAATAAATTTGACTTGATCATTGCTCATCATGTTTTAGAGCATATGGACAAGAAAAAAAGTGAAGAAATGATTCAGGAAATAGAAAAGAAAGCAATAAAACAAGTAATAATAGGAGCACCTATAGGATTTACTAATACCGAGTACGCAGTTTCATTACATAATAATCCATTTGAACTTCATCAGTGTGGTTGGAGACCAGAGGAATTTAAGCAACGAGGATATTCAGTTTGCATAATTAAAAATGTATTTTTGGCTTTCAAAAATGTTCATTATTTTTAAAATAACAGATGAATAAAATAAATTTTTATGAATGAACAACAATTATGGGAAGAATTTCATGAAGTAGGATATAATCGTTTTACGTTGGTTGATTGGCCACTGGATGATTTATTTAAAAATTATTCAATTAAAAACATTGATAAACTATTAGACGTTGGCTGTGGCGGAGGATTTACCACTAATTATTTAAAAAGACATTTTACAAGAGGGATTTTTAGGAAAAAAGACATTAAGGTTTATGGGATAGATATTTCTAAGACAGTTATACAGAAAGCTCAAAAACAATATCCTAATATAGTTTTTAAAGTATGTGATGGTCGTAATATTCCTTTTGATGATAATTCTTTTGATTTTATCTTTATGCATAGCGTCACTGTCCATATTCCAAGGAGATTTACTAAAAAATATATAGAAGAGTTCAAAAGAGTTTTAAAACCTAAAGGACAAGTCCTAATCCAACTTGCTTCTTTCCCTTTTACTCAATTAGATAAATTGGAAGATAACCCCATTAGCTATCCAGAATTTGGACCAGAGCCTCATATTGGTTGGCCTATTGAGAAAATTTTTGATTTGGTCTTAAATTCTGGGTTAGTTTTAGCAAGTATTGTAAGAAGATATCCAAAAGTAGATAACTCGGCTATAGAGGAAATTAAAGATTATTGGGTACTTTTAAAAAAATAAAAACAATATGTGGATATTCATTAAAAAATTAATACCAAATTTTATAAAGAAATTTATAAAAGACTTAGGTTTCTTTATTTTTAATCCTATTATTATGAAAAATAACAAAAAAAGAAAAATTAATATTGGCGCAGGACAAGAAAAACTTTTGGGTTTTATGAGCATAGACATTGACCCATTTGTTAAACCAGATATTGTGCGGGATATTGAAAAAGGGTTGCCTCTTGATGACAATAGTGTTGACGAAGTCAAATGTTCTCATGTTCTAGAGCATATTCGCGATTTACTCTTCGTTTTAAGAGAATTTTATCGCGTTTGCAGGAATGGCGCTAAAATAACTATTACCGTGCCTCTTATGGATGCATCTGATATGACTCATGTCAGGTTTTTTAGTAAAGACACTTTCAGGACGTTAACCGATTCTTATTATTGGGATAAGCCTTATTATTTTGTTGGAAGACATAAAGAGATTAGCAAATCCTTTAAAAAATTGTCAACCTGCGAAGAGATGACAATTATCTTAGAGGTTGTTAAATGAAAATTCTTTTAATTAACGATTATATATATGGCGCAGTTAGCGATGAAGAGACCTTTTGGTCAGTACTTTTAAAGAATCTACCTGATTGTCAAGCTATTGCTTTAAAAGATTTTAAAGGCAATATTGGAGAATATATTAAAACTGTATCCCCAAAAGTAATTATTTTTAATTCAATTTTGGGAGACATTGATACCCCTTCCAATATCAAAAAAATAGTTTTGCTTCAAGATAATTTTGTAGCGATGGATCAAAAGATTCCTAAAACATTAAGACAGAAAATAAGTAAGATTATAAAAGGTAAAAATTGTTTTTATTCTTTGTCAATAAAGAAACAAAAAGAGGCAATAAATAATTCGGATATAACCGTGGCAGTATCTCAAGACGTAGCTAAATCTTATAATGTAAACGCAAAAATAATTCCTATTGGAACCAATTCTGGACTTTTCAAGCTACTAGATAAAGAAAAACTCAGAATTAAATACCAAATTCCAGAAAAGTTAGTAAAAATTTTTGTTGGTAGCACAAGATTAGTTAAAGGATTTGATATTTTGAGAAAAGAAATTAAAAATGATAAAGAGAATTTTTACATTCTGGTTTTAAAAGACAAAAAAATAATAGACCTTCCCTATAAAAATACAAAAATTTTCCAAAGAGTCAATCAAAATATTCTTGCTGAATTATATAATTGTGCAGATTTCTTTATTGGAAAGAGCAGGGTGGAAACTTTATGGCTCACTCCTATCGAGGCGATGTTCTGTAATATTCCAATTGATGTTACTAAAGTAGGCATATTTGCTGATTGGTATCCAGAGAATAAGAATCCAAGGCAAGAAGTATTTCAAAAGGGATTAGATAAAAAAACTATGATTAGAAAATGGAAAGATTTAATAGAAGCGTAGATAAAAACTTTGAACGAAGATGGTCTTTTTAGCTGATTATTTATTTATTTCTTAAAGAGCTCTTGAAACAACAAAGCATTTTGATTAGCATCGTGATTCTTAAAGAATGTAATTTTTGCATTTTCTATTATTCGTCTTGTAAACATTTTATTAAAGAGAAGGGTTTCTATAGCAGATTTTAACTTTTCTATATTTTCTTCATCAACGACAAAGGCAAAATCATTTTTTTTAGCATATTGAGTTAAAAATGTTGATGATGGAGCGTGAATCAAAATAGGCCTATTAGAAATAAGATAATCCGCAAGTTTGCCAGGTGTGGCAGTATTAATTATTTTTTGACTTTTAGTATGCCAGGAAAGCGGTAAGAATAAAATATTGGCTTTAGTTTGAATTTCTGGCATTTTTTGTGGGGGAGCTATTAATATTTGAACTTTTTTACTTTCTACTATCCCAACTCTTTTTAAATAATCTTTTGGGTTTGGGCAGTAGATTTTTAGCTTAATATCAATATTATTGATTTCTTGGATAGCTTTAATTAAATTTTTTAAACTTCTAATTTGAGGCCAGTAAATTCTGCCAGTATAAAGAATAGTGTATGGCGGTTTTGGGTTATAATCAGTATGTAGCTTGAGATATGGTTCAGAAAATGTTGAGTTATGGATTATAACAATCTTCTTTCTTGTTCCTTCCCCATATATTTGGACATAATAATTTAAAGTTCCTTCATTAGTAACAATTATCTTTTCTGCGTTTTTAAGTATTTTGGATTCAAAGATTTTAGCTAAAAGTCCTGCAGGAAAAACCGGATAAAAATTATTTTTATAAATATCAAAAAGGAATAGATAATAAGGTTTTTTAGTTATTTTATGCAAGAAGTAGGTAGAAATCATTGCTGGGCCATAGTCAGAGAATCCAATCATTATTTCAATTTTTTCTTCTTTAATGCTTTTAATACCAGTTCGTATTATCATAACAACTTGAGAAAGCATAATAAAAGTTCCACCCAAAGCCCCTAAAAGCCAAATGTGCTTTACTAAATGCTTCAATTTGTTTAGAATTAAACGAGATGGTCGTTCTTTTGTTATTTCCGGACGAGTTTTTAATGACCCAGAAGCAGAGGTATTATCATAAAAGATATATTTTCCTTTTAACCATGTACCAGTTTTTGCTGATATATTGTCAATATTATAAAAACTTGTCAGGATGCAGTAAGAATCTTTAGGAAAATCTCTTAAAAGATTATATAAATTTTGAGGTCCCCCAATAGCTGGGGGAGAATAAGAAGATATTATTAATGATTTTTTTAGATTTAATTCCATAGTTATTTTATGAAAAGAAAAAAATTAGTTTTTATATTAAATAATTTCTTAATTGGTGGAACAGAGCGGGTATTATTAGAAATTATTAAAAATTTAGATAGAGATAAATTTGAAATAAATATTATTACAATTTTTGGATCTGGTCCAATTGAAATAGAGTTTAGAAAATTGGGAATTCCAATTTTTTTTGCTGGACCTAAAAAATATCCTGCATCCTTACTTTTTAAAGTGGTATGGATATTAAGTATCCCTTTTATTCTTTTAAGATTAATGGTTCTCTTAAGAAAAATCAACCCTAATATCATTATTACTTCTTTATATCAATCTGATATTTTAGGTTTTTGGGCGAGTTTTTGTTTGAATACAAAATTAGTTTCTATTCAGCATGATGTAATTAGAATAAACCTAATCATTGCGTGGTTTAAAACGATAGCTTTTAAAAAGGCTAATAGGGTTATAGCTATATCTAATGAAGTTAAGGAATTTTTAATTGAATATTTTAAAGTTCCTGCTTCAAAGATTGAGGTAATTTATAATGGTGTGGATTTTGAAAAATTTTTATCTTTTCAAAAAGCAGATAAAGACTGGGAGCCTGTCTTTGGTACGATTGCTCGTTTAGACAAAATAAAAGGGCACATATATATTTTAAAAGCTTTTAAGAAATTAAAAAATGAGGGAGTAAAATTACCAAGATTTATTTTTGTTGGGAATGGTTCTGAAAGAGAGAATTTAGAACATTTTATGAAAGAAAATGATTTATCGAATGTAAAGTTCGTCGGGGAAGTATTGGATGTAGGAGAATATTTAAAGCAAATTGATATTTTCCTTTTTCCATCTTTGTCAGAAGGATTAGGAGTTGCCATTATTGAAGCTCTTGTTGCTAAAAAACTTATAATTGCATCTAATGTTGGTGGGATAAAAGAATTAATTAAACACAATAAGACAGGTATTTTAATAGAGCCAACTAACATTGATGATATATACAAAACCATAAAATGGGTTTTAGAAAACAAAGATGAAGCGATTAGATTAAGAAATGCATCGTTTAAATGGATTAATGAAAATAGACAACTTTTTGATATTAAAGAAGTTTCTAAAAAATATTTAGAGATTTTAAATTGAATAAATATTCATGTTTATAGAAAAAGAAAATAATTCTGTTCTCAATAATGTTTCATTCACTTTTGGTGCAAGGATAATCCTTTTGTTCCTTAGCCTTTTAATTGGCGTTGTCATTGCTCGTACCTTAGGCCCTTCTGGAAAGGGTCTTTTAGCGGTTATTGCAACAATAGGAACTGTAGTTTTACAGTTAGGTAATCTTGGAATAGGAACATTTAATATTTATGCTATTTCCAATAAGAGTGTTGAGAAGAAAGGTATTATTGGTAATTCTTTTTCGATGGGGTTAATGATTGGAATGATTTGTTTTTTAATTATTTCAATTTTTGCTTTTGCTTTTCCTACAATTTTTCGTAATATTCCAAGGAGCTATCTACTTATTTACCTTTTGTCTTTGCCTTTTCTTTTTTGGACTAATTTTTTTAGCGCTATTTTAACTGGAGAGCAAAAATTCAGAAAACTTAATATTTTTATTATTATTGGTCAAGCAGTAAATTTAGTAGGAGTTGTTTTACTATTATTAGTTTTTAAGTTAAATGTTTTTTATATTCTTGTTTGGTATGCTCTGGTAAATATTATAAACGCATTATTGCCAATGGGTTTTGTTTTTTTAACAGAGGGTTTCCATTTTCATTTTAATTTAAAAGTTTTTAAAAAATCTTTAAATTATGGATTAAAAATATGTATAGCTGGTATTTTTGCCTTTTTAATATTACGTGTTGATTTATACATGGTTAATTTTTTTAAAGGTATGGCTGAGGCAGGGCTTTATTCATTAGCTTCTACTTTCGGTAATATCTTTTTTATTTTACCTCTTTCTATTATTATAGTAATTTTTCCTAAGATTAATACTAAAGGTAAATCAAAAAAGGAATCGATAGCAAAATATTCCCGAATCTCTTTATTATTAGTTTTTTTTATGGCAATAGGAACATTGTTATTTGTTAAGTTAATAATTGGATTATTATATGGACAAGAATTTTTGCCGTCTATTCAGCCCATTATTCTACTCTTACCTGGATTAATTGCATGGTCAATAGCTAGCATTTTAGGTCAGTACTTTTGTAGTATTGGTTATCCATTAAAGATTACTATTGGTTGGTTTTTGGTTGCAGCTCTTAATATTGTTTTAAATTTTATTTATATTCCTCAATATGGGATGATAGCTGCTGCTTTATCTTCTACTGTTTCTTATATTTTAGCTCTTGGTTTTCATTATTATTTCTTTAATAAGGAGACAGGATTAGGTTTTTATGATGTTTTTGTGCCAAGGAAAGCTGAAATTATGGATATTTTTAATAGAATAAGAGGTTTTTTGAGAAAAGACATTAAAAATGTTGTATAATATATAGTAAATACATGAATAAACTGTCCTACATTTTTTTAAGTTTTCGATTAAGGGATTGGATTGGAAATCTTTTTATTTTTATTCCTTTAATTCTTGCTGGATTAATATTCGATAGTGGTTTTTTCCTTAAGGCAGTAGAAGCATTTTTTTTATTTAGTTTATCTGCTGGGGCAATTTCTATTTTGAATGATGTTTTGGATATAGAAAAAGATAAAAAACATCCAGAGAAATCTAAAAGGCCTATTGCTTCAGGTAAATTAAATTCCGGCATTGCTTTATTTGTTTGCTTGATTTTAATAGTTTTAAGCCTATGGCTTGCTTTGAAAATTAATCTAAGATTTACGGTTTTACTTTCTTTGTTCATTGTTTTGGATATTGTTTATAGCTTATGGTTAGAAAAAGTACGTTTTGTTAATTCTGTTTTTGTGTCTTTAACCTATGCGATAAGAGTTTATGCAGGCGGAGCTATTATTAATCTATCTTTGAACATTTGGTATTTTGTTCTTAGTTTCCTATTTGGTTTATTTCATTTCTTTTATAAAAAGAAAAAAGAGCATAAAGAATGAATTTTAAAAACAGTAGCAACTTTTTTGTAAAATCTTTTACAACATGCCTTGGGCTCGGTTATAGTCCTATTTTTCCTGGAGCAGTAGGAGTATTTTTTGGAATTGTAATTGCGTATTTAGTTCATCCATTACCTTTTTTTAATAAAATCTTAATTACTGTAATCCTTATTGTTTTAGCTATTCCTTTAAGCACGAAAGCAGAAGAACTTTTTCAGAAAAAAGATTGTAAAAAAATTGTTATTGATGAAGTTATTGGTGTATTAGTAGCTACAATTTGGTTTACAAATCTATCTATAATTATGTTTATTTCTATTTTGTTTATTTATGGTTTATTTGACGCCATAAAGATATATCCTACCAATGTAAGTGAAAACCTTTATGGCGGATGGGGGATTGTAATTGATGATATTATTGCAGGTATTTATACAGCACTAACAATCTTTTTAATATTAAAATTTGTTTAATATTTAGAGATTAAGTTCCTAGGCTTTAAAATAAACTCGATTTTTTGATAACTCGACTTTCAAAATTATCGAGTTTAAACAAAATTATGACAAGAATTACTTTAGAACGGATTAAAAAAGCTTTTTTTCATCCAAAAGTGGCTTTTTTGTATTTTAGGGAGTTTATAGAAGGTGAATTTTTAAGGTTTATATCAGAGAGAAAAATTGATTTAAAAAAAGAATTATCTAAGAGAACATATAAAAATTTAAGAAAGCATTTTACTAAAAGAAAAGAACCAAGATTTTTTGATGCAGATTTTTTAGAAGAATTAATTAATCAGGATTTTATTATAAATAACGCTGACAGAATTTGTAATCAAGAATTTACTTTTTTAGGTGTAAATCCTAAAATTTTAAGGAATATTAAGTGGAATCAAGATATTAAATCAGGTCATATTTGGCCTAATTTATTTTATTTATATTTAAGAGAAAGATTTCTTCATTCCTATAACAAAGGATGGGATATAAAAATGGTATGGGAATTATCCCGTTTTCAATATGCAGTTCCTTTAGCTTTAGCTTTTTATAAAACAGGAGAGGAAAAATATCTTAGGAAATGGCAAGAATTGGTTTCAGATTGGATAGAAAAGAATCCTGTTTATTTTGGTCCTAATTGGATTAATGCTATGGAAGTTGCAATAAGAGCTTGCAATTGGATTTTTAGTTGGGAAGTAATAGTAGCAAGATGTAAACAAAATACAGGTGATAAGTTAGATAAAGAGTTTTTAGAAAAGTTTTTAGGTTCTTTAGTTGAGCATGGAAAGTTTATTTACAGAAATTTAAAACATACCCAAATTAGATCAAATCATTATTTATCTAATATCATTGGCTTGGTTTATTTAGGAATAATGTTTCCAGAATTTAAGGAATCAAAAAAATGGTTAAAAAAGGGTTCAAAGGCATTAGAAGAGGAAATGAAGTTTCAGGTCTATGATGATGGCGTGGATTATGAACTTTCAATTGCTTATCATCGTTATGCAACAGAGCTCTTTTTATGGGCAGAAAGGTTGTATAAAGAGAATAATATTAATTTATCTTTAGAATTTTTGAAGAAATTAGAGAAAATGATTAAATTTTCTGATTATTATACAAAACCCAATAATTTAGCTCCGCAAATAGGGGATGCAGATGATAGGAGGCTACATATTATTTGGGAGGATTTTTATAATTGGGAGAAAAGAAATCATTTTGCTCTGTTTAAGCTTCATAATTATGTTTTTGGAAAAACTTTAGAAAATACAGAAAAATCTAGTAAATCTTTTTCTGAATCAGGTTTTTATATTATGAGGGATAAAGATTTTTATTTGATTACAGGTAGGAATAAATGTTGTTATGGAAAAGGCGGAAGTCATGTACATAATGATATTTTAAGTTTTGAATTATCAATGATTGGAAATGATTTTATTATTGATCCAGGCACTTATGTTTATACTTCTGATTTTAAGGCAAGAAACAGGTTTCGTAGTACAAGAGCCCATAATACAGTCATGATAGATAATCAGGAACAAAACCCTGTATCTAAAGATCCGTTTTATATAGAACAAACAGGAGGGTTAATAGTAAATCAATGGGAAATAAAAGAAGAGGAAATTATATTAGAAGCAGAACATAGTTGTTATGAAAGATTAAGATGTTCGGTGATTTATAACCGTACATTTTCTTTTAATAAAAAAGAAAGAGTTTTGCATATTAAAGATAAATTTAAGGGCAGAGGGGATCATGAATTAGAATGGAATTTTCATCTTTCTCCTGAAACCAAGATTTGGGTTAAAGAAAACAAGGAAGAAGAAAAAGAGATTATTCTTATTGGGAACAATGGTTCTTTAATTTTTTCTATTTCTAATATTTTAAATTGTGTTATTATAGAAGATAGAGTTTCTTTATCTTATGGGAATAAAATTCCAGCAAAGACTATTCGTTTAACAGGATTTCTCAAACAAGGGTTTCCAAGAGAATATACTTTTACTTTTCATCCTCTAAAACAATAAGAAACAATTTTAGAAAATGTTGCAAAATAAAATAAAATCTACATTTTTAATATTAGGAGACTTAATAATTCTTTATTTATCCTTATATCTTGCAATATTGTTGAGACATGGTTTACCTTTTAATAAAGAGGTATTTTCTCAGTGTCTTTTGCCTTTTTCTTCCATTTTCTTAATCTGGCTTATTTTATTCTCTATAAGCCATCTTTATGAATTAAGATACGCAGCAAACAAGAAAAAGTTTTTTGAAATGGTTTTTAAGTTGTTTAGTTTAGCTACCATCATTTCTGTTATCTATTTTTATTTATTTGTTCCTTCTT
>Ga0265592_1000540_pt1 | contig 19067 bp, 16 predicted proteins | sample saktaG_7_FD_190141 | JGI IMG/M metagenome (GOLD analysis project Ga0265592, IMG submission 190141) | Saline water microbial communities from Sakinaw Lake, British Columbia, Canada - sak_2010_1_5_120m | ecosystem: Environmental > Aquatic > Non-marine Saline and Alkaline > Saline ... | reverse complement strand
CCGTAGACTTTAGGCCTAACTATGACGGAACCAGAGAAGAACCAAAAGTTTTGCCTTCTCCTGTACCCCAGCTTTTATTAAATGGTTCGTTTGGAATTGCTGTTGGCATGGCGACTAGTATTCCTCCACATAACCTTACTGAGATTTGTGATGCTACAATTTATTTAATTGATCATCCCAAAGCCACAACAGAAGATCTTTTTCAATTTGTGAAAGGTCCTGATTTTCCAACAGGGGGAATAATTTATAGTAAAAAAGATATTATATCTGCTTATTCCCAGGGCAAGGGGCCAATTTTAATACGTGGGAAAGCTGAAATAGAAGAGCAGAAAAAAGGATTTCAAATTATTATTACAGAAATTCCTTATCAGGTAGAAAAATCAGAATTGCTTAAGCAAATAGCAAAGTTGGTTGAGGATAAAAAAATAGAAGGGGTAAGAGATGCCAGAGACGAATCCGACAAAGAAGGAATGCGCATAGTGATTGAACTTAAGCAAGGAGCTTTTCCTAAAAAAATTCTCAATTGTCTTTATAAATGGACATCTCTCCAAAGAATGTTTCATTTAAATATGCTGGCTTTGGTTGACGGTATTCAGCCCAAGATATTGTCTTTATCTGAAGTTTTAGAATTATATTTAAAACATAAACAAGAAGTTGTTACAAGAAGGACTGTTTTTGATTTAAATAAAGCAAAAGCTAGAGGTCATATTTTAGAAGGACTTAGTATTGCCCAAAAAAATATTGATAAAGTTATATCCACTATTAAAAAATCAGCAAATCGTGATGATGCTCAAAAGAATTTAGAAAAAAAGTTTAAACTTACCTCAATCCAAGCAAATGCTATTTTGGAAATGAAACTTCAATCTCTTGCAAAATTAGAAAGGGAAAAAATTGAGAATGAACTTAAAGAAATAAAAGCCAAAATAAAGGAACTTGCTTCTATACTAAAGAGCGTGGCTAAGATAAAAGCAATTGTAAGAAAAGAAATCAAGGAAATGAGAGAAAAATATAATGATGTTAGAAGAACGAAAATGTCTGCTGGAAAACCAGGTGAAATTGGCGATGAAGATTTAATTCCAAGAGAAGAAACCATAATTACATTAACAAAGAGTGGGTATATTAAAAGGGTAAAACCCACTATTTATAAGGTTCAGCACAGAGGAGGCAAAGGAATTTTAGGCATGGGAACTAGCGAAGAGGACTTTGTTGAGCATTTTTGCTTAACAAGCACTTTGGATAACTTGCTCTTCTTTACTGATTCAGGAAAAGTTTTCCAATCTCAAGCATACGAAATTCCAGAAGCGTCAAGAACGTCAAAAGGAAGAGGACTTTTAAACTTTTTAGAAATTTCTCAGGGGGAGAAAGTAATGCAACTTATTAAATATGGCAAGCAAGACATAGAACAAGGGATAAAATATCTGGTAATGGTAACTAAAAATGGTATAATTAAGAAAACAAAAGTGGAGGACTTTGGGAATGTACGCAGGTCTGGATTAAAAGCCATAAAATTAGGAGATAAAGATGCTTTAAGGGGTGTTGTTATTGTTGGCGAAGGGGAAGAAATAATGTTGGTGACCAGAGCTGGAAAATCAATCAGATTTAAACAAAAAGACATTAGGTCTATGGGTAGGACAGCGTCTGGAGTTAGAGGAATAAGATTAGGCAAAGATGATGAAATAGTTGGGGTAGATATAATAAAGAAAGAAGAAAAACAAAATAAAACAAAAAAATATATTTTGATTGTAACAGAGAATGGTTATGGCAAGAGGACAAAGATAAAAGAATATAGAATTCAGAGAAGGGGCGGGTCAGGGATTAAAACAGCAAGAATTAATGAAAAAACAGGAAAGATTGTTTTTTCCAAGATTGTGGATGAAGAATTAAAAGATTTAATCGTTATTTCTAAAAAAGGACAAGTTATTCGTATTCCCCTTGGATCAATTTCTATAATTGGTCGTTCTGCTTCAGGAGTGAGGGCGATGAGGATGTCAAAAACAGATAAAGTAGCTTCGGCTATTTGTTTATAAAAAAATTTATGCCTAAATTTATTAACCCTATTGAGGTTTTAGATAAATTAAACTTGAAAGATGATATGGTCGTGGCTGACTTTGGTTGTGGGGCTGGGGGATGGGTTATACCTTTGGCCAAGAGATTAGAGCAAGGCATAGTTTATGCTATTGATATTCAAGAGGAAATGCTCTCCGCATTAGAAAGTAAATTAAAAGTAGAAAATATACAGAATGTTAGAAAAATTCTGTCAAACATAGAAGATGATAAGGATTTAAAATTATCTCCTCTGTCTTGCGACTTAATTTTAATGACCAATCTTTTATTCCAAGTAGAAGATAAAAAACAGATTTTCAAACAAGCAAATAGAGTTTTGAAACAAAATGGGAAAGTTTTAGTTGTTGACTGGAATAAAGATGCTATTTTAAGTCCAGACCAAAAAAGTGTTTCTCAGGATGAAGTGAAAAAAATAGCAAAAGAATTTAATTTTGAATTAAAAAAAGAATTTTCTGCTGGGGATTATCATTATGCACTTGTATTTGAAAAAAAATAGATTTATTATAATATAATAATTTATGAAAAAAATATTTAATAAAATAATACTTTTTACTTTATTTGCTGTTTTGTTAATGCCATTATTTGTCCAGGGTGTAGAATTTGACAATCCTATTGACAAAGATACTGTTGAAGAGGTGATAACAGGAATTGTTGATTGGGTTTATAAAATGGCTTTAATTGTGGCCCCTTTAATGATAACAGTTGGAGCATTTTATTTGATAACAGCGGCTGGGGATCCGGAAAGAGTGAACACAGGTAAGAAAATAATTACATGGACAATGATAGGCATAGCAATTGTACTATTAGCTACAAGTGTTAAACTAGTGATAGAGTCTCTTTTAGGAGGGAGCACAACACCGTAAAAATGTAATAATAAAAAGGTCGATTTATTAGTAAAAAATGAAAACAAAACTTTAATAATATGAAAAAAAGTTTATCAACATTAATTTTAATCAGCCTTATCTCTCTTTTTATGTTGCCAGCTATAATACCTGTAATGGCACAAGGAGACCCGATAATTAGCGATTTGGATGAGTTGGATGCCTTAGTTGAAAAAATCGTGAACTGGTTTAGTGGGTTTGTATTAATTGTAGCAGTTCTATTTATTCTCGTAGCTGCCTGGACATTCTTAACTGCAGGTGGTAATCCAGAGAGTGTTGCTAAAGCGAGACAAATGTTAATATATGCTTTAATAGGAATAGCAGTAGCTGTATTAGCATGGGGGATGGTGGATTTGATAACAAATGTTTTGACCCCATAACCGTATAAACAAAAATATAATTTTATATTTACTGGAGCGGGTTTAAATCCGCTCCAGTTTTTGTTAGAATAAAAATTAGAACAAGCCCTCGTGGCGAAATTGGTACACGCGCAACGCTTAGGACGTTGTTCCCGAAAGGGAGTAGAGGTTCGAGTCCTCTCGAGGGCACAATCAAAAAGCCGTTTAAACGGCTTTTTAAATTTGAATTAATTTTGATTTATTTATTCTTCTTCTTGAATAATAATCTTTTTTGCTTTTTGGGTAATTTTTGGAATCTTTACTGTTAATATTCCTTTTTTTAAAGAAGCTTTTATTTTTGATGAGTCAAGGTCTTCTGGTAAACTCACTTTTCTTGAAAAAGAACCCCAATAACATTCTTGATAAAAATAATCTTTTTCTTGTATTTCTTCTGTTTTTTCTCTTTTTCCTTTTATAATCAGAAAATCGTTTTCAACAGATATATTTAAGTCTTCTGGTTTTATCCCAGCTACTGGCGCTTGAACAACAAAAAAATCTTTTGTTTGATAGACATCAACTGCTAACTGTCCATCAGTTTTCATCCAATCTTGAGATTCTTTTTTGAATTTCTGAATAGGAACTTCTTTTTTCTCTATTTTTTTCTTTTGGGTTTTTTTATTCTCTTCTTTTTTTACCTCTTCAATCTTATCCTGATCATCGAAATCAATATCATTTTTAAGTTTTTTAAAAAAAGACATATTATTAATTAGTTATTTTATTATGCAAATACCTTTTATTTTTTTTAACTTTCTACAGCAAATTAATATGAAGAAAGCTGTAATCGGAAGAATTAAAATTAATGTCCATCCACTGCCTCTTATTATAAACAAATTATAAAAACCATGCAACATGCTTGCTAAAAATAATCCGATTAAGAAAAACTTTTTTTGATTTTTTAAATTTAAAAAAGAAAGAGCTAAGAAATATCCTAAAATTCCAGAACACAAAGTGTGTAAAAATGTAGCAGTTAAGAAGCGCCAAGTTGTTATGTTTAATGTTGTTGATAATTCTAAAAATGGATGATATTTACAAAGTATCAAAATATTTTCTAAAGTAGCAAATCCTAGAGCTGAAATAATCATATAAAGCATAATATCAAATGGTTCATCCAATTCTGAATTTTTTAATATCTCAAATTTTACTACCAGATATTTTAAGTATTCTTCAACAAATGCTCCTCCAATAAAGATATATAAAACTGACTTAGGCGACAATATTTCTTTAAACATCATTTCTATAACAATTGCACAAAAACCAGCTATTATTCCATAGAAAAATACCTTTAAGATTTGTTTGTTTGATTCTGGATGAACATCTTTTCGTAAATAAAATAAAAGCCAAATAATGCTAGGCAGGAAACCAAAAAAATAAAGTAAATAAATCATAATAAATATTTATTTTGGCCAGGTTTCGGCCATTAAACATTTTCTCTTATTTTTTAAGGGTAATTGCTGATAAATTTCTTCTGTGATAAAAGGCATAAAAGGATGTAAAAGTTTTATTGAGATTAATAAGACATATAATAAAATTTTCTGGGTATTTTCTTTTTCTTTTTTATTTTTAGCATTTAGAATTTGGCTTTTAGATTTTTCTATATATTTATCGCAAAATTTATGCCAGAAAAAATGATATGTGTCTTGCGCTGATTCGTGAAAGTAAGATTTGTCTAAATTCTTGGTTATTGATTTAATTGTTTTATCAAGTTGTTTTAATATTTCTTTATCTGCTTTTGTTAAGTTCTGGTTAGCACTAACTAGCTTATTCTCAGGGTAAATTTCTAAAGGTTTGTTTGCTAAAACAAATCTAGTTGCATTCCAAATTTTATTTGCAAACTTTTTTTGAGTTATAATTTTTTCTTCGGAAATAACAACATCTCTGCCAGGGCTTGTTCCAAAAACAAGAGCCATTCTCAAGGCATCGGACCCGTAAAGTTCAGCAACTCCCAAAGGGTCAATCACATTGCCTTTTGATTTTGACATTTTTTGGCGGTCTTTTGCCAGGACTAATCCATGAAGATAAACTTTATGAAAAGGAATTTTATTTGTTGCGTATATTCCCAGCATAATCATTCTTGCTACCCAGAAAAAAAGAATATCTCTTCCAGTTTCCATGATTGTAGTTGGATAAAAATATTCAAAGTCATCAGTAGTAAAGTCAAAAATATTTCCTTTTTTATTTTTTGTTTTTCCTTGGCTAAGTAAAGTTGCAAATGGCCATTGTCCAGAGGAAAACCAAGTATCAAAAGTATCAGTTTCTTGAATTAAATTTTTACTTTTACATTTTGAACATTTTTTAGGTTGTTTTCCATCTGTAACTATAATATTTTTACAATCTTTACAATACCAAATAGGCATTCTAATTCCCCATATAATTTGCCTTGATATGTTCCAGTCCTGAATATTTTTCATCCAATGAAGATAAATCTTTTTGAAATAAGAGGGGATAAATTCAACTTTTTTTTCATTTACTGCTTTTATTGCTTGTTCTGCTAATGGTTTAATCTTAACAAACCATTGTTTGGACATTAAAGGCTCAATTGGAGTTTCACATTTATAACAAACAGCAATATTATGTTTATAATCTTCTTGTTTTTCAAATAAATTTAGACTTTTTAAATCTTGTATAACTTTATCTCGGCATTCCATAATTTTTAGTCCAGCATATTTTTTACCAGCCTTTTCAGTCATTCTTGTTTTTTTGTCAATAATCTCAATTATTTGTAAGTTATGCTCCTTGCTAATTTCAAAATCAATCTCACTGCTGGATGGAGTTACCTTAAGCGCTCCAGTACCAAAATTCATATCTATTCTTTTATCTGAAATAATTGGTATTTCTCTGTTTGATAAAGGCAAAATAACTTTTTTGCCAACTAAATCTTTAAATCTTTTATCTTTTGGGTTTACTGCTACAGCTGTATCCCCCAGCATTGTTTCTGGTCTTGTCGTGGCAACAGTAATAAAATCTTTAGAATCTTTTAAAGGGTATTTTATATAATAAAGTTTTCCATTTATTTGTTTATATTTAACTTCTAAATTTGAAAGTGATGTTCCGTGGTAAGGGCACCAATTTATAACTCTGTTTCCTCTATAAATCAATTTATCATCATAAAGTTTTTTAAATGTTTTATAAACAATCTTAATAATGTCTTTATCCAGTGTAAATTTTTCTTTTGACCAATCACAAGAAACTCCTAATTTTTTGAATTGGTTTTTAACAACCTTCTTATTTTCCTCACAAAAATCCCAAATCATTTTATAGAGCTGTTCTGATGAATATTGGAATCTTGTTTTTCCCTGTTTTCTTAGATGTTTTTCAAAAACAACTTGAGTCTCAAAACCAGCATGGTCAATCCCAGGAAGCCATAAAACTTCTTTTCCCATCATCCTTTGAGAACGAATCATTATGTCTTCTAATGTAATAAAAACAGCATGGCCCACATGAAGGGAGCCGTTTGCATTAACTGGAGGCATAATAATACAAAAAGGTTTTTTCTTGCTTTTGGAATTAGATTTTAAAACTCCAGATTTTTCCCAGAGTTTATAAATCTTATCTTCAATTTCATTTGGCTTATAAGTTTTAGAAAATATCATATTCTTAAATTAGAATTTACTTTAATTTTTTGAGGATTTTTTAATGCTTTATTTTTATTAAAATATCCTGCTATTCCAATCATGGCCGCATTATCAGTACATAAATTAGAATCAGGAGTTAAAAGCAATAAATTGGGCATTTCTTTTTTTATTTTTTCTTTAAATTGCCTTTGTAACTCTTCATTAGCGACTACGCCTCCTCCAAGAATAATAGTTTTTGCTTTATAATCCTTAGCGCTCTTAATTGTTTTCTTAATTAATACATCAATAATTGATTGTTGGATTTCTTTTGCCATTTCAGAAATATATTCTTTTGAAGTTCTTATTTTTTTACTTCTTTTTTTATAGTCATACAAGACAGCTGTTTTTAATCCGGAGAAGCTAAAATCATAATCTTTTGAGTATATCATTGGTCTTGGTAGATTTACGGAGAACAGTTCTCCGCTACTTTTTAATGCTTCAGCAGCAATAGAAGGTCCTCCCGGATAAGCAAGACCTAAAATTCTTGCTGTTTTGTCAAAACATTCTCCAGCTGCGTCATCTCTTGTTTCACCAATTATTTTATAATCTTTGATTTTCTTCATTAGTATTAATTGTGTATGTCCTCCACTGACCACTAGGCAAATTGCTGGGAATTGAGAGTTAGAATTTCCGCTAATAAAGTTGGATAGGATGTGTCCTTCAATATGATTAACAGGGATTAAAGGTATATTCCAAATAAGAGATAAGGATTTAGCAAAATTTAATCCTACCCATAAACATGGCTCTAATCCAGGACCAATTGTTACTGCAATCGCATTGATATTTGAGAGATTAGATATGCCGGATTCTTTTAAAGATTGTTTTAAAACAGGAACTAAATTTTTCTCATGTTCTCTTTTTGCTAAGCTTGGATAAACACCTCCATATTTTCTATGGATATCTATTTGAGAAGAAACAATATTAGAAAGAACTTTAATTTTTTTCTTTTCAATTTTTAATATGGCAATACATGTGTCATCACAAGACGTGTCAATAGAAAGTATAATCATATCCTTAATCTTACCTAAAGTATTGTAATTTTTCAAATTTTAAGTTAGTTTATTATTATATGACCCTATCGTCTAGTGGTAAGGACACTAGGTTTTCATCCTAGAAACCGGGGTTCGACTCCCCGTAGGGTCACTATGCAAAACTATATTGAGATTGGTCGGATTTCTGATATTCCAGATGCCAGAGATAGGCTGACTTATCGTTTATTGGAAATATTACCCGGCTTTTTGAGCATAAGTACTTTAATGTTTGCCTTAGTATTTTCTTGGTCCAAACCAATTTGGGTTGCTTTTTTTGTGATTATTTTTGATGTTTATTGGACTTTAAAGGTTTATTATCTTTCTTTCCATCAAGTTGTTTCTTTTCGGAAGATGAAAAAGAATCTTAAAATTGACTGGGAAAAAGAAATTGAAAAATATCCAGAATCAAAAAATGTTTACCAGTTAGTGATTTTACCAATGGCAAAAGAAAACTGGGAGGTGGTTAATGAAACATTAGAGTCACTCAAAAATTCTGTTTATCCCAAAAATAAAATAATTGTTGTTCTAGCTCAAGAGCAGGCCGGAGGAGAAGAATCAAGAGAAATAGGCAAGATGGCTGAAAAATATTATGGAGATATTTTCCATAGTTTTTTAATTACCGAACATCCCAGCGATGTTGAAGGAGAAGTAAGGGGCAAAGGTTCAAATATGGCTTTTGCCGGAAAGCAAGTTAGAAAATTAATAGAACAAGAACAAATACCGTTAAAAAATATTATTGTATCTGCTTTTGACATTGATACTAAAGTTTATCCCCAGTATTTCAATCGTTTAGTTTATTGTTATCTTAAAGCCAAAAGACCCGAAAGGTCCAGTTTTCAACCCATACCTGTCTACCATAATAATGTCTGGCAGTCCAAAGCATTTACTAGAGTTGTAGCTGCTTCTAATAGTTTTTGGCAGATGATGCAACAAGAAAAACCAGAACAGTTAGTTACTTATTCATCGCATTCAATGTCTGGCGAAGTCTTTTTTAATGTTGGATACCCCTACAATATTGTGTCTGATGACTCTCGAATATTTTGGAAAGCGTTTTTGAAATATGATGGTAACTATGAAGTTATTCCTTTATATTATCCTATTTCCATGGATGTGGTAATGGGAGAAAATTTTTTGAAGACCATAATAAACCAATATAAACAACAAAAACGATGGGCCTGGGGGGTTATTGAAATACCGTATGTTTTTTTTAATTTTTTAAAGAATAAAAAGATTTCTCTTAGAAAAAAACTTCTTCATATATTCGTCCTTTTAGATGGTTTTTGGTCTTGGGCTTGCGCTTCTTTACTAATCTGTTTTCTAGGATGGCTGCCTATATTTTTTGGGGGAGAAGCATTCAATACAACAATTCTTTCTTATAATCTTCCGCGTATAACCGCGATTATCTTAACTTTTTCAATGGTTGGAATGATTACAGGCGCTTTAATAAATATTGGTTTTTTACCACCTATGCCTAAAAATATCGGTCGGTTTAAAAAACTATTTATGATTTTGCAATGGGCATTTCTTCCGATTACTTTAATAATATTCGGAGCATTTCCAGCGCTTGACGCTCAAATAAAATTAATCCTTGGAAAGGATTTAGAATTTTGGAATACACCAAAACCCAGAAAATAAAATTATTCTAAATGAATTGTCTTTTGAAACTTTTTTAACTTATCCCTTAAATCGGGATATTTTTTTAAAGATGGGTCTTGCCTTAAAATCTCTAATGCGGAGTTTCTTGTTTTTTCTACTAAGGCAATATTTTGAAAATTCTTCATTGCTAAATCAGGAATTCCCCATTGCTTGGCTCCGTATAAACTACCAGGTCCTCTAATTTCTAGATCTTTTTCAGATAGTTCAAACCCATCTTCTGACTTAACTAATGCTTTTAATCTCTGATGAGTTTTTTTAGAGGATGAATCAGCGAGCAGAAAACAATAAGATTGTATATTTGATCTTCCCACTCTTCCTCTAAACTGGTGTAGTTGGGCCAGTCCGAATCTTTCTGCTCCTTGGATCATCATCACCGTAGCGTCAGGAATATCAATTCCTACTTCAACTACAGATGTGGAAACTAAAATATCAATTTTTTTATTTTTAAAATTTCTCATTATTTTTGTCCTTTCACTCGTTTTCATTTTTCCATGTAGCATTTCTACATTTAAATCTGGGAAAACTTGTTCAGATAACTTTTCATATTCTTCTTTCACGGCTTTCACATTATTCCAGCTGGAATTAGTTTTTTTCTCCGAAACTTCTATTCTGGGGCAAATAACAAATGCTTGATTTCCCATTTCAATTTGCTGTCTTATAAAATCAAAGGCCTTATCCCTTTCTTTTGGCGGGACAACTTTAGTAATTATTTTTTTTCTGCCTTTGGGCATTTCATCCAAAATAGATAAATCAAGGTCTCCATAAATAGTAAGAGCTAAACTACGGGGGATTGGAGTGGCAGTCATTGACAATAAGTGAGGGATAATTCTCTTTTTAGAATCAGATGATGGGCGTTGAATTAATTTTGCTCTTTGCTCTACCCCAAAACGATGTTGTTCATCAACAATACAAAGTCCTAATCCACCGCTCTTTCCTTCACTCGGCGAACTAAACTTTACTTTATCCTGTATTAAAGAGTGTGTGCCAATTAAAATATCTACTTCTCCTTTTTTTGTTCTTTCTAATAATTTGTGCCTTGATATCTCAATTGTTTCATTTTCTAATTTCAATGAAATAATCTTATCTTCTTTCCCAGTCAAAAATCCAATTCTAATTTTAAAAGGTCTTAATAATTTTGAAGCTTCTTGAAAATGCTGTTTAGCTAATATCTCAGTTGGCGCCATAAAAGCAACTTGATATCCGGCCTTAACTACATTGAGAGCGGCAATTACGGCTACTATTGTTTTTCCGGAGCCGACATCTCCCTCTAATAACCTAGACATAGGCCTGGGATTTTCCATATCTTTTAAAATCTGCCAGGCACTTTTTCTTTGACCATCTGTTAATTTATACGACAAAGAATCCACAAATCTTTTGGTAATTTTTTCATTAAAAGAAATTGCTAGAGATTTTTCTCTGTTTAGTTTGAATTTTTCATTCAGAACAAAAATCTGCATTAAAAAAAGCTCTTCAAAAACAAATCTCTCCATTGCTTTTTCAGCTAAAGGCATTGAATCAGGAAAATGAATCTGCCAAATAGCTTGATTTCGAGATATAAAATTATATTTTTTAAGTATTTCCTTAGGTAAAACTTCGGGAATCTGATTTTTGAATTGAGCCAATAAAGGCCTTAAAATATAACGCAACCATCTTGAAGATAGTCCTTCGGTTTCAGGATAAACAGGAATAATTCTACCAGTGTGGGTTAAACCATTTATAAATAATTTATTATTTATTTCTGGTATTTTTTCATAAACAGGATTAGAAAGAAAGAATCCATTCTGGTTGGAATTAACTTTTCCGGCCAGACAAACCCAATCATCTTTCCTTAGTGTTTTTGCAATATATGGTCGGCTAAACCAGACAACTTTTATAGCTCCTGTTTTATCTTGAACAATGGCATTGGTTATAAACATTTTCTTTTTCCATGTTCGGGAAGTTTTTATGTCCAAAACTTTTCCTTGTAAGCAACAAGTTTCATTTGCTTTAATTTTGGAAATTGGACGGATATTAGAAAAATTTTCATATCTATGGGGAAAATGAAAAAGCAGGTCTTCAATGGTTTTGATTTTCATCTTTTTGAGTCGTTTCAAAAAAACTGGACCTACTCTGGGAATATTTTGAATTGGAGTGTCTAATTGCATAAATTTGTGCCCTCGAGAGGAATCGAACCTCTGTCACAGGCTCCGCAAGCCCGTATTCTATCCGTTAAACTACGAGGGCATTGGCTTTAAAATATCATAGAAACAAGTATTTTTCAATTTGATTTATGGGTATTTTGATGTTAATATAACAAATATCGGAGAGGTGGCTGAGCGGCCTAAAGCGGCACACTGCTAATGTGTTGAGGTTTTCCTCGCGTGGGTTCGAATCCCACCCTCTCCGCCACGACAATTTTTTATCGGATGTGACCCGACTGGTCGCGAAAAGAGTGTGACCTGAGTAGTTCGAATCCAAGCCTCCCAGCCACACCTTGAGCGCGATTCTTGGCGGCCGAGCCACACTTATAGTCCTAGCGGATTCTATCGCCGTGACCAAGTTATAATAAGTTTCCACTCTAAGAGTGTAATAATTATGAGCATAGAAAAAAATCAATACAAAGACATACTCAATGACTTAAATATAGGGAATTCTATTGCTGAACAAGATTCTATTCTGGAAGCTGCAAGAGTTGAAACACCTACTTTTGATGGTGTTATAACTGACAGATACGATTTTATTATTGGTAGAAAGGGGGCAGGAAAAACTGCTATATTCAAGATACTTAAGATTCTTTCTCCGCTGCTATTAATTCGGAATAAAATTGTAATTTTGAGTGGTGTAAACAGTAGTGGAGAGTCAATTTTTAATCAGTTTAAAGAACGGTTATCTAAATTCAGCGAACAGGATTTCGAAACTTTCTGGAAATTTTATTTTATATCATTGATATACAATGATTTTATAAAAAATGATAAATTTTCAGAAAGCCTAGTTCAATGCAAAGAAGAAATAGACAAATTTATTATCGAATGTGAAAAGGCTGGTATACCAAATGTTCCAAAAAAACAGGATAAAAGTCAAATGATTGAATGGATTTTAGGAATTTTTTCAAATAAAATTAAAAGTGTAAGTATGAAATTGAACTTTGATGTCAACACTCCAAGTCTTCTTGGACTTGAACCTAAAATTAATTTTAAAGATAGTGATGATTCAGAGGAAAAAAAAGAAGGAGTGAAATCACTTTATGTTCATGCTATCGGGAAAGCCTTAAGTGACCTACTTAAGAAAAGCGGTTTTAGAATTTGGATAATTCTTGACAGGTTGGATGAAGTATTTAATAGATATTCAAGGGTTGAATTTAGGGGATTAAGAGGTTTATTAATTGCCTATAAGAACTTTACTATAGATGGTAGGGGTGATTTACTTAGAATCAAATTATTTCTTCGAGATGATATTGTCAGTTTTCTAACTGACGATAAAATTTATAAAAAGTATTTTAGACAAGGTAATATTCCTCCCCTTCCTGCTGCTACTCATATTTTTGCTAAACAGTCTCCAACATTAAATTGGGACGAAGATGAAATAGAGCAACTTATTCTCAACCGCTTAATGCTTAGCAAAAAATTACGTCTTTATCTTAACATACCAAAGGAACAAAACGATGAGGATGTTAAAGATTTATTGCGATCTAAAGAACAAAGACGAGTATATTGGAACAAAATATTCCCGAAAATCCTTCAATCCTCACCTTCCTTAAAATGGATATTTACTAGATTAAAAGATGCTAATGGCATAGTAACTCCAAGAAGTGTTATAGATACACTGGAAGGTGCAATTAACTATCAAAAAAAGAAAATGGTAGTTGACTTTAAAGATTGTGAAGAAATTTTTTCTGTCGATTCAATAAAAAATGGTTTAAAATTAGCTTCAATAAATAAACTTGAAAAAGACATTTATAATGAATTTCCAGGAGAACAAGAATCAATTAAAAAAATAGGTAAGTTCGGAAAGATAAAATTGACAAAATCAGATCTGCAAAAAATTTATGGAAAAAATTGGGAAGAAATAGTTCTTGGCTTAAGTCGGATAGGCATTATTCGGTATGTAAAAGACTCTGGTACTTATCGAGTGGAATTTCTTTTTAGACCAGCTTTGGATATGGCCTATTCGTCTTAAACTTATTCCCAATCTTTATTATTATGAAAAATAAAAACCTCAATTAGCTTCAAAACTCCAGATCGAAATGCGTCAATGAAACATACCTAAAACCGCCTGAAAACCATCTTAAACCACGGTTCGAGCCCGAGATGGCCAGCAAAAAAAGGCCCATCATTGGGCAATTTTTATTTTAAATAAAAAGACCTACTTGATAATAATACTTTTCGATATTTCATTTTACGTTGACAGATTTAATATCTTAGTGCATGATAACAGTTGTTCTTTTTAATTTGACATAAGAATACTCGTAAAAAAACAGTTGTAGCCAAAAGATACTGATATTACTCGGTGTTTTCTGGCTATGACTGCTGAAGCAGTTCTCTAGCGAAAAGGAGGAAACGTCAATGACGACGAAAACCAAAGTCTATGATCGACAGACCGCTAAATTTATTTCTGTGGTGATTGAAAATATGCCCAGAATTTCTAGTGATCTGATGCAAGGGTGGATTGAGAACTCCAAGGCTGTACAGAAAGTTCTCCAAAACGCATTTTGTCTGTCTGAAAATTCTCCTAAATAAGTTTTTAGGATTTTTTGAAAAATCCTTTAGACAAAAAGCCCTCTTTTACATTCGCAGTGTGAATGAGGGCTTTATATTTTAACAAAAAGAATTATAAAATATACTAAGGTTGAAAAAGTCTTTTTATTTTGCTAAATTAGGATTGTGGACTTAAATTGAGTATATAAATATACTCATTTGATTGTTCAATTATAGTTCTAACATTGTCCACGATGCCCCGCCATTGTTTATTTATTTTGGAAGGTTGGCTGAGCGGCTCAAAGCGCTGGTTTTGAAAACCAGTGGGAGAAATCCCTCGCAGGTTCGAATCCTGCACCTTCCGCCAGATGTCTAAGTTCGAACTTTAAGAATAAACTAAAAAAAGACCCCTCTGCCACATAAAATGCGATAGAGGGGAAATTTCTAATCTATTGTGTGTGGCATGCATTAGAACAATAATAGCATCCGTTTGATTGACAGTAATATCGTTTTGCTTCCCTAACTGCAGCACTACATGTTGTAAACTCGCCAAGGTATTTTCTATTTTCAGAATCAGGCATCCATGAACATCCAAATTTATGTACCTCATGATCACCATTTTTCTGTGCATGCATATTTACATAATATTTTGCCATAAATATTTTCTTTTATTGATTTCTATTTCCCAAAAATTGAAAATATGTTATCTTTTAGTTATGAAGAATCAAAATGTGTTGCGGATATCGACCAGCACATTTCCAGATGGGGAGTCGACTTTTAGTTGTCTCCCCGTTTGTTTTTGGGCTTATATTTATGATATTATCATAAGAAAAAGATGGTGTCAATGATTTGACGCTTCCATTGGCACTTGACAGGTATATATGATTAGACTATAATGTAAGCAAGAAGTAATAAATACATCTTATGCACTATATTCAACAAAAAATATTAAATTTTGCAGATAGATTAAATATTAAAAGAGACAGCTTAAGGCGAATAGGTAGATTAATAGGTGAACCCCACCCTTTCAAGATTTCTTATCATTTAAAGAAATTAGAGAAAAATGGGTTTATAAAAATCGATAAAAAAACGGGAAAGATTAAAAAAATAAAGAGCGGAGAAGTTCAAAAAGGGTTGTTTTTAGCTATCCCTGTTTTAGGTGGAGCAAATTGCGGAGATGCCACAATCTTTGCTAAAGAAAATTTTGAAGGATATATAAAAGTATCAAAAAATATTATTAGAACAAGTAATGAATTACTTGCAATTAAGGCTTCTGGTAATTCGATGAATAAAGCCGATGTAAAGGGGCAGAAGATTGAAGAGGGCGATTATGTTATTGTTGATACAAAAAAGCAGCCGCGGAATAATGACTATATTTTAGCGATAATTGATAATTGTGCTAATATTAAGAAGTTGTCGATTAATACAAAAAATAAAATTATTTCTTTAGTTTCGGAATCAACGGAAAAACATCCTGTTATTTTTATTCACGAAAATGATAATTTCTTGATAAATGGTGTGGTAGAATGCGTTATTAAAAAACCGGTTATACAATAAAATAGTCAAAAAATTAATTGAACTATGGATAATTTAGAATCTAACGATTGATATATTATTAAGATAGCTAATATGCTAGATGCCGATATAGATAATTTAGCAAAATAAAACTATGACAAACTTACTTATTGCATTGTCAAATTTAATAAAAAATCCTGTTACAAATTTGAGAATGCATTATAAATCTATAAACAGAGCAAATAGTATGGGAGATACTTTGGAATTTTATGTAAAAGATTTATTATGCAATTTGCTAAGAGAAGATGATGTTAAAAAGAAAAATAAGATTTATGAAAAAGAATTTTCATATTTTGGAAACCAAAATAACCCACCTGATTTTATCATAAAAAATGGAGATGCTTTTGAAGTCAAAAAAATAGAAAGTTTTAAAAGTGCCCTTGCCTTAAATAGCTCTCCTCCAAAAAATAAATTGCGTTCAGACGATATTAGAATAACTGCTGTTTGCAAAAAAACTGATGGCGGACAGTGGAAAGAAAAAGAAATATTTTATGTTATTGGTAGCGTACAAAAAGGTGTTATAAAATATTTGTTTTTTGTACAAGGAACATGTTATGCTGCTGATCACGAAATTTATGACAAAGTGCATAATCCAATAAGAAAAGAGGTTGATTCTATTCTTAATTCATTAGGGCTCGAAAAGGGGAATACAGTAGAATTGGGAAAAGTTAAAAAAGTTGATCCGCTTGGGATAACAGAGCTAAGAATTAGAGGCATGTGGGGCATTCAAAATCCAATTAAAGTTTTTGAATATATTGCGCCTATTGACCAAAACATTGAATTCTTTACACATGCAATTATGTCAAAAGAAAAATATTTATCATTTCCAGAAAAAGATCGAAAAAGTATTGAAAAGCTTGTTAACAATAATTTTTCCATTAAAGACATCAAGATTAAATCACCAAATAATCCTGCAAAATTACTAGAAGCGAAACTTTTAAGTTTTAGGAAATAATATGCAATTAATTTCACTATTTACAGGTGCAGGCGGGCTAGATCTTGGTTTTGAAAAAGCTGGTTTTAGTGTTATATGGGCGAATGAGCTTGATAAAACTATTTGGGAAACTTTTGAAATGAATTTTCCGCATACAAAATTAGACAAAAGAAGTATCGCTGATGTCCCTTCATTTGAAATTCCTGAAGCCATTGGGATAATTGGTGGACCGCCTTGCCAAAGCTGGAGTGAAGCTGGGGCTGGTCGTGGGATAGAAGACAAAAGAGGTCAACTTTTTTACGAATATATAAGAGTTTTGAAAAATAAGGAACCTTTGTTTTTTCTTGCGGAAAATGTATCAGGAATGCTTTTGCCACGCCACAGAGACGCATTCCAAGAGATTTTAAAACAATTTAGAAGTTTGAATTACAATGTAACTTATGCTCTTTTGAATGCTCATGATTACGATGTGCCACAAGACAGAAAAAGGATAATTATTGTCGGTTACCATAAAAAGATAGGAAAAACTTTTGAATTTCCAGCAAAATCCCAAAAACGCCCAGTTTTAAAAGACGCCATTTGGGATTTAAGGCGTGCAAGACCTGCAAAAGATTATAATAAAACAAATAGCGATAAAGGACTATGGGCACCAAACCACGAATATATGAACGGCGGATTTTCAACAATTTATATGTCGCGCAACCGAGTAAGGAATTGGGACGAGCCGTCTTTTACAATTCAAGCTGGAGGACGCCATGCACCTATACATCCTCAAGCTCCAAAAATGAAATTTATTGAGCAGAACAAAAGAATTTTCGTTCCTGGCAAAGAGCATTTATATAGGCGGCTTTCAGTGCGGGAATGCGCAAGAATACAAACATTCCCCGATAATTTTATTTTCAAATATGAAAATATTGCTGATGGATACAAAATGATTGGCAATGCTGTACCCGTGGAGTTTGCACGACACCTTGCCGCAAAAATTGGGCAGGATTTGCGGGAATTTGTTGTTTCTGTCAAAGTTTCTGCTTATGGACAAATTTACAAAAAAGAAGCGGAGCGAGATTATGTCAAAAATTCGTTCGCAGAACACTAAAGTAGAACTATTAGTCTTCCGTGAATTACGCAAGCGTGGAGTTTATTTTCAAAAACATTACAAGTGGACGATAGGAAATCCAGACATTGCGCTCCCAAGAAAAAAGAAAGCAGTATTTATTGACGGAGATTTTTGGCACGGATACCAATTTTTAAAGTTAAAAAAACGCCTGCCGAAAAAATACTGGCTTGCGAAAATTGAGAAAAACATAAAAAGGGGTAGAAACAATAGAACGAAATTAAGAGAAGACGGCTGGAAAGTTTTAAGGATTTGGGAACATGAAGTATTAAAAAATCTTGATATCACAGTAGAAAAAATAACAAAATTTTTGAAGCAATAAATCACGAAATTAAAAAATGAGAAGAATCTATTCGGAAAAAATTGAGAGGAGCCTAAGTAAGCGGGCAAAAAGAAAAGAGGATTTGGGGATTTGGAAAAAATAATAACAAATTTATGGATACTAAATCTACGATTGTAAACATTGATAAAATTTGTGATATTTTTAAAGAATACTGTGGAAAAATGAATGAAAAATTTGACGGAAACAAATTTCAGAAATTCTTGGATTTTTTAGAGATTGATATTTATGACTGGGTAAAAGAAAATTTAAACCAATTTTATAAACAAAAATAAATTCGGCTAGAATGCTAAAATTTGAAAGAATCATTATTTAATTAGTTAATTTCCAATCTCTTCGCGAGCGATAGCGATTCCAAAAACATTTCTTGCTCCAGCGTTTTTTAGAGTCCGAGCACATTCTTCCATTGTTGCTCCCGTAGTAAGAACATCATCTACCAAAAAGATTCTTTTGCCCTCAATTTCTTGGGCATTTTTTATTTCAAAAACATTTTTAACATTTTCTATCCTTTCATTTTTGGAAAGTTTAGATTGAGATTGTGTCCTTTTGGTTTTTATAAGGTTATTTATTAAAACAGGGATTTTTAGAGAAATAGAAAGTTGTTTGGCAATTTCTTCTGATTGGTTATATCCCCGCCACCTTTTTTTGAAAGAGGAAATAGGGACTGGAACTAAAAAAGAGTTATTTATATTTTCTAATATTGTTTTATTCTCTATTAAAAGAAAATGTGATATTATTAAATAACAAAAATAAGGAGTTAGCTCTCTTAAAAATGGAGGATATTTAAATT